>Ga0335071_10000513_pt1 | contig 42852 bp, 44 predicted proteins | sample Lox_Sample_15_FD_206724 | JGI IMG/M metagenome (GOLD analysis project Ga0335071, IMG submission 206724) | Soil microbial communities from Loxahatchee National Wildlife Refuge, Florida, United States - Lox_Sample_1.5 | ecosystem: Environmental > Terrestrial > Soil > Wetlands | place: USA... | reverse complement strand
ACACGTCGTGCCGGACATTGTTCTCGTCGAGGTAGGCGATGTGGGTATTCATGGCGTCACCGTCGAAATCCACGTCGGTCTCGGCCTCTTCCGCCTCAAGCCACGCATCCTGCACCGAGACGTTATGTACCATCTCCGGCGGAGTGCCTTTCTTCTGTCCCACCTTGCGCGCCCAGTCGTATCCGTAGTTGCCGATCGCCGCGATGACCTTCTCTTTCGGAATTACTTTCAGCGCCTCCTGGAGATTCTTCACGAACCACTCCTGGCTGGCGATGGGGCCGGGGTCGCCGCCGGGGAAGTGTTCGTCGTAGTTCATCAGGATCAGCCCGTCCGATACGGCGGCGATGCCGCCGTAATCGAACTGCCTGTCATTCACCGGGACGGCGATGTAGAGCTTCAGCCCGCGCGACTGCAGGTCGCCGTAAAGCTCCGTAACCAGTTGCTTGTAGTCGTCTCGCGAGCTGTCGGGAAACGCCTCAATGTCGAGCGTCACACCCTTGTACTGGTCGGTCGCCAGAAACTTCAGCAGCTCGCCGCGGAACCGCTGTCGCGCATCCGCGTCCGCCAGGAAACGTGCCGTTACCTCCGGCTGCCACTGGTTTGAAATCGGGTCAAAGTTGTTCACCAGAGGCAGTACTTCCGTCTGCGCTTTCTCTGATTTGAGGAACGGCATCACCTTCTCGTCCACCGGACGTGGGTTGCCTTTGTCGTCCATCAGGTCGAACAGGGTGTTGGCTTCCGTCACCGCTTGCAGCTTGCCGTCTGCCGTCAGGACGTGCAGCCACTCGGGAAACAATAGGTCAATCTGCGGGTAGTAATCCGCTAGCGACGAAAAACTCGCCGCGTCCCACTGCACATAAAACGCGCCACGAATGCCCTCCTGCGAGTTCAACGTCACTTGCGTTGCAGGCTTCTTGGTCCTGCGATGCTGGTTGGCCTGGCGCGTTTGCTTCCGCTTTTGTGTCTCCTTTAACGCGTGGTAGGGCTTTTTGACCTCGGGCAACTCCACGCCCGGGACTGATGACCCGCGGAAGATGGTGACCACGAAGAACACCACCAGCAGCGTGACGACGATCACACTCGCGTCGAGCACTCGCCGCAGGCGTCGCCGGCGCTTGCCTTCGGGATCAAAAAATATGGGCTTGGGGCCGGGCATGGTGTGGGGACCTAACTATCGTAGCTTTACAGAAAAGTTGGGGCAATGGCGGGCTGCTGATCGTTACCAGCTATGACACAACTATGAACCCGACCCGGTCGGAAAGCACTCGTTCACCGAGAGTAATCCCTTGCTGACAGGTGCTATATTCGCGTCGTGGCGGACGCGGGCCCATCTCCCTCGACTCTTTCTCGGCCGCTGCCGTTGTCGCGCGTCATTCTGGAGCACCGCAAGTGGTTCTTTTGGTTCACCTTGGCAGCGCTGGCGCTACGCCTGGCTTTCTACTTCCTGTTTCCGCATGTCACCGGCGACTCCCTCATCTATGGCGACATTGCCAAGAACTGGCTCGATCACGGCGTCTTCGGACTGACTCGAGCAGAAGGCATACGCCCGACCTGGATCCGCCTCCCTGGCTACCCGGCTTTTCTCGTAGTCTGCTTCCAGCTCTTCGGACGCGAACACTACCATGCTGTGCTGCTCGTCCAGATCGTCATCGACGTCATAACCTGCTTCGTCGTCTCGGACCTGGCTCGCCGCACGGTCTCGTCGAGAGCGGCGCGGTGGGCCTTCGCGGTCGCAGCACTTTGCCCGTTCACCGCTAACTACACCGTCGCACCGCTCGCCGAGACCCTCAGCATCTTCTTTGCCGCCATCGCCATCGACGCCGCAGTAGCCGCATTCATGCACCTCGACTTTGGGTCTGCGCCTTGGAGGGCCTGGATCGTTTGCGGCGTCGCCCTTTCGGCGGGAATCCAGTTGCGTCCGGACGGCGGGATTCTTCTCGCGGCTATCGGCCTCTACCTGATTTGGCACCTCCTAAACGACTCTGGCCACCGTTGGCAACTCTTTTGGGTCGGCGCGTTGCTGCTGGCGATCTCCATCGCGCCCATGGTCCCATGGACGATCCGCAACTGGCGCGAGTTCCATCAGTTCGAGCCTCTTGCTCCCCGCTATGCGAGCGACCCCGACGAATTCGTCCCCACCGGCTTCGACCGCTGGGCCAAGACGTGGATCGCGGACTACACCTCAACCGAAGACATCTACTGGCAGGTTCCCGGTAGCAACGTGGACACCAGCCTCTTGCCGGACCGCGCTTTTGACAGCGAAGAGGAGCGCCAACAGACGCAGGCCATCTTCGAAGAGTACACGAAGTCCCACTTTGTAGGACCCGAGCTGAATGCGCACTTCGAGCAGGTGGCGGAACGACGCATCCAGCGCCATCCGCTGCGCTACTATGTGTGGCTGCCGGCCCTCCGCATTGTTGACATGTGGCTGCGCCCGCGCACCGAAATGTTGCCGCTCAACTCCCGTTGGTGGGAATACTCCGACGACACCCAGGACTGTGTGCTGGCTTCGCTCTATGGATTGCTCAATTTGCTGTTGCTCTTCGCTGCCGTGATGGGAGTCATTCGCGGCCCGCGGCCGCTCTACCTCTGCCTGATGATGCTGTTCGTCGCGCTTAGGTCGGCGTTCCTGGGCACGCTGGAAAACCCAGAACCGCGGTATACCCTGGAGATGTATCCTGTTGTTCTGTTGCTGGCGGGAGCATGGATCTCCGGCTGGCGATGATGGAATCGAGTTGCGCCATAGCGGTTGCCGCTCTACAGCAGCAGATTGTCAATCAAGCGCGTTGTCCCTACCCACGCCGCCACGGCCACCAGCGTTCCCTTCGTTACCTTCTCGACGGGCTGCAGCGTATCGGGATCGACTACGGCGAAATAGTCCAGCTTGGCTGCCGGCTCTGAGGCAATTACGCCGCGCCCGATCTCCGCCAGCTTTACGGCATTCGTCTCGCCCGCCTCCGCCGCCTCCCGCACCTTCTGGAGCGAACGGTTCAGCACCAGTGCCCGCTTTCGCTGTTCGGTGCTCAGGTACGCGTTGCGCGAGCTAAGTGCCAACCCATCGGGCTCGCGCACGATCGGACATACCACTATCCTTACATCCATGTCGAGATCGCGTACCATCGTGCGCAGCAGCGCCACTTGTGCGGCGTCTTTCTGCCCGAAGTAGGCCCGGTTCGGCCGCACAATTTCGAACAATTTGCAGACCACCGTGGCCACGCCGCGAAAATGCCGCGGCCGCGAGCCACCATCCAGTTTGCTGCTCAGATCGGCTACGTCCACATACGTCTGCGCGCCCGCGGGATACATCTCCGCCACCCCAGGCACAAACACCAGCTCGACTCCGGCCTGTGTGAGTAGCTCTTTGTCGTGCTCCAGCGTCCGGGGATACTTGTCCAGGTCCTCGGTCGGCCCGAACTGCAGTGGGTTGACGAAAATCGACACCGCTGTTACGTCACACTGCGCACGCGACGAGCGCACCAGCGACATGTGTCCTTCATGAAGCGCTCCCATGGTTGGGACCAGCCCAAGACTTTTGCCGGAACGCGTCACGTCCCGGCAGGCAGATTTCATCCCAGCTACAGTTTCAAGGACTTGCAACGCTTCCTCTCGGGATCAGAATTTCGGCGTCGTCGGCGACCTCGGAGGCGCAGTCTTCGGCGGCGCGACACCCTCCTTCGGCTTTGCTACCCCCGAACCCTTGCCAGTTGCGTCGGTCTGCAGGCTAAAGCTCTCCAGAGTATGCAGGAACGCCGGCTCCAACTTCGCCAACGACGCTGGCGTGCACTTCAGGTCCAGCGAGTAGATTTCCGAATCCGGTCCCTGGATGAAGGCCAGATCTTCCACCCACTCGCGCCCGTCTGCCCTGTCGGTGTACCCCACTTTTACCACTTGCGCCGGCATGTGGCGTATGGTTCGCTGTTGCCGCTGCAGTGTCTCGAAGGTCTGTCCGCTGTCGCGCACACCCTTTACCGCTTGTGCAATCGCCTCATCCAGCGAGATCGCTTCCTCGTCGCCGTCAGGGGGAGGAATCACTAACGCGACGGTCACCGCATCCCACCGCTCACGGTCACCTTGTTGTTGCGGAGCCACCACCACGCCGTTACCGCCGTACACCTCGCCCAGCACAAGCCACGCAGATGGGTACTGAAAACAGAATCCCAAATCCCGGAGGCAATAGGTCTTCAGCGGTTGCGCTTGGATTACCGGCCTGGTGGCAGTCTGGGCACCAGCAGAAACGACGACGGCGGCAACCATTATCCACATCGGCAGCCGCCGCAATGCGAAACTCATTCTCCTAGACTGTCATGGCGCGCTTGCGTTCGGCAATGGCCTGCAGGGTGTGCAGGGTGTCTTTCGGCAGGTGATACGACTCTTGATCTCCCGGATACCCGCCCGCTTTTACGTCGTCCCGGTAGGCCTGTACAACCGACGTAACCACCGAACCCAGGTCCGCGTAGCGCCGCACGAATTTCGCTGGTGGTCCAAACGTCAGCCCCAGCAAGTCGTGGAACACCAGCACCTGGCCGTCGCAGTCTGGCCCGGCGCCGATGCCAATCGTCGGAATCTCCAGTTCCTGCGTGATCATCGCCGCCACTTCACGCGGAATCCCCTCCAGCACGACGCAGCACGCGCCGCAGCGCTCCAGGGCCAGCGCGTCGTGCATAAGTTGCTCCACCGCCTTCAGCGATTTACCCTGCACTTTGTAGCCGCCCATGGCAAGCAGCGACTGCGGCGTCAACCCGATGTGTCCCACCACAGGAATCTCCGCGTCCACCAGCCGCTCGACGAATTGGGCGCGCTTCTCGCCGCCCTCGATCTTCACCGCCTCGGCGCCGGCCTTGATGAACCGGGCCGCATTGCGCACCGTATCTTTGCCGCTCACGTGGTACGACGCGTAGGGCATGTCGGCAATCAGGAAGGCGTGCTTCACGCCGCGACGCACAGCGCGGGTGTGATGCAGCATCTCATCGACGGTGACCGGCAGCGTGTTCTCGTAACCGAGCATGACCATGCCCAGCGAGTCGCCCACCAGCACCATGTCGATGCCGGCTTCGTCCACCAGCCGCGCGCTGATGTAGTCATACGCTGTTAGACAGGTAATTCGTTCGTGTTTCTGTTTCTTTTCGAGTAAGGAGACAGGGCTGATTTTGGCGCGGAATTCGCCGGTGGTAATACTCACGATACCCTCCAGTGCAGTTCCGCATCCCGCGGATACCGCCTGTCGGCTTGTCACACAGTCATGTGATAACGGTAACCAAGCCGAAAAAAGTTTACACCCACCGGCCGTCTTGTAAATATGTTTTTTATCACATTTCCGACGGCCTACGTTTCGTTCCCACCCGGACGTCGCGTCACTCGCTGCTGTGGTCGTGGATGATCCGCCAGCCCTCAGGAAACTCCCGGAACACCACCGTAAACAGCCCGTGTGGCTGCTTTCCGTCCGCCATGGTCAGCACGAACTTCCCGCGCACAAAGGCCGACTGCGGTCCCAGCATTTCCACCTGCAGGTCCTGGAACTCCAGCTTGCCCATCTCTTTGCCCGCAGCCTGGTAGCCCTTGCGATAGCGGTCCAGCGCCGCTTGCCAACCGTGAGACACCGTTCCCCCGGAGAAGAACGTCAGCTCTGGAGAATTCCAGTACCCGGCCATGAAGCCCTCGAGGTCGTGGCTGTTCCATGCGGCGACCTGCGCATCCATCACCTTGCGGATCGCCGCTGCCGACTCCGCCATCTGCCCCAGTGCTCCAAGCCCCAGGGCCGCTACTACCACGACACAACCGAGAACTCGCCGCATCCGACCTCCATCCGCCGAGTCTACTTCGGCGCACAGGGCGCACTAAAACCGCGCCTTCGGCCGGCGCGGCTTTTCAGGACTCGCTCAATCCTAGACGCTGGTCTTCTCCCATGGCCGCTTCGGACGCTCGCTCGCCGGCAGGTCGCGGCCCTTGATCCGGTCGTACATGTATTCCGTGCTCACGGTGCCCAGCGACTCGTTATACAGGCTGATGCCGCCCGAGCCTTCCTTCAGCTCCTCGGCAAACTGATGCAGCGCGCGCAAATGGTCAGCCGTCGCCGCAAGCTTCATCTTTGACGTTTGCAACAGCTTCTGGTTGCCGTGGTCCACGAGCTTTGAGATCTCCCCAGCTACCAGGCAGCCGGGATAGGCGAAAATCTTCACCCCGCCGTCGCTGCCGCGCTCGATCGCCGCTGACACGTTGTACTTCTTCAGAAACAGCCGCCCATTCGTGCCGGGCGCCTCGGTCACATCGAAATCGTGGCTGCGGAACCAGTCAGCCGCCTCGCTAAAACTTCTCGGTTTGATCGTCTTTGCCATCTTCTACCGTTCGGCCGCTCTGGGCCGCCTCTCGCGCGGGTCAAATCGCCCGGTATCTTGATAAATTCTCATAAGAACTGTCTTACTTCCGGCCCTCGGGCAGGAAAGCACAACTGTCGCATAACGTTCTGCGAGTCAGCAAGGCTCCGCCTCCATGAATTGTCGGCAAACCCCCGAGCTTCGCTTTAGTGTCATCGTAACTCTCGTCCTATGTTGAAGTTGCAGGCAGCGCTGCTCGACGCCGTGAAAGCTCATGGCGAGGAATCCTACCCCTTCGAGGGATGTGGCATCCTGCTGGGCAGCTTCGCCGGAGACCACCGCGAGGTCGCGAAGGTCGTCCGCTGTCGCAACAACCGCACTGACTCCCCACGCAACCGCTACAGTATCGATGCCACCGAACTGGTTCGGGTTCAGCGCGAAGCCCGCGACCTCGGGCTCGAAATCGTCGGCTTCTACCATTCTCATCCCGACCACCCCGCGCGCTGGTCTTGCACCGACTTCGCCGAAGCTCACTGGATCGGCTGCTCCTACCTCATCACCAGCGTCGAGGGCGGACGGGCCACCGAAACCAACTCCTTCGTCCTCACCGGCAGGTTCGAAGAAGACAAGGCCTTCCGCGACGAGCCGCTCGTCATCACCTAGCCTGCTTTGCGCACAGGATGCAAAAGGCCCATCAGCTACAATCAAAGTTTCGTCATGCTTCGGTTCTCCACTGCCGGTGAGTCTCACGGAGAGGCGCTGATTGCGCTGCTTTCCGGCATTCCCGCGGGTCTCGCCATCGATCTGGATTTCGTCAACCGGGAGCTCTGGCGCCGCCAGCAGGGCTACGGTCGCGGTGGTCGCATGAAGATCGAGCGCGACACCGCCCACCTCCTCAGCGGAGTGCGCCACGGCCACACCATCGGGTCGCCTATCGCCATCCAGATCGCCAACTCCGATTGGAAGAACTGGACCGAATCGCTGCCCGTGGAAGAGGGCGACCCGGCGAAGCACAAGCGCGTCGCCTCGCCTCGTCCCGGGCACGCCGACCTCGCCGGAGCGCTCAAATACAACTTCACCGAGGCTCGCTACGTGCTCGAGCGCGCCTCCGCCCGCGAGTCCACTGGGCGCGTCGCCGCCGGAGCACTGGCCAAGCTGCTGCTGCGCGAGCTTGGCATGGAGGTCCTCAGCCACGTCATCGCCGTGGGCAGCGCGCGGCTCGAGGGCCCGGTAACGTGGGAAGCCATGCAGGCCGTCGCCGCCAAACAAGAAGTTCTGCTGAGCTGCATCGATCCTGCTTCCGAAGCCCGGATGAAGGACCAGGTCGATCTTGCTCTGCGCACGGGCGATTCCGTGGGCGGCATCTTTGAGGTCGTTGCGCACAACGTTCCTCCCGGTCTCGGCACCTACGCCAACTGGGATGAGCGCCTCGACACCCACCTCGCCGCCGCCGTCATGTCGCTGCAGGCCGTGAAGGGCGTGGAGATCGGCGATGCCGTTGCTGCCGCGACCGCTCTTGGTTCTACCGTTCATGATGAGATCGGATACACCTCCGGCAGTTCGTTCTCCGGATTCACCCGCGCCTCGAACCACGCGGGAGGACTGGAAGGCGGCGTCTCCAATGGCGAAGACATTCGCGTGCGCGGATACCTCAAGCCCATTTCCACGTTGCGCCGTCCGCTCGGCTCGGTGGATTTCGCCAGCCGAGAGCCGGTGAAGGCCGCATATGAACGATCCGATGTATGTGTTGTGCCCGCGGCCGGAGTGGCTGCCGAAGCCATGGTCGCGCTCACTCTGGCGCGCTTTGCGCTGGAGAAAATCGGCGGCGATTCCGTAGTCGAGTTGAAGCGAAATTTCGAAGGATACTGCCAGCAACTGCGAAACTTCTGATGATCTACCCCATCGTAAAATTTGGCGACCCGGTGCTGGAAAAGCCCGCCGTCACCGTCACCGAATTCGGTGATGAACTCGCCAAGCTCGTTAACGACATGTTCGAGAGCATGTACGCCGCACAAGGTGTCGGACTGGCCGCGCCGCAAATAGGCGTCAGCAAGCGCGTCGCGGTCATCGACGTCACGTTTAAGGAAGATCCGGAAGCCAAGATCGTGCTCATCAACCCCGAGATCGTGCACGTCGAGGGGAGCCAGACGGGCAACGAGGGGTGCCTGAGCATTCCCGAGTTTCGCGAGAAGGTCACGCGCGCCAACCGGGTGACTGCTCGCGCCCAAAACCTCAAGGGCGACACCATTGAGATCACCGGCGAAGAGCTGCTGGCCCGCGCCCTGCTGCACGAAACAGACCACCTCTACGGCAAGCTGTATATCAGTCACATCAGCGCTCTCAAACGTGACCTCATGAAGCGCAAGATCCGCAAGCTGGTCAAAGCCGGCGAATGGTAATGGGCCATGATGGACCTCATCTTTTGCGGCACCCCGCATTTCGCTGTCCCCACCCTGCAACGGCTGGTGGCCGCTGACTTTCGCGTGCGCCTGGTCGTCACCCAGCCTGACCGTGCCAGCGGGCGCGGCCTGGCGCTGGCGGCGTCCCCCGTCAAGCAAGCCGCACTCGAACTCGGCCTGCCGATTCTCCAGCCCGATAAGATCAAGGCCAATGAAGAATTCCGTGCCGAACTGGAGCGCCTCGCACCGGCCGCCATCATCGTTGTCGGATATGGTCGCATCATTCCGCCATGGATGATCGACCTCCCGCGTTACGGCAACCTCAACCTGCACGCCTCCCTCCTTCCCAAGTACCGCGGCGCGGCGCCCATCCAGTGGGCCATCGCACGCGGCGAAACCCGCACCGGCGTCACCACCATGCGCATCGACGCCGGGCTCGACACCGGTGACATCCTGCTGCAGGAGGACGAGCCCATCCAGCCGGAAGACACCGCGCTCACGCTCGGACCGCGCCTGGCGCACACCGGCGCCGAGTTGATCCTGCGTACGCTGGCCGGGCTCGCCAACGGAACCCTTACGCCGCAGCCGCAGGATCATTCGAAGGCAACTCTCGCGCCCATCCTTACGAGGGAAGATGGCCTCATAGACTTCTCGCGCGTCGCCGGCGAATGCTGGAACCGTCTGCGCGGCTTCCAGCCGTGGCCGGGGGTCTTCACCCGCTTTCGCGGCAAGACCCTGCAGATTCACGCCGCCACTCCTGCGCCGGAGGTCGCGGTAGTGCAACCCGGCTATTTCACCGTCGAGCGCGGCCGGCTTCTGCTGGGCTTCGCTCGCTGTAGCGCACTGGAAGTCAGCGAGCTGCAGGTGGAAGGCAAGAAGCGCATGAGCGCCGCCGACTTCCTCAACGGCTACCGCCCGCGTCCCGACGAGCCGGTCGGGGCGTAACCTCATGCCTGTCTCACCCGCGCGCGCTGCCGCGTTCGACATCCTGCTGAGGGTCGGGATGCAGGGCGCGTATGCCAGCGAACTGTTGCACGCCGAGCGCCTCGAGAAGCTCAGTGGCGCTGATCGCGGCCTCGCCACCGAAATCGTCATGGGCGTCTTGCGCTGGCAGTCGCGGCTCGATACCGCCATCGCCGCGAATGCGACCCGCTCTCTCGCAAAGCTCGATCCGCAGGTGCTCATGGCGCTGCGCATCGCCGCCTACCAGCTTGCGTTTCTCACCCGCGTTCCCGCTCGCGCCGCGATTAACGAGAGCGTCGAGCTGGTGAAGCGCGCGCGCAAAGCGTCTGCTGCGCCTTTTGCAAATGCCATACTTCGCAAGCTCGCCGCGTTGCCGGCCGCGACGGAAACTCAAGCCAACACGCCCACGGAGCTGGCGGCCAACTTCGCGCACCCTGCGTGGCTGGTCGGGCGCTGGGCCGAACACTACGGCTTCGACAGCGCGGCCGCTGTATGCCGCTACGATCAGCAGGTTCCCGCGACTTCACTTCGCATCGACGATGCTGAAGTCGTTACCGAGCTGGAAGCCGAAGGCGTCACGCTCGCTCCTGGCGCGCTGCTCACCTCGGCTCGCCTCGCCACCGCCGGAGACATCAGGCAAACCCGCGCCTTTCGCGACGGGCGCGTCTTCATCCAGGATGAAGCCTCGCAGCTGGTTGCCCGGCTGGTCGGTCGCGGCTCGCGCATTCTCGACTGCTGCGCTGCTCCCGGCGGCAAGACTGCCGCCATCGCCGCCCGCAACGCAGATGCAAAGATCGTTGCCGCGGAACTCCATCCGCATCGCGCCGAGCTTCTTCGCCGGCGCGTCACGGCATCCAACGTCGAGGTCCTCACCGCCGACGCTACGCAACTCGACCTGCCAGCCGACTTCGATCGCGTCCTCGCCGACGTGCCGTGCTCCGGGACGGGCACGCTGGCGCGCAATCCGGAAATCAAGTGGCGGCTCAATCCCGAAGACCTCGGCGATTTGCACGCACGCCAGGTGGCGATTCTGCGAAGCGCGCTGCGATCAGTCTCGCCCGGCGGCCGGGTCGTCTATTCCACCTGCGCGCTGGAGCCGGAAGAGAACGAGGCAGTCGTGGAAGAAGTTCTTTCCGCGAATCCCGGCTACCGTCTGCTCGACTGCGCGGAAGAGCTGGAAGCCCTGAAAGACTCGGGCGAGCTGGCACTGGCCAGTCCGGGCACGCTGGTCAGCGGAAAGTTCCTTCGAACCATTCCCGGCCTGCATGCCTGTGACGGGTTCTTCGCGGCAGTGCTGGAACGAGAGCGGTAAGGCAGTGAAAACCGCGGCCAACTAAAAATGAAGATAGGAGCTTGCACGTCCCTCTTGCCGGCACCCTATTAGTGGCTGTCGCTGCAGTGCTAGTCTGCCTCTTGTTTGACCGCACACCGGCGAGGGAGCGAACCTTCGAGTGCCTGAGGTGGTTTCTCGGTGACGTAACAGAATTCGGTGTGATGTCTGTCGCCAAGGGTTCCAAGATAGACGATACAGCCCATGACCGCAGAAAGGGGTTTGTCAACAAGGGGCCCTCCTACAGACAGGAAAATCTCGAAACTTGTCTGAGTATATTCGTAGGGCTCATTCGGAATGATATAGAAGCCGCGTTTGCTAAACTTCCAAGCCTCCGAACAAATACCGTCGATCTTTTTTCTGAAGTCCTTCTCGTTGCCTGGTTCGACACGAAGGGCGACCTCCAATGCTGGCGAGGTTCCGAAATTCTTGATCCCAACAGAATATTCGCGGTCTTTTGCCGTAGAAGTGTCCTGATCTATCTTGTAAGTGGGGGGAGAATTAACCCCCAACCACGGACGCTCGACGCTGTACGCAGCATCGGCAGATTTCTTTGCAGACTCAGCGGCAGTCTTGCTGGCTTCGGCGGCGCGCTTCTGCGCACCAGTTTGAGACTCCATCTGCTTCAGCGTTTCGCCGAACTGCCGTTTGCTCTCCGCGAGAATTTCATTGGAGGTTCCAGCGGCGCGTTGAGCTGCGAACGCCGCATCCTTCGCGGCCCAAATTTGGTCTCCCATTTTCGAGAGCCCATCGCTGGTAAGTTTCCACTGGCGGTGCATATAACAGACTTGTATACCGCCGATGGCGACGGTCGAAATGACCAAGCCAACGGTCGCGACAACAAGCCGTCGGTTGAACTTTACCTGGTCGCTCTGGTATTGGGTGTTGCGGCTTTCGGCTGCGTCCTGTTTGCGCTCTACTTCGCTCAGTTGGCGGCCGACGTCCAATATGGGAACGCCACCTTCGTAACGAATTTGTGGCGGTTTATCTTGATGCTCCTGCTCGCCCACTCGCTGTGCCCTCCTTGCGGTGATAGAGCTTACGATCGCGAATCACTAGAAAAAGAGGCGCATAATTTGGAGAGGGTGAAGAAGAAAGCAGAATACAAAGAAGGCTCGGAAGCAAGCGAAAACTTCGAGAGATCGGCAAAGGCTGTCCTTCGGGCCGGAACCCCAATTACTTCCTTGTCACACGCACCCGTGACGCCCGTCCTAGTCCCCAGCCGCCAATCCACCTAAACTCAGCCGCAGTAGGATGGGTAGTGTTGTCCCTCTAAGGCGGCGACCGACTTCGGCTCCATCCTCGGAAGGTGCTTCGACCTGTCATGGGTCCTGCTGGTTTGCAATTCTTCGATGCTTCTCCCGCCAGCGCCCGCCTCCGGCCTCTCGCAACCACCACTAACTCCCTTGTTATGAAGACTTTGCCTCTAAGTCCCGCGGCCACTACCGGTTACGTGCCATTTCTTCCTAACTCGAACAAGGCAAGGAATTTTGGGGGTCGGGGGAGGGGGGTACCAAATTCCACCCAAGGATGGTTACCGGGCCACCTGCAGGTTCACGGTTTGGCCTTCCCAGACACGCTGGCCGGAGCCGGGGACGGTGCCGATGACCAGGCGGGAGCCCGCGGGAAGAGTTTCGGGTGCGTTGGGATCGGAGCCTGCGGTCAGCAACGGGGTGATGGTTCCGACGCTGAGACCCGCCCCGGAGATGGCGCTAACGGCTTCGTCTTGCGAGCGGCCGTGGAGGTCGGGCATGACGTAGGACTTCTTGTCCGGAGTGGCGGCGATGAGCATACTGACCTTCGGGGCGGAAACATTGGTGGCGTTGGCGGGAGGACTTTGAGCGACGACCTGGTCGGGCGTGGCGTCGGGAATTTCGGCCACAGCGGTGGTGCCCATCTCCAAGCCGCGGCGCCTGATATTGATCTCCGCCGAGCGCTCGCTGTCGCCGGTCAAATCGGGAATCGCGACGCGCTGCGGTCCCATGCTTTCGGCCACGCGCACGCGCCAGCCGCGCCGCACCACTTCGTTGGGCGCGGGCACCTGCGACATGATTCGTCCTGCCGGAGTCTCGGCGCTGAAGAAGCGGTCGCTGGTGTCGAGCATGAGCCCGTGGTCTTGCAGCGCGGTCTCGGCTTCGCGGGGCGTCATGCCGATGACCTTGGGGACCGCGGTCTGTCGCCCGTGAATGGCGAAGCGCATGGCGGTGAGCATGGAGCCCATAAATACCACGATGAGCAGCAGCCCGCGCACGACCCAGCGAAAGAAGCGGCGCATCAGTGGGTCTCCCCATCGCCCGGCGCCTGGTCAGGGGTATCCACCTTCTTTGCGACGGCGTTGCCATCCGACGGAGGCGGCTCGGCGAACTGCTCGTTATCTTTGCCTTTGATGGCCACCTTCATGAAGTCCATCCAGATGGGCAAGGCCGCCATGGCGCCCGTCTCTTTGTTGCCCAGCGACTTCTTTTCGTCGAATCCCACCCACACGCCGCAGGTAATGGAAGGCGAGAAGCCCACGAACCATGCGTCGGTGAAGTCGTTGGTGGTGCCCGTCTTGCCGCCCAGGGGATGCTTAAGCGAGGCTGCCCTGGCCGCCGTGCCGTGCAACACCACTTCCTGCAGCATGGTCACCATAACGCGCGCGGTGCGGGCGCTGACCACGTCTTTTACCTCGGGGTAATCTTCTTCGAGCACGCGGCCGTCATAGTCTTCGACTTTGCGAATGGAACGTGGCGCAACCCGCACGCCGTCATTGGGAAAGGTAGTAAACGCGGCGGTCTGCTCGATGAGCGTGATGTCGGCGGCGCCGAGTGCGACCGGCAGAAACGCAGGCATGGGCGACGTAATGCCAAACTTGCGGGCGTATTCGATGACGGTCTTGATGCCGCCAACCTTCTCGGTGACCTTGAGCGCCGGAATGTTGCGCGAGTGGGCCAACGCGCGCCGCAGGGTGATGACGCCCTCGAACTTGCCATCGTAGTTATGCGGCACGTATGGCCCGTTCGGCCCTCCGGGAAAACTCACGGGCGCGTCGAGCACGGTGTCGTCGGGTGTCATGCCCTGGTCAATCGCCGCCGTGTAGATGTAGGGCTTGAACGACGAACCCACTTGCCGCAAAGCCTGCGTAGCGCGATTGAACTTTGACTCTTCGAAGCTGCGGCCGCCGATCATTGCCTTGATGTCGCCGGTCGAGTTGTCGATCGCCAGAAGCGCTCCCTGCACGCCGGACTCCTGCTCCAGCGAGACGCGGCTCTGGGTCCCGTTCAGCTCGAGCACCTTTACATAGACAAGATCGCCGCGGGTGAGAAACTGGCTGGGGGAGGTGTAGCGCGTCCACTTGATTTCATTCGCACCGAGTTCAGCGCCGAAGCGGCCGAATTTAAGGGTTGCATACTGCGGGCTGAGGCTGGTCACGAGGGCGTGTACGTAGCTGCCGGGGGCAATGTCGTTGTCCCAATCGGCGTGGCGGTAGTCGTCGATCGAATCGCCGTTGGCAACTATGTTCAGCAGGCTGCCCTTCCATCCGTGGCGGTGCTCGTACGCCGCCAGGCCGTCCAGCACCGCCAAGTTCGCAGTCTTTTGCAGCTCCAGGTTCAGCGTGGTGTACACGCGCAGCCCCTTTTCATGCACCTCTTCGCTGCCGTACTTTTTTTCGAGGTACTGGCGCACGTCTTCGACAAAATACGGCGCAATGCTGTTGGGCTCGGCGTGCACGTTGAGGCGGATGGGGGAGTTCTTGGCGCGCTGCGCCTCTTCGGCGGTGATCCTGCCGTCTTCGAGCATGTTGTTGATCACCAGATTGCGGCGGTGCAGGGCGCGGTCGGGATTGTTGATGGGCGAATAGGCGTTTGGCGCCTTAGGCAGACCGGCGAGCACAGCGGCCTCTTCCAGAGTCAGGTCCCTGGCCTTTTTGCCGAAGTAGTAATTCGCACCGGCTTCGAAGCCATACACGCCGGCGCCGAGATAAATCTGGTTGGCGTACAGGGTGAAGATTTGCGGCTTGGTGAAGCGCCGCTCAATCTGGATGGCCAGCATCACTTCCTGTATCTTGCGGCGGAAATTGCGGTCAGGGGAGAGAAAAAGGTTGCGGGAAAGCTGCATGGTGAGGGTCGAAGCGCCCTGGGCGCGCGCGCCGGTGACTACGTCGCGCCAGGCTGCACCGAAGACGCGCCACACATCCACACCCCAGTGGTTTTCGAACTCCTTGTCCTCGGTGGAAATGATGGCGTCGCGCAGCACCTTGGGAAAGTCGCCGTATTTGTCGATGACGCGGCGCTGCAGCGCAAACTGGCCGATGACCCGGTTGTGGTCGTCGTAGAGGTCGGTGATGGTGCTGGGGCGGTAACGCTCCAGCTCGGTGACCTGAGGCAGGTCGGTGGAGTACACGAGAAGCATGCCAAGGCCCGCACCGAGAGCGGCGGCGAGGATGATGAGAAAAACGAAGAATAGATTGCTGGCATAGTGGTGCGCCGAGCTGACGTTTGTCAGTGGCGACTTTTTTGGCGGCGGAGTCTTCGGTTTCTCCGTTAGCTCAGGCAGGTCTTGCAAGTCTTTGGGATCGAACTTCATGGAGGACGATGCATTCAGGATAGCACCGTGAAACACACCGATTGTTGACGAATTCGGCGCTGTTTGCGTCGCTGACTTGGCGCGCCACATCCAATTCGGGAGATACTGTTACGGAACTCAGATGGTCACGAACGTTCTCTATCTTGGCGGCGTCGCCTACGCCACGGCGCTGGAGTTGCAGCGCACGCTGCAAAAGATGCGCAAAGACAGCCGCATCGGAAACACGCTGCTGCTGCTGGAGCATCCGCCGGTCATCACGCTGGGGCGAAATGCCAAGCTAGCGAATGTGATCGCGCCAGCGGAGTTTCTGGCTCAGCGCGGCGTGGAGCTGTTTGAGATTGACCGCGGCGGCGATGTAACGTTTCACGGGCCGGGACAGCTGGTGGCGTATCCGATTGTTGATTTGCGCAGCTTCGAGCCGAAGGTGGGGGCAGTTGAGTATGTGCGGCGGCTGGAAGAAGTGCTGATACGCACTTGCGGCGATTATGGCATCGGGGCGCAGCGCATCAGGGGACTGACGGGTGTGTGGACCTACGCACTACCGAAGAAGCCGGAAGCGAAGATAGCCGCCATCGGGGTACACATTTCGCGCGGCGTTACCACGCACGGATTTGCCCTGAATGTCACGACAGATCTCGACTTCTTCTCGCTCATTGTGCCTTGCGGCATCACCGACAAGCCGGTGACGTCGATGCAGCGAGAGTTGCAGAAGACGGTAGCGCTCGAAGAGGTGGCCTCGACTGCTTCACGCAACTTCGGCCGCGTGTTCAATACGCAAATGCTGTGGCTGGAGTCACTGGACGATCTGCTGGGACAGGCGGTTGCGCTGCCGATGAATCAAGACACGCCGGCGAAAGCGCCGAAAGAGCTGCGCGAGATGCATGGGGATGGGAGCGAGTGGGCGTAGTCGGATGACACTTCACCGACTGCCCCCTTTGTACTTCGATACAATCGGCTGTTTCGCGATTCCCTGGAGGTGCCATGCCATTGCGACGCATCGTTGTACTTCTCGTACTCTCGCTTCCTGCATTCGCGCAATCCAATCTCTCCCCCAAGTGGGAAGAGCTGACGGCGCCTGACTTCATCCAGGCCATTCATCAGTCGCAGGGGGTGTGCGTGCTGCCGTTCGGCATCATCGAGAAGCACGGGCCGCACCTGCCGCTGGGCACCGACCTGCTCGACGTGCGCTTCGCCGTGCTGAACGCCGTCAAGCAGGAGTATGCCGTGGTCTTTCCTGAGTACTACTTCGGGCAGATTTTCGAAGCGCAGCAAGAGCCCGGCACCATCGCCTACAGCCTCTCGACACAGCTCACACTGCTGCAGGAAACGGTGAAAGAGATGGCGCGCAACGGCTGCAAAAAAGTTCTCATCGTCAACGGACACGGAGGCAACGAGAGCCTGCTGCCGCTGTTTGCGCAGGCGCAACTGGCGACGCCACGCGATTACGTGGTGTACGTCTTCGGGCTGCCGCGACTTAGCGTGCCCGGCCGCCCCGCGCTCAAGACGCCGAATAATGACATGCACGCCGGCGAGAGCGAGACCTCGCACATGATGGTTGCGCGGCCTGAGCTGGTGCATGTCGATCGCGCGGAGAGCGAGTCGGGAGCAGATCAGGCGCGGCTGCAGCTGCCGGAGTCGGTTTATACGGGAATCTGGTGGTATGCGCGCTTTCCGGATCACTACTCGGGAAAGGGTTCGGCTGCCAGTGAGCAGCTGGGCGAGTTTGACCAGAAGACGTGGTCGAGGGAAATCGCCGAAGCGATCAAAGGAGTGAAGGCGGACCAGCAGGCGCTGAAGTTGCAGAACGAATACTTCGAGAAGATTTCGCACCCGCTGGATACGAAGCAGTAGGCAAAACGCCCTTCGCGGTTGGCTCTTCGATTAAGGATGGGAGTGCGATCGGCGTTGGTCGGCGGGTGTTATCGGTTATGCCTTTGCCGGCGATTGGCGACTGCTTGCCTCGCCTCACGCAAGCCGTATATCGTACCCGTGCAGCGTATGCCGAAGAAGTCCTCTTCCAAATCGCGCCTGAAGAAGCCGGCGAAAAAGAGCAGGACCGGCGCGCCGCGTAAAGAGTTGCAGGCGAACCCGAATATTCGCACGTACGAAATTCCCGACTACCGCCTGGAGCGCCCGAAGTTTCACGTGTATCAAGCGGGCGAAGGATCGAGCCTGGAGTACAAAGTCGAAGGCGACCTGAGCGCGCCGGCGCCGCCGATTCGCGAATCGAAATACCTCTCGCGCGACCAGCACATCGCCCTCTACCGCTGGATGCTGCTGAGCCGCCGCATGGAAGCGGTGCTCGAGAGCCTGTACAAACAGAGTAAGGTCGTCGGTGGCGTGTACTTCGGACTCGGGCAAGAAGGCTGCTCGTGCGCTTCGGCGATGGCGCTCGGGCCGGATGATTGGGTGGGGCCGATGATCCGCAATCAGGGCTCATCGCTGGTGCGCGGGTTTGCGCCTCGCGACATCATGCGGCAGTACATGGCAAAGGCAGACTCGCCGACGTACGGGCGCGACGCCTCGTCGCACTTCGGCGACTGGGAGCACCGCCACGTGTGCGCGCCCATCTCGATGCTTGGTGAACTGATCGGCGTGATGGCGGGTGTCTGCCTCGGCGCGCGGCTGCAGGGTCGCAACGTTGTTGGGCTTACGTACATCGGCGACGGTGGGCAGTCGACGGGCGTGACCTACGAAAGCCTCAACTTCGCCGCTGTGCAAAAGCTCGGGCTGGTGCTGATTGTCGAGAACAATCTGTGGGGATATTCCACCCCCAGCGACATGCAGTTTCGCGTGCAGGACCTCGCCGAACGCGCCATCGCGTATGGCATCCCGGGTGTCATCCTCGACGGCACAGACCCCTGCCAGGTGTACGATGCCACGCACGAAGCTTGCGAGCGCGCCCGCCGCGGCGAAGGGCCGACGTACATCGAGGCCAAGATGATGCGCATGAAGGGCCATGCCATTCACGACGCCGCGCACTACGTTCCTGCAGCGCTGTTTGAATACTGGCGCGCGCGCGACCCAATCGCCCGATTCGAGAAGTACCTGCTGAAACGGGGGTGGCTCACCGCCGCTGAGAACGACAAGCTCATCGCCGGGGTAGAGGTTGAAATTGAAGCCGAACGCGCCGCAGCGGAAGCTTCTCCCATGCCCGATCCCGAGACGGACCGCAAGCACCAGGGCGTGTACTGTGACGACACCTGTCACCACATTAAACCGCTCTACGGCCCGGTCGCGGCGGCGGTGCGCCGCCAAACCGCCCCGACGCAGCCAGCAGGAGAGTCTTCAGTACACTTGAAGTAACCCGCGCCGGTTGTCGAGTCGCAGTGCCGATGCGCGGGTTCACAATCTGTCGATGAAACTGTGCTTCGCCATGCTTCTCGGGTGCATACTGGCAGCCCAAGCGGTCGCCGTCGATCTCCCGTTCAAAAAGAAGCCACAGGAATTTACCACCCACAAGCCCGAAGACGTCGTCGCCACGCTTCGCAATGGGACCCCGACTCAGCGCAACGATCTGGCGCTGGAGCTGGGAATTCTGGCGCCGGTGCCGGGCGACTCCGCCGTGAAGCCCAACGCACCGTGCGTCAATTTTTCGCACATCGAGCAGCGCGCTGTTATGCTGCGCGCAGGCGCTGAAAACGAAGTGTTGCTGGTCGATTCCGCCGAGTGCGAGTCCACCTACATCGTCGTGTTCGACAAAGCACCCAAGTCCGAATGGCGTCATGTGCAAACCGTACGCATGACCGCGCGCGCCGAGCGTCCCGACATCACGTTCGCCGAGCTCATTCAGCCCGGAGTCTCGGAGATCCTGGTGCGACACGAAACCACGCACGACGGCGGCAGCCTCGGTCAGCAGGACTTCGGCGTGCTGAAGCTCGTGCATGATCACGTGGAAGTGGTGCTGGACGCCACCGAGCACAGCGAAATTACACTTGCCAATCGCGACCCGGAGGACACCGACGTCCACCAGCAGACGCAGGTTTCGACTTTCGACCTGCTCAAAGCACCGCCGAAATCGGCGGCACAGTACAGAATCCTCGAGAAGCAGGTGATCAGCGACGACAAGACAACCATCACGCGGTTCGTCGTGTGGACGTGGAACCCCGAGCTAGAGCGCTTTCGGCCCGCGCCGTTCGACGGCGGGAACGCGCGCCCGGCAGCAACGAAGCCGGCCGCGACACCCGGGAAGAAACCCACAGCACCCGCAAAACCCAAATAGAAAGGAAGTGCAGTTACAATCGCAGGTTTGACGCAACGAGCACTCGCCATGCCCCAAGTCACCTATCTCGAAGCTATCCGCCAGGGCATCTGGGAAGAAATGGAGCGCGACTCCTCTGTCTTCTGCCTCGGGGAGGACATCGGCATCTACGGCGGCGCGTTCAAAGTCACGGAAGGCTTGATCGACCACTTCGGCCGCGAGCGTGTCATCGACACGCCCATCTCCGAAATGGCAATCGTCAACGCCAGCTTCGGCGCAGCGCTCACCGGCCTTCGCCCGGTGGCGGAGTTCCAATTCATGGACTTCATCAGTTGCGCCTTCAACCAGATCGTCAACCTGCTGGCCAAGGCGCATTATCGCTGGGGAGCGCCCGTGCCGGTTGTGCTGCGCGGCCCATCGGGCGGAGGGGTACACGGCGGCCCATTCCATTCGCAGAATCCCGAGATGTTCTTCGCGCATGTCCCCGGGCTGAAAGTCGTGTGTCCGGCGTCCGCCTACGACGCGAAGGGTCTCATTAAGTCGGCGATTCGGGATAACAATCCCGTCGTGTTCTTCGAGCACAAGTTTCTCTACCGCCGTATTAAGGAAGAGTTGCCCGCCGAGGACTATACGGTTCCGATCGGCAAGGCGAAGGCGGTTCGCCAAGGGCGCGACGTGAGCGTGATCACCTACGCGGCGATGGTGTACACGGCGCTGGAAGCGGCGGAAATCCTGGCGAAGGAGGGCATTGAGCTCGAAGTCCTCGATCTACGCACGCTGCTGCCGCTCGATCGCGACGCCATCCGCGCGACCGTGGAGAAGACCAACCGCGTCATCGTGGTGCACGAAGATACGAAGACCGGCGGCATCGCCGGCGAAGTCACAGCAGTCATTAACGAGGAGTGCTTCGACTCGCTCGACGCGCCGGTTGTGCGGATCGCTTCGGCCGATTCGCCGGTGCCGTTTTCGCCGCCGCTGGAAGCTGAGTTCCTGCCCAAGGTCGAGGACGTAGTGCGCGAAGCGCGACGCCTGCGCGGCTATTGACGACGTTACTGACAAGCGGGACCCATGCTCTCCCTGGCGCCCACTATGTGTTGTAATCTGAATAGCTTTGACTTTTGAGCGCTGAGCCACGGGCAAGGAGACGCATGGGCAAATTTCTGCTGGGCATTATCTTCACGCTACTGGTTGTCATTGGCGGCGGTTATTGGTGGATCTCCAGCGGTCACGTTGACTCGCGTGCGGTGCCTAACGGTCCGTCGCAGTTCGAGCGCCGCCTGGCCAACCGCGCAGTCGACGAGTGGGTGGACGACCATGCCTCCAAGCAGGAGAACCCGTACCAGCCCACCGCCGAGAACCTTGCCGCCGGGCAGAAAGTATATGAAGACAATTGCGCCTGGTGCCACGGCAGCCTGAAGCAGCCTGCATCGCCCATGCGAACCAAGTTCTTTCCGCCCGTTCCGGCGCTCATGGCGCGCACGCCGCACGACCCCGACGCCAACTTTTTCTACGTGACGAAGTACGGCATCAAGCTCAGCGGCATGCCGGGCTGGGACGGCGTGCTCACCGACGACGAGATCTGGAAGGCGGTGCTGTTTGTCAAGAACTCGTCGAAGGTGAAAGAGGCAACCACGCCCGCTCCGGCGCAATGACGTCGCAAAGAGTGGGCCGGGCAGCAAACCGAGCCGCCGCCGTCCTGTGGAACTCTGAGAAGTGACAACCGAACACTGAGAACCGAGGTTTACCCGTTCGGCTTCACGTATGTCACTTTGCCGCTGGTTTTCAGCTTGAACACGTCGTTCGGCAGCTTGCCGTTGATCTTGATGTCGCTGTACTTGGCCACCCGGTAATCGCCGCCCGGCGTGTTGAACAATTGCTGTACGCTCACTCCTCGCGCAGGGTCAATCCACAGCGTGATTTTGTTGAACATATTGGCTACACGTTTCGATTTTGGCGTCAATTCCAGCTTGGCCGCGTTCACGCCCTGCACCTGCTCCGTGCCCGCGTATTTGACTTCGAATGACTTGCTCAAGTCCTGGCCGCGTCCGCCGAAGCCGAGCACAAGAAACGTCTCGAAGTCCGCCTTGTTCTTGCCTGCGTTGTACTGCGTCACCTGGCCTGCCTTGGGAATGTAAATGCTGACTGTTCCCCCGCTGAACAGAACGTACTTCTTGTCCGGCACGGTGATGTCGGCCGCCATCTGGGTGTCGGCGCCCTGTCTGCGAAAGTAGATGATGCCTTTCTGCAGATCGTGCTCATCCACCGCTTTGGTGTAGTTGTCCCATACGAAGTCAGTCTGCGCGTCATGGAAGTTCGCGGCCGCCCTATCCATCGAGTCCAGCACCGCATCAAGATTCTGGGCGTGTGCAGCCACCGCCGCGAGCAACAGGAGCACGGCACGAAGAATGATTCTTGTCCTCACAGTACGTCTCCTGTCACCCGCAAGCGGCTAGCGATGTCCCCAGACTTTGTAGGCAACTATCTGGTTTTTGCTGTTGCGAACGGCCTCGTAGCGCTCAATGCGAATCTCTCCCACGACTGGCTCGATGACGCGCAATAGCGACTCGCGGGTCGTGTCCTCATCGCCGGGCATCACCGCCGAGGCATCCACGGTGTAGACGAAGCTGTTTCCTTCAGGTTTCACCAGCAGGCCGGTCTGGCTGATCGGCCGGGGCATCGGTTTGTCGCGGAAGTTGATCCACAGGGGGGCGAGAAAGATGAAGGCCAGGATCAGCGTCACCATCACGTCATAGTTAACGCTGCCGCGGGGATACACCCACCAGATGTAGCCGCGAATCGTCTCCTTGATCTTTCCCATGGCAGTTTCAAGTTTAGAGAGCCGTGCCTGCTAGTGCAAGAAACCTGGCCGCCCGTACGCGACCGCGAGGTCCGGCCGGTGGTCCATTGCGAGCATGAAGATTCGTACGAAACGTACTATTGATAATGGATGTTTCGCCGGCCGAAGGCCCCACCTGCGACGATAATACGAATCGTAGTATTTGAAGCCGACGGTTACCGATTCGCCAGAGAGCGGTCTGGTCCGACGAAACGGATGTTCTGGAACGGGGGACGAGGCGCGGCGCGACCACCGCTCGTGCTTAGCTTAATAGGCTTTTGTGCGTGAACGACCTGGCGTGCGGTCCTCGATAGTCGCGTGCGACCTGTCCCGCTCCCCGCAGTAGGTACTTGTAAGTGGTTAATCCTTCGAGACCTACTGGTCCTCGAGCATGCAGCTTGCTGGTTGAGACGCCAACTTCAGCTCCGAATCCATAGCGGAACCCATCGGCGAAACGCGTTGAGGCATTGTGGAAAACCCCGGCGGCATCGACCCTTGCCAGGAACTCTTCAGCAGCCGTAAGATCGTCTGTCACAATGGTTTCGGTGTGTGACGAGCCATACCGGTGGATGTGTTGGATGGCCTCGTCCATCGATTCGACCACGCGCAGGGCCAACTCGAGATCGGCATATTCCCGGCGCCAATCGTCGTCCGTAACTTGCTCAATCGAAATGCCTTGCAGAATTGCCCGTGTCTTGTCGCACCCCCGCAGCCGCACGCCTCTCTGGCGCAGCCGTATCGCTAACATGGGCAGAAATTTAGCGGCCACTTGTTGATGGATGAGTGCCGTTTCCACTGCGTTACAGGCAGCCGGGTAATCGGTCTTGGCGTCGTCCAGGATCTCGCTTGCCATCAATAGGTTAGCTGATTTATCGACATACACGTGGCAGATGCCCTCAGCATGACCGAGCACCGGGATTCGCGTGTTAGCTTGCACGAACTCCACGAGCTGCTTCGATCCGCGGGGCATGACGAGGTCGATAAGTCCATGTAATTCAAGCAGTTCGCGTACGGCACGGCGGCCGAACACCATGGCTATCGCATCCTGGGCAATGCCGCAGCGCGAAAGTACGTCGCCAATGAGTTCCAACAGTGCGCACGCAGTGCGTTCGACTTCGTGTCCCGGCTTTAGAATCAATGCGTTACCCGACTTCAGGGCGAGAGCACTGATCTGCGTGACGGCATCGGGACGCGCCTCGAAGATCACGGCGAGCACGCCGAGAGGGCAAGAGATCTTCTCAAGGATCAGATTCGAATCGAGTTCCGTCCGCAACAGAACCCGGCTCAGCGGGTCGGGCAACTCCGCCACGGCGCGCATCGAAGCGGCCATCTCCTTGATTTTGTGGCTATTGAGCGGTAGACGCTCAAACGTTGCGGGCGAAATCTCCCCACTTTGCAGCAACTCCCGGGCGGCTGCCAGGTCTCGAGCGTTTGCCGCAAGTATTCTATTTTCAGACGCTTCGATACTGCTCGCGGCAGCGTGGATGGCTTTTTTTCGCTGTTCTGCCGGAGCGGTCGCCAAGTGCCGCGCGGCGTGCTTTGCAGCGCTCGCAACCTGTTGAATAGAAGGGCTCAAGCGGCACTCCGCGGCAGAAATAACGTTCCCACGGCGTCTCCGGCGCACACCCTTTCGATCACTCCAGGCGACCTTCCATTGGCGATGACTGCCAGACCGCCAGCGTGCGTGGCGATTCGCGCCGCTTCCAGCTTGCTGGCCATGCCGCCTCGGCCGCGGCCATTCCCGGCCTGCGCGAATCCCAAAACATCGTCAATTTCATCAACTTCCGAAATGAGTGCAGAGCTGCCCTCGGTCGGACTCCCGTTGTATAACCCATCCACGTCCGATAGCAGGAGCAAGAGATCAGCCTCAATATGAGTCATCACCAGCGCGGAAAGCTTGTCGTTGTCACCGAAGACCCGCTCCCGCCCGGGCGCGTCGGCCGGATGATCGAGCTCGGCCGTCGAGACCGTGTCATTTTCATTGATGACGGGGATCACACCCATCGCCAGCAAGGAAGCGAGTGTTGAACGTAGATTGGAGTAACGCGAAGAGTCTCGGAAGTCGTCCTCGGTGAGCAACACCTGGGCGGTGCGGCAGCCTAGTTTATCGAATGCGTCGTCGTAGATTGCCATCAGGCGGCTCTGCCCGATGGCTGCGCACGCCTGAATCTGCGACAGTTCCGTCGGACGCGTCGACATGCCGACGCGCTCCATACCAAGTCCAACGGCGCCAGATGAGACCATCAGCACGTCCCGGCCTTGCTGTCGCAGTCGTGCGACCGACTCGGCGATGCCATATAGCTGGCTCAGCGCCAAACGGCCGTCGTCACGCATAACGACGTTCGTGCCGACTTTAATGACGAGGCGCCGCGCGGACGTAACCTTCTTTCGGGCCTCCAAGTTGGTTGCAGATTGGACGGAGAAACTCATAAATCGGATAGAGAACCTCGGTTCGCTTAGTGTAACAACCAGCGGCCATCGACCCCTCTGCGATGGGATGCAAAAGAACCCGAGACGACGAAGATCTGTTCGTCTTTGGAGGACGGAAGGGGCGTTGACAGTACGAACCGCCTAGCGGACGTGCTCTGTAGTACACTACGGAGGAACCCGCGCCGGAGAGGTGGCCGAGTGGCTGAAGGCGGCGGTTTGCTAAACCGTTGTACGGTCAAAAGCTGTACCGGGGGTTCGAATCCCCCCCTCTCCGCCAGATTCTTTTACAGCAATAACTTACCTCGCCCCCGTCATCCGCATCGCCCGTTTTGCCCGCCGGTTCAACAGTGATTTAGTGTCCTGTAGGTGACCCGAAGCGTCCAAACCGTTGTGCACGCATCGACTTATGCCACAAGTGACTACCGACTAGATGGCGAACCGAAATAAGGAAATGATCTGTGGAGTTTGAGGGAACCAGCATCGCGCACGATCAGCAATACACTGTCAGGCAAGGGGCGAAGCGCTGCCACCTCAGCCCGAACACAGTTGCGCCGTCTTGTCGCCGATGAGCCACGAGTAATTAGGCTGACGGCCTGCTTTGGATCTGACCGCCAGATAGCAACCCCGCCCTCGTAAGGTGCCTCGACCGATGACGAGTCCTGTTCGATCTCGATTCTCGTTCTATTTTCCGGTCTTCGCCCCCGCCCATCACCGAATAATCTCGTCTAAGTCGTTTGTTAGGAAGAATGTGCCTCTCACTCCCTTTGTTTGGAAGAAGTCATGGCATGAGCACGCGATAAGTCTTTTTTTCAGGATCATGGAAGGGAGAGGGTACACCACTTAGCCTCGGCTAAACTTTCTTGGCCGACGCATGGTCCGCTAGCTTGCTCCCACTCGCCCATCGCGATCCCTGCCGTCAACTCGTCACGCTCGGCCGCTGCTATACTCGTCGGCAACGCATCAAGTTCGCAACGAAATCAACAGACTTCACCGACAAAGCCTCAGAGTTTGCAACTTGCTCAAACACCAGCCACTGCGAGCCGCGTGCGAATCGCGACTCCGGAAGGAGAAACCGATGCAATCTCGCAAAGCCCCCCAGATCCTCGCCCTGATTGCCCTGTCGTTACTGGCGCTCGCGCCAATCGCCAGCGCCGCACCTTTTTCCAGCATCTTCGTTTATGGAGACAGCCTGTCTGACCTCGGCAACATTTACACCTTCAGCGGAGGCACGATTCCCCAATCGCCCCCGTACTACAACGGCCGTTTCTCCAACGGCCCGCTCACGGTCGAATACATGGCGAGCATGCTGAACGCCCCGCTGACCAGCTTTGCCTGGGGAGGAGCGACCACCGGCATTGGCAACTCGGGCGACGGCGGCACGCAGACCTCGTTCGGCACCTACGGTTTGCCCGGCATGGAAACGCAGGTGGCGGCGACACTGGGTGCGATTCCACCAGCTCTAATTCCGACATCTCTGTTTGTTGTTTGGGGTGGTCCGGACGACTTCATCAGCGGCGGAACGGTGCAGAAGGGCGTAGGCGACATGCTAACGATCATCGGGGCGCTGCAGTTAACGGGGGCCAAGCACATCCTCGTTCCCGGCATGCCGGACCTCGGGCTGACGCCTGCTTACTATGGCGATGCATCCGCGACGGCGTTCAGCTACGCTTTCGATCAGGCGCTGCAGACCTACCTGCCCAGCGGCGTGACGTATTACGACACCTTTGCCTTTATGCACCTCGTCGTTTCGGACCCCGCTGCCTTCGGCTTCACCGATGTGAGCAATCCGTGCCTCGTGGATGTGAATCAGCCGCCGTGTGCAAACCCCGACGAGTATTTGTTTTGGGATTTTCTGCATCCGACGACCGCCGCCGATAAAATTCTCGCGGCCCAGTTCGTCAGCGCGGTGCCCGAGCCTTCGACATTTCTGATGCTAGGTTCCGGAGTTGTCGGACTGGCCGGCGTATTCCGGCGCAAGTTCTCGGCCTAGCCTCGAGTTCGGAAAATAGACGGCCACTAGCAGCGATGCTGGTGGCCGGTTTTGTTTGCGGTAAAGCCTTAACCGACTTCAATCGCCAGCACGCATTGCACGCGTCCGCGCAGACGGCTGAAGAAATCGCCGATGCGTTTCATGAGGCCGTACTTGTCGATCAGTAAGGTCTGGCCTTTCTCGGCTTCATCGTCGCGGCAGATGCGGGCGTGCGCGTTCACCCAGGTTCCATGTACGTTTCCGCGCATGTTGCACGGATTGATTCGCACGCTGGAATTGTTGCGAATGCGCTTTACTTTGCCGGAGTCAGGCAGCGTGTACACGTAGTACGTCGCTTTACCGGATGCCGGCGCCGGATCTTCGGCGAACCACACTGGTGTCCGCACGCCGACGCCGGTCTTGCGGAAGGTTTCGAGGCTGAAGTACTTGGCTGTGGTGAGCTGGGACACGTCGCCTGACATGGAACTTGCCTCCGTCAGAATTATCCCAAATCGCGCTTACTTCGCCTGGATTCCCATTGCCGGATAGAGCTCGTTCGGGTACATCACCAGTCCGCCTTTCACCACGACCTCAATCTTGCGGATGTCGCTGATGTTCTTCGTCGGGTCGCCCTTCACCAGAATTACGTCGGCGAGCTTGCCGGGTGCGATGGAACCAAGTTCCCCATCGCGCTTCATGACTTTCGCTGCGGTCAGCGTAGCCATCTGCAATACCTGCGGCGCAGGAATTCCTGCCGCGTTGTAGATTTCCAGCTCGCGATGCAGCGAGTATCCTTTGCGAAGGTCTGTCCCAGCTACGACCGTGATGCCGTTGTCGTACAACTTCGTGACCATGCGAACGAAGTTGGCGTAGGACTCTCGATAGAGCTTGTCGGTGGCCGCGTCCGGCGTCGGGAGCGCCTCTGCCGCCATCTTTGCACCGCGCTGCACCTGCAGCGGCAGGCGGTCGAACATATAAGCGTCTTCTTCCGAAATGCTGCCCGGACGATCGACGTAGGTGGCCTCCCAGATGGTCATCGTGGGATCGATCACGGTGTGGTGCTGCTTGAGCATCGCGATGAAGTCGTTCACCTGCTGGGAATCGAGGTCCAGGCCTGCAGCACGCTTGCCCGGCTCGATGAAACGCGCCGGTGTGCGTGTCTCTTTCACGTCGGGCCAGAAGTTGAGGAAGACGAAATTCATGTGCTGGATCTCGTCAGCGCCATCCAGTACGAATTGCGAAGCAGTCATGCCGGCAGGAACGTGCCCGCTGACACGCAGGCCGCGCTTGTGGGCTTCGTCGATAATAACGGGCACGAGTTCCGGCTTCACTGAACTGTAGATCTTGATTTGCACATAACCGAGATCGGCGTAGTGATCGACGCGCTCACGCGCTTCTTCGTTCGTAGCCGCCAGAACCTTCACCGGACCTTCAAACGGCCCTGGTCCATCGATGAAACCCGCCATGATGATGCGGGGCCCGATCTGCTCGCCAGCCTGGATATGCTTGTTCAATCGCCCGAGTTCATCGATGGAGTTACCCAGGTCGCGAATGGTGGTGATGCCTGCGGCCACGTCGAGAAACGCGTTGTCAGCAAAGAGGTGCTGGTGCATGTCCCACAAGCCAGGCAGCAGCATTTTGCCGGTGCCATCAATGACTTCCGCGGCAGCGGGAACGGCTTGTCCTTTTTCGGCGTCAACCGCTACGATTCGCTCGCCGCGAATGGTAACGCGTTGCGCGGGTACGGTCTTGGCCGACACAGAATCGAAGACCGCGACGTTTTTGAGGATCAGGTCGCCGGTCGGTTGGTGAATCAACTGTTTCGCGAGGTCAGCCGCACGCTCCGATTGGATCGCATCCTGCGTCTTGTAGAGCTCACCGAAAGAGCTCTCAAACCCGCTGCGAATAAGTCCTGACCATCCCTGAACAGCGGCGAAGGCATTCTGGTGCTCGTCCAACCAAAGATAGGTTGGGCTGAAGTCGAGGCCGTCAATCTGGTAGAGCGTCGCGGTGACCTTGGTGCCATTCGCTTCCACCGGGACCGACTTCAACTCGCGGATGGTGGCCTCGCCTCCGGGCAGCAAAGCGAGCTTGCCGCCGTTTTTCAGCAGTGCCTTTGCCAGCAAATATCCCGAGGCCGGCCCGCCGTTCAGGTCGACGAAATAGCTCCCGCTGGCATTAGTCCGCGTCTCGTCTTCCGAGGAGTTCTTCCATTTCGCCGCACCGCCGGCGACAGCGAAGGTTTCTTTCACCGGATTCTTCATGTAGTCCACGCCGGTCGTCTCTTCCGATGTAACGATGCCTTGGTCGTTCAGGCGATACGACGAGTACGTCTTCGGTCCGCGCCCGCGGTCATTGAACTGGAAGAACTCGTGCACCACTCCATCCGGCGTGTTCCACACGGCATCCTGGCCGGTAGGCTTTTGGTCCATCAACAGCATCATGATGGTTGCATCTTTTGGGATGTCCGGCGGAAGCACGGGCAGAGGAGATTCGCCCTGCTGGGCGAAGAGGGAGGGGAGGACCGCGAGGGACACGATCAGGGTGAACGCACGACAGTAGGGTTTCATGGGTAGCCAATGGTTTATACGCCGAAGGCGCCGGAATGTTCAAGAGGAAGCCGGCTTGGCGGCTGCTGTGGGGAATCAGGTATCATCGTTCGACGTTCCGTTCCACCCTCGACTGGAGAATTAGCTCATGCGACTTTTGCTGAATTGGCTACTCAGCGCCGTTGCGCTGCTGATCGTTTCCTACCTCGTGCCCGGATTCCACGTCGAAGGTTTGAAGGAGGCACTGATTGCCGCAGTGGTCATCGGCTTGATCAATGCGACGCTGGGACTCTTGCTCAAGGTTATTACGCTTCCACTCACTCTGTTAACGCTCGGCGTGTTCTGGTGGGTTGTGAACGCGTTCATGCTTATGCTTGCGTCGAAGTTCCTGGCGCCGGGTTTCTGGGTGAGCGGATTCTTCGCCGCATTCCTTGGCGCCATTGTCCTGTCGCTGGTGAACCTGGTATTGCGCAAGTTGGCGGACGAAGTATCCAACTAGGCGCTAATCCGGAGATGATCAGATGGCGTCGTTACCCTTGCGTGGCCTGGTGCCGATGGCACATGTCTTGGACGTACTCCGGTCGATCGAGTTTTACCGTCAGTTAGGATTCAGCACGCGTAACCAGCTCGAACACGACGGTAACCTCGTATGGGCCTGGATGGAAAGCGGAAGAGCGCACTTGATGCTGACGCGCTCGAATGGCGTGATCAACTCTGAAGAACAGGCTGTACTCTTCTATCTATATGCGCCAGATGTTGCCGCCTATCGAGCCGAGCTGATCGAACGTGGCATGGCGGTCGGCCCAATCACGCATCCGCCCTACATGCCGGAAGGCGAAATTCGCATCGAAGACCCCGACGGCTATGTTCTGCTGGTCGGCCAATCGGATTCCGTATCGCTTTAGCTCTACGGCGGGGTTACGCGCTCCGATAGCCAGCGCAACGCAGCTACCGTTTGCCGGACACCGTTCTCCTGAAACAGGCGAATGGCCGCCACTCCGGCGGCGCCTGCATCGAGGCAGGCTCGCACATTCCCGAGTCGCACTCCGCCTAGCGCCAGCACCGGCACTCTCGCAGAAGCGGATGCCTTAGCCAACATGTCCAACCCAATTCCCGGTTGGCCGGCGACGACCTTTTCGAAGATCGGGGCGAGTGCGACGAAGTCAGCTCCCTCCGAATCAGCTTGTCTCACCTCGGCAAGAGTGTGCGCAGAGACGGCGACGATCGGCCGATCGTGGGTCTGCTGCAACCACTGGTCGCGAACTTCTGCGACCGCAGGAGAGTTGGCGGGCAGATGAACGCCATCGGCGCCGATGGCCAGCGCAACGTCGACATTGCGATTGATCAGAAGCTTGGTCGATTCCGATCGATCACGGACGATGTGCAGCGCTTCCCGTGCCAGTAGCTCCAGACCGGCCAGGTCGAGGTCTTTCTCGCGTAGCTGGATGTAGTCCACTTCGGCCTGAGCCGCTTCACCGATACAGCGCAACAGCGCCGTGCGCTGTTCCGCGGGCCCACCAGCAAAGCCGAGGCGATCGGTGATGTAGTAAAGCAACACGCCATCCCGATTGTAGCTAGAATCAGTGTGTGCGCACTGCTGCGGACTCGTCGCCAAAGGAACCGTGCCGGAACGTCTCATGCGTGGAGGTTCTGCGCTCCGAAACGCTGTCCCAATTGCGCTGGCTGGTGCACGGCTTCAGCACCCGGCAGGGCGGAGTCTCTACCTGCTACGGCGGTAAGTCGCTCAACCTCGGCCTCACCTCGCACGATACCCACGAAAATGTCGGGCGCAATCGCGAGCTGTTCGAGAAGGCGATCGGCGCGACGAATTGTGACGGCAGTCTGTTGCCGCTTGTGCAGATCAGGCAGATTCACTCCGGCACGGTGCATCGCATCGACTCCGTGCCCCCGCACCCTCCTGCGGGCGACGGAATGATCACCAGCGCGCCTGGTCTGCTACTGGCGATCAAGACCGCCGACTGCGTGCCGGTGCTAGCAGCCGACGTACCTCGCAAAGTCGTCGGGGTCTTCCATGCCGGCTGGCGCGGCACCATAGCGCGCATCGTCGAAAAAGGCGTGGGCGAGATGCGGGGTCACTTCGGAAGCGATCCGCGAGATCTCCGTGTGGCCATCGGCCCTTGCATTCGCAAGTGCTGCTACCGAGTGGGAGAGGAGGTGCGCGCCGAGTTTGAATCGCAGTTCGCCTACGCTCAGGAGCTTTTCGAAGAGGTGTTCGACTCCAACGCGGTTCATGTAAAGTACCCGCTGCTGTTCCAGAATCAGCGCGCGCCGGGTCATGGCAACATGGGGCCGGAGATCCATCTTGATCTCGTAGCCGCCAACCGCCGCCAGCTCGAAGACGCCGGTCTATCGCCGAGTCAAATCGACGTCGTCGGCGGCTGTACTGCATGTGATACGCGGTCCTACTTTTCGCACCGCGCCGAGTTCGGAAAGACTGGACGGATGATGGCGGTGATTGGAATGCGCTCTGAGTAAGCCGTCACCCAGTTAGAAATGCTGTGAAATTTTTCCGTGCCATGTGTTAGTCGCTCGGGAATTGTTGTAAGATTGGTGCGCTTTCGGGCCCCAAGTGACAATCGACAGGTGAGGTAGAGCACATGGACCGCAGAAGTCTGTTCCCGTGGCTCGCCGCGGTTCCTCTGCTTGCATCGAAACTGGCCGTCGGGCAAGAGACGCGGAAGTCACCCAAGCTGAAAATCATGATGAAGAGCGCCTGGGGGTCGGATGATCCCACGCGCGCTTCCTTCCCTTATGTCCACGGACTGGCGCTCGCCGATGCCGGTCATGACGTCCAGATTTTCCTGGTGGGCGAGGGTACCTACACCATGCGCAAAGCGACAGTGGACACCATCTTCCCGGTAGGATGGCCGCCACTTCACGAAACCATGGAGAAGGTCGTCGCCAAGAAAATTCCCATATTTGCTTGAGGAGCCTGTTCCCGGGCCCGTGGGGTCACGGAAGCAGACTTGAGCCAGTGGGGAGCAAAATTCGGGAGTCCGGCGGTCTTCGTGTCGCTGGTGGAATGGGCTGACCGCATCATCACCGAGTGAAGCAACGGCGAGTTCGCAGTGAGCAAACGGTGACTGTTGGACCGCCGGCTTTCTCACCGTGCATGCTACGGCACCGCAAAACTAAACCCAGCCATCCGGCTGGGTTCATCAACTTCGTTCAAGTTCGTCTAGCCGTGACTCTCCTGCGGGTCGACGGTAGCCGCCGGCGGCGCGGCGGTTTCCTGGTAACTGTTCACCAGGTCCTTCAGTTCTTTGCTCGGTTTGAAGAAGGGAATCTTCTTGGCAGGGACCTCGACTCGGTCACCGGTCTTGGGGTTGCGTCCGACACGAGGCTTGCGTTGCCGCGTGCGGAAGCTGCCGAAGCCGCGAATCTCGATCTTGTCGCCCGCCCGCAATGAGCGCACTACGCTCTCAAATATCGTTTCCACAATGACTTCGCTGTCCTTGCGGGTCAACTCCGCCAGGCGGGACACCTCGTCGATCAGATCTGCCTTAGTCATCGCTGTTCGCCCCCGCGCGGTCCCTGTGACCGGCTCATCTGGGATACTCTCAGATTTCCCTTTAGCTGGCAAGTCCAAATTTTTGTTACACTTCCACGGAACCCAGAACGTGAGCCTGGCTACTTCCAAAGATAGTAAAAACCCGCATTGCTCTGCATGAGCTTCGCGGGATCAGGAAAGTACTCCGAGGCGTCGCCAAATAACAGGTCCAGCAGCCCTTTCTTGTCTTTTTCCGGACGTACAATTGTGGGCTCTCCCTTGATTCCAACGGACTTAGCCGTATCGTCAATGGCCGCCTGAAAGTCTCCGATTTGGTCAATCAGGTTCAGCGGCTTGGCCTGTTCCCCTGTCCAGACCTTGCCATCCGCCAGTGGTCTAATCTGCTCGACTTTCATCCGGCGTCCCGCCGCCACCGACTGGATGAACTGGTCATGCATGTTGTCGATCAGCCCCTGCATGTAGGCGCGCTCGGCCGGAGTCATTTCGCGCACCGGGGAACCTGTGTCCTTGAACTCGCCCGCCTTCAACACGATAGCTTTGAGCTTGGCCCACTTCATCAGCTCTTCGTAGTTGTACCATTCCGCGATCACGCCGATGGAGCCGACAATCGAGGCGTTGTCCGCGAAGATCTTGTTGGTCGCTGACGAAACGTAGTATGCACCGCTGGCTCCCACAGTTTCGATCGACGCTACAATCCGCTTCTTCTTTACGTCACGGACGCGCAGTACCTCGCGGTAAATCTCCTCCGATGCTGCCGCGCCTCCCCCCGGCGAGTTGACGTGAATGACGATGGCCTTCACCGAGCTGTCATCAGCAAACTTGCGCAACTGTTCGACAACATCCTTGGGCGACAGGATGACGCCCTCAAGGTCCACCACGGCAATCTTGTCCCCAAACCCGGAGAAGGAACTCTTCTGCTGCGTCTTGGCGGTGAAGTACACCAGTGCAAACACCGCCAGCAGAAACAGGAAGAACGCACCACCACCCAGCAGGACCCAAAGAAAGAAACGCGAACGTGGCTGTTCCGGCATGCGAGAGGGCTAGTGTAACACCCTTTGCGATTGATCGATTTTGCGATCAGTCGCTAGCCTTCTAATGAAATATGGCGGTGAAAAACGCGCCTAATTTGGCGAGGAACCCCTTCTTCTCTTGCTTTGGCTTGTTCGTACGAGCCGTTTCCTGCGTCTTAGCGGACGGGGCTTCCGCTGACAAACTGGACGGCGGGAGAACCACGGGCTCGAAGCTCATCGGCTTGCTCTCCATCCGGAGGTGCGCAACGTTCTCCGTGATGTCAACCGGCTCGGTGGCGCGATAAATGAAGGGCGCATCCACCACCATGTATGTCTCCGGCGGCGGAGGCTCGTGATCTGGAGTCTTCTTGGTCGGGGCGCGCGGCGGAGGCGGCGTCACCATCGCCACCTGGGCCGGCGGCGGTGCCGGACAGCCGCAACTGTCATGCGTCGGCATTGCTCCGCTGATGCGGCCGCCGTTAAAGATCACCGCTTCATTTGGTTTCACCTGGTACGACTCGTCGCCCATACCTTCTGACACCACGACGGCGGAGGTATTCGATGCCAGCGATTGCACGCACGTGTCACCTTTGGCATTTACCCGTACCGCCAGATGCAGTCGGCCCGGTCCTGGCAGCAGCAGTCGAAAGTCGGGCGTCAGCAGATTGTCGGCCGCCGCGCCAATGGGGTAGTCCATCTCGAGGTTGCCTGTGTTCATACTGAACAGGAGCTGGCGTCCGTTCTGCGAGCTCGTCACGGCCAGGCTCGTATGGGGACAAATCAGCATGCTACCGCCGCGCTCCAGCTTCAGCGTCGCCAATTGATCGCCCGCCGAGATTGACGACCCGCTTAATACTTTCGTCCCAGCGTTCGCCAGCACCACCGCGCCCTTCACGCTGGCGTCGGTGGCAAACAGTTCGCCGATGTTCTGCTGTGCCAGAGTTATGTTCGCCGCGCCAAAAAACACGACACCGGCGGCGGCAATCCGCGTAAATCTCGAAGAAAACAAAACACCGATCATGAAGATGGCTGGCCCTAACACCTGATGATATCCCACGCCGGTTGCGCCACCGCAACGACCGAAGTAGGAACCTCCAACGCAATCTGGCACGCGCGGCGGCCCTGCTCGTTGAACCCTTGTGGCCGAAGGATTACTCTAACCACCGTAAGCATGACCAACCACCGCAACGGCAACGGGCGCTATCCAAAGCTTGTCTTGGGAGAAACCATCCGTGTCGCCATGGAGACCTTTCGCAACAACAAGGTGCGCTTCGCTCTCACCGCGCTGGGCATGGTCATTGGAACCGCTTCGCTCATCCTTGTTGTCACCATCGGCCTGACGGGCAAGCAGTATGTCTTGCAGCAGATCCAGTCCATCGGCGCCAATATGATCTTCGTTTCGTACGAAGGCGGCGCAATCTACAGCGCCGATGCCGCCAACGACTACATGACCATCGACGACCTGAACGCCATCCGCCAACAGGTGCCGAACATCGCGGCCTCGTCGCCCATCATCGAGCTGCATCAGCGCATCACCGTGCCCGGCGGCAAAGAGCGCGACATCCTCGTCCTCGGCGTTTCGGCAGAATACTACTGGGTGCGCAACCTTGAGACGATCACCGGTCGCTTCCTTGAGGAGAACGACATTCAGACCCGGGGCAAAGTTGCGGTCATGACGCAAGCCCTCGCCAAAGATATGTACGGTACCGCGGACAATGCGCTCGGCCAGACCATCAAGCTGAGCGGCCTGCCCTTCGTCATCATCGGAACTTTCCGCGAGCGCGTTGATACCTTCGGACAGTCCGAGATTACCGATGACTCCATTCTGATCCCCTACACCGTGGCTCGCTTCTTTACCGGCACTGACGCGGTCAAACAGCTCTACTTCTCCGTTGCCGATTCCTCGGATATCCCCGCTGCATCGGAGAAAATCCGCAGCATTATTCAGTCGCGCCATCGTTCCGAGTCCGTCTACACCGTGGACAATCTCACCGAACTTCTCAGCGTCGCCGGGCGCATCGCCAACGCGCTTACCACAATCCTTCTGCTCATCGCCGTGCTCACCTTGCTGGTCAGCGGCGTAGGCATCATGAACATCATGCTCGCTACGGTAAATGCGCGCATCCGCGAAATCGGCGTCCGCAAAGCTGTCGGCGCCACCAATGCTGAAATTCGCACCCAGTTTCTCACCGAGGCTGTCCTAATCTCGCTGATTGGAGGCGTTATCGGAATCACGATTGGTATGGCACTGCCCATCTCGGTTCGCGTACTTACCAACTACCGCATTCCAATCTCCGGCCTCTCGATCGTCATCGCCTTGCTAGTGTCCTCGTTCATCGGAATCATGTTCGGTACCGTGCCCGCCGCCCGCGCCGCCCGCCTCGACCCGGTGGAGAGTTTGCGCTGGGAGTAATACCGGCCGCGAGATAATAGAAGCCAATGCTGAACCAGATCAGCCCGGCGAGTCCGACGAGGCAATCACCCGAAGATGCGCTTGACCTGCTGCTCGGGTGTCACCAGCGTATCCGCCATTTCACCGCCATTGCGTCCCGGCTTGCGCATTTCCAGGGCGCTGATCACGCCGAAATTCGGATAGCTGCCACCGGCGTCTGGCGCTACTACTCGGTGTCCCTGCCATTGCACGAGGCTGACGAAGAAGACTCGCTGCGCCCGCGCCTTGAGGCTCTTGACGACGAACGTGTGCATCATGCGCTTGCCGCCATGCACGACCAGCATTCTGCGATCGACGAACTCATCGAACGCCTGCTGCCGGTCCTGCAGCTTGTCGAACGCAACCCCGCAGCGCTGGAACCAACCGGCGCCGAAATGTGCGCCATCACCAAAGCCCTCGGCGAACTCTTTGACGCTCACCTCAAGCTGGAAGAGGAAGTCATCTTTCCCGCGATCCGTGACCGGCTGCCCGAGACCGAGCAAGTCGCCATGCTTTGGGAGATGCGTCACCGCCGTCAGCCTGGCAATTAACAGACGTCCTGCCGCTGCTATGCGACAATCTGAAGGCCCTGTTACCTGCGTACTAGTTAATGGAACCAATGGACAAGAGCCCGGGAACCCGTACCGAAACGGGGGACGATGTGCGGCTGGTGGCGCGCATACGCGCCGGAGACCAGCTTGCCCTGTCCGAGCTCTATGACCGTTATTCCGGGGTGGTGTACGGAGTGGCCTTGCGAATTCTGCAGGACACAGGAGCCGCTGAGGACTTGCTGCAGGACATCTTCTTGCAACTCTGGCGCAAGCCCGATGCCTTCGACAGCAGTCGCGGTTCGCTGGGCGGATGGCTGGCCGTCATCGCCCGGCACCGCTCCATCGACCGCTTGCGGCAACGCCGCCCGGAGAGCGACATTGAAGACTACATTATTGCCGGAGGCCCCGATTTGCGCGATGAGACGGAGCGCTCGCTGGTGATCGAGAAAGTTCGCGCCGTCATGAACGAAATGAGCCCTGACCAGCGAAAAGCGATGGAGATGGCATTTTTCGAGGGGCTCACGCATTCTGAGATCGCGGAGAAAACGGGCCAGCCTCTGGGAACGATTAAGACCCGCATTCGCAGTGGCCTGCAGCTGTTGCGAGCAAGATTCGCAAGCTGACGAAGGTATGAAGACGCACGAACAATTCGCCGACGAGCTCACGCAGTACGCGCTGGAGGAGCTCTCCGCCAGCGAGCGCCAGGAGTTCGAGCAGCACCTGGAGACTTGCGCGGCTTGCCGTCGCGAGTTGCAGTCGCTGCGCGGCGACCTCAGCCTGGTGGCCCTCAGCACCATGGGGTCGCGTCCGCCTGCGCGCAGCAAAGAGCGTCTCATGCGCGCGGTCGCCGGCGAAGCGCGCGGTGCGTTAGCGCCGGCTCCCGCGCCCGTGCGCCGTCGCGGGTTGAGCTGGGCGTTGGTTCCATCGGTCCTCGCCATCGGATTGCTGATATGGGCTGGAACCTTGATGCAGAAGAACGACGCACTTCAGCACAACCTAAAGAGCATGGCCATGCTTTACAGCGCGACGAGTGCGCAGCTTCGGGAAGCCAACGAGCGGCTTCGCCTGCTTTCCGCGCCGGACGTTCAGCAGGTCTCACTTAGCCCGCAGTCGGCTCAGGGCATGCCCCACGCCACGACGATCTACAGCCCGTCGCAGAAGCGGCTGATGCTGATGGCGAGCGGCCTTGCGCCCGCTCCTCCGGGGAAAGCCTACGAGTTGTGGCTCATCCCGATGGAGGGCGCTCCCATGCCGGCCGGCATCTTCAAGCCCGACGAGAAGGGCAACGCGATGATGATGGACCACACTATGTCGGAAGGGGTGCTGGCCAAGGCGTTCGCGGTGACGCTGGAGGACGAAGCTGGGGCAGAGAAGCCGAGCTCGCCGATCCTGATTGTTGGGTCGGGAATCTAGAAGCCGTTGTCAGTTGCCGGTAAAACCCGCATGCCGGAGAGATACCAGCCGGTCGAATCCAAATTGGGAAAGTCGGATTGCAGAATCATGTCCGATAACTCGAAAAAATCACACAAAAGTATTCTTGCGATGCTTTAGAATCAATCGGTTAGGGGAAAATTGTTCGCAACCGATTGATTTCTATGCCAGTTATACGTATGCAATAGACAGCTTTGGACTTAGCTGAGCGTCCCTAAGGCAAAGCAGTCGCTTCTGCTTCCCAAATTGGGAATTGTCAAAGAGCAAAATTCTTTCGCGCCGAGGCGCGCTGCGGGCAGAGACACAACACCCATGGCGTCACGAGTCTGGTTCTAAGAGTGCGGGAGGCGGAAGGCAAGGGAAATCGAACGGGAGGAAAAACTATAGTAACCACAAAGAAGTTGGCAGTGGAGAGGGCTGTGAAGGGCCGACCTTCACCGATGGTACTGCGCCCGGGACATCGCAACAAATGTCGAACCCCTCGACTACGGAGACGGCTGGCTTTGGGGCACGCGGCAGCGGTCAGACCGGGTCACTGACATCACTGACAAATTGCAAGCCAAGTGAGATAAAGCTCTCGTACGAGATGCCCTAGTACGACGACAACCCCTCCCCCTGGCAGGTGCCTGGACCGTGTCGAAGCCCGACGCTTCGTTCCTATGATGAGGCACAAGCGCGGATGCCTGGTCTGCAAGCGTTGCCCACACCCTAAACCCTTCAGGCGGGTTTTATACCGAGGTCGAAAGGAGAGGTCTCATGAGTAGCACTGTTCTCAAAGGTATCGCGGCGTTATGCTGCAGGGGAGCTGGCCGGTCGCTGGCAAGCCTTCTGCTCGCATTCAGTGCGATGGGGATTGTCCTGGTCGGGCCCATCTCCCTTGCACAGGATTCCAAAAGTCCCGGGGTAGTGCCGGCACCCTCCAGCGGCAAAGCCGTCATCTGTATCTTTCGCACGTACCGATTTACCGGCTCGGCGGCGCACGACGAGCTGTATGTGAATGGGACTCATCTCGCCAAGCTCCTCAACAGTGAATACGCATTTATCGAAGTGCCGCCGGGTAAGGTTGTGATTTCCGGACTACCCAAGGAGTATTACGGAGGCGCCGTGATGTCGATCGGGGCGGCCGCCAATGAAGCCCGTGCGAAAGAAAACGAGCGCGCCCGCTTTGAGGCCGAGGCGGGCAAAACCTACTACTTCAAGTGGACCTCCGGCCCCATGGCGACCGGTATCAAGGTCGAGCCCGAGGACCCGGCGAAAGGCGCCAAGGAGGTCAGCAAACTCCATCTCTCCGCGCCCGTGAACGATAAGGAAGAGGCAAAACCGGAACCCAAGGATCCCGCCAAACCGTAGGTGCTCTGACATCGTTCCGGGCCGATGTGCATGAGAGTGCCGCCGGCTGAAGCGGATTCAGGGATATTGAGGGGGCCGGGTTCTGCGGGCGAGCCAGCGCTGAGTGAGCCCGAAGGGCGAGTCGAATGGGAACCCGTTTGTGGCGATCTACGTCTTATAACACGCAAGAAATCCGCGGACGGCCGCCAAAAACAATTCACGCGCTCTTTTAGAATCAATAGCTTAGGGGAAAATTGTTCGCAAGCAATTGATTCCATAGGCAGTTACACGTATCCAATTCTGCGCGTGGGACTTAGCGGACGCCTATCGAGCCAGTGCCGTCGCATTCATTCCCAAACTGGGACTTATCAAGGAGCAATTTTTTCGTCGCGCCCAGACGCGGTGCGGCCAGAGACACTTCACCTCCTGCCTCACATGGCAGATTTAACGAGTGGGGAATTCGGAATGCAAGGAAAATCAGACAAGCGAAAAAACTAAAGTAACCACGAGGCAGTTGCCAGGTGGTCAGTTGTCAGTCGAAAGGGACACGAAAGTCCAATCCTCACCACCAGTACTGCGCCTAAGTTAGCCAAACGAAGAGCGAAACTGGGTCTCCGGCTGGCGCAGAGCGAGGTTTTATCGCGGACTTGGTTTCGGAAAAGCAGACCTGACGGATACGTTGTCCACCGACTGTCGAATCACGATCACCATCGAACTGCGATTATCACTCCCCAGTACGCGAGAGCGACAACTGCCCCAGCGACAAGTCCGACAGACTGAAGTGGTTTCTCTTCAATATCGAACCACCGAACGAACCACGAGAACCCAAGGTCGAAGCGCTGGACAGCTATCAGGATCAAACCTGAAATTGTAAAGAGAAGCAACCCGAACGTAGGCCCGAGAGTAGGAGCAACGAACGCAGCCAGAGATCCGGTGTTCCAGATCCTCGCGAGAAGAGTCAGCGGGTGCAACCACATTGAAAGACCAGAGCCGAAGACAGACCCGTAAGACGAGTTTGGGCCCACAATCCAGTCATACGATGACCATAAGTGCACATGGCTGGTTAGGGCTAAACCAAGAGCCGCTGACGCCAGCCCGAGATATAGGCTCACAAGAACTTGGCCAGCGAGGATCAATATTCGCAACCAGAATAAATTCGTCCGTGACATAGCGAACAGGAATCCGGCGCTGACGAACACTGACATGACGCTCGCAAGCGCAAAGCCAGGAAGTAGGAGCATAACCCTAAACATGGGTAACAATACGTCGCCGCCAATATACCGGTAAGGGTTATTTATTACTTCTCCGGCGGCCGCATAGAACACGGGGTTATTTCGTCTAATTAACAAAACCGTACCCATGACGACGAAAATCAGCCCCAAAAAGAACGGCCAGATCAGTCCCAACTCCTCCGACTCGACGTCCCAATCGGCAAGCCCACTAATCGCATCTAAGTATTGGTCGTACCAGCGGTCAACTTTCGGTTTTACCCTCACTCCAGACAGCCAAGCAGCTACCTGACGTTTCGCATCGTCGTTTAGGACATTTTCGACAGACTTAAATGCCTGCCACACGAGTCTTGCCAGCACCCCGCCGGCAATGAATTGAGCCGGCGGTGAGCTAATGAATTTCGCGACAGAATCAGTCCAGCCGGCTGACATCGCAGGCGAGCCCTCCCTCCTCTAGGAAGTGATTAGCAATAATAAATCGCCATTTCACAGCCGACCCACTCGTGGAACGGCAGCACTGATTTCCTTTCCCAGTGGGCTTCTCCCCCGAATTCCACAGCGAATCTGCCCACGTTACTGTTCCGGCCGGGTTTTGGACTAACCGTGAACCAGAATTTTCCGGCAAACTAGATTCATGGCGCAACCTGGCGACTTTGCCGCCACCGTCAAGCAGCAGGCTGACATCGTCCGCATTGTGGGCGAGTACGTCAAGCTGCGCAAGGCGGGCGCGCTGGTGCGCTGCCGCCAGCGCGCTCTTCCTCAAAACAGGATGTACCCGGAAAGGCATGCTGCGGGGACTTGAGAGCGGCGGTTCTATCGCACGCCACCTAAGTCTCGGTCGACTCTCCTAGCAAGCTTGCAACTTCCATCCGCAGCACCGGAAGTTTCTTTTGCACGATTTCCCACACTAGCGCGTTGCTCACTGTGGCGTAGCCGTGAATGAGGCGATTGCGAAAGGAGATGATCTGCTCTTCATCGGTGACACGATCGGCAACCGCAGGAAAGTGACGGACCGCCTGACTAAGCGCTTCGCCAATGATCTCGAAATTACGTTCCACGGCCGCGCGCAGCATGGCGTCGTTCTCGAATCGGCCAGTTGTTTCCCGCTGGTAAAACAGACGATATCGGCGGCAGCGCGGTCGATGTCCCACAGGTAGGCCTGCAGGCTACGCGGCATACAAGGCTTCCTGGTGCGACTCGATTTCCCGCAGAAAGTAAGGATTGCGGATGGATCCGGCCTCCACAAGATCGACGTGCCGCTCGAACAGGCTTTCCAGCGCCCCAATCAACCCGAAGTAGGTGTCCGCGTACTTACCTTCCGGCAGCGGCCCGAATTCGACAACGAAGTCAAGGTCGCTGCGGGCAGGATCGAAGGTGCCATCCACCGCCGAGCCGAACAGAGCCAGTCGGCGCACGTGGTAGAGGCGGCAAACAGCGGCTATCTGTTCGCGCTGTCCGTCGGTGATGATGGCTTGCATATGCACTCCGTACCGACTAAGGATAGCAGGAGGCGAACCAGGAGAGATGGTGTAGAAGAGTGTGCTCGCAAATTCACCGGGAGGCGCATTCGGTCCAAGGGGCAACTGACGACTGGCGACTGGCGACTCTTTCCGGCACACTATTCCCATGGCCCAACCCGGCGACTTTGCCGCCAACGTCAAGCAGCAGGCCGACATCGTCCGCATCGTGGGCGAGTACGTCAAGCTGCGCAAGGCGGGGGCGCAGAACTATTCCGGGCTGTGTCCGTTCCATCAGGAAAAGACAGCGTCGTTCTCGGTGCATGCC
>Ga0335071_10000512_pt1 | contig 42880 bp, 46 predicted proteins | sample Lox_Sample_15_FD_206724 | JGI IMG/M metagenome (GOLD analysis project Ga0335071, IMG submission 206724) | Soil microbial communities from Loxahatchee National Wildlife Refuge, Florida, United States - Lox_Sample_1.5 | ecosystem: Environmental > Terrestrial > Soil > Wetlands | place: USA... | reverse complement strand
ATATTCGTCTGGATCGCCACCGTCGAAAGCATCATGCGCAAGATAGCCAAATGCAAAGAAGCGTGTGACGCACTACACTAGGGCTTTTGCCTGCTGGCTGTGGATCCCGCGCCGAAACCGGTTCCCGCCCGCCGCGAGCCGCAAGCCGTCGGGCGCTATCCGTCTGTCCCCCGCCTCCGCCCGTCCGCAGCCGTTCATCTTGGTCGACCAATGTCGATTCGGGGACCGCACGTCTGCTTGACTGGCATCGGCTTAGGTCTATCATTTAGCCACAGTGGCCTTGACCGCGCTGGTTCGTTGAGGCAGGCGCGATGCGATGACGGGAACCATCTCGGAGCAAGGCAGTCATGGTTGTGTAGAAAGGAGTGGCGACATGAGAATCACCACGCCGTGCAGTGGCCTCATCCTCGGCATCATGATTCTGGCGGGCGTGCCCGGCGCCATCCGTGCCCAGCAGTCCGGAGACCATGTCGAGCAGGGCAATTTCCTCTTTGACAGGTACGACGACGATGAGGCGATTCAGCAGTACACCGAGGTAATAGGGCTCGACCCCAACGACTGCATAGCCTACAACAACCGCGGGAACGCCTACATAAAGAAAGGCAACTGCGACCAAGCCATCGAGGACTTTGATCAGGCGATCAAGCTGAGTCCGAACTATGCCCTCGCCTACTACAACCGCGGGATCGCCTACGACGACAAAGGCGACTACGACCTAGCCATCCAGGACTACACCCAAGCGCTCAAGCTGGATTCGAACTTCGCCCTCGCCTACGACAATCGCGGGTACCTCTACAGAGTGATAGGCGATTACGACCTGGCCATCCAGGACTACATACAGGCGCTGGTGCTGAGTGGTTCGGATGCCGCCCACTTCCACAACCTCGGGCTAGCCTACTGGGACAAAGGCCAGCACGATGTGGCCGTCGATAACTTCAACTCTGCGCTCCTTATGGATGCAAACGACACCAGCGCCTACATCTACCGCGGGCTATACCGCGACGCCAGAGGCTACTACGACCTGGCCATCCAGGACTACACCCAGGCGCTCAAGCTCGATTCGAACTATGCCCTCGCCTACAACAACCGCGGGATTGCCTACCGTCACAAGGGCCAGTACGACTTGGCCATCCAGGACTGCACCCAGGCGCTCAAGCTGAATCCGAACTTCGGCGGTGCCTACTACAACCGCGGGATCGCCTACGATGGCAAAGGAGATTACAACGCGGCCATTCAGGACTGCAGCCAGGCGCTCAAGCTGGATTCAAGCTATCGCGCGCCCCTCTATTAAGGGGCCAAGGCGTGCGAGCACGCGGGACGCGCGGCTGACGCGCTTGCCGGCTATGAGCATTTCGTTGCCGTCGCGCCTGCTAAGGACAGTGAGCTCGTGGCGAAGGCACACGAGCGAATTCAAGCCCTGAAGACGAAATAGAGGAGGCACCTGGGTGCAGGTGGCGGCTTTTGAGATCACGGCGCCCGTTGCAGTCGCGGCCTGGTTAGCCGCTGAGAAGTGATGACACTTCCCTAATCCGAGACACGTAAGGGCGCGGTATGAGAAGGTGGTCGGGTTTCGTAATCGTGTAAAAGAGCGGGACTCTCCCCAGATTTCTAGCCCGGATCGCGTCAAGGGAGCGCGACTGCGTCGTGACTCAAGCACAAGCTCAAGCCGCCTGACCACCTCTGCTTTCAGAGCCTCAATCTACTTCTCCCCTCCTCTCCTCTGCCCTGAGCCAGAGGCCAATCCCCGTGGTTGAGCCATCGGACGGCACCTGCCTGCGGCGGAGCATCATGAACCGCGCGCTTCCGCACCCGCTCACTCGATCCCTGGATCACTTGATCCCTCTATCCCTCTCCCCTCCCATTTGACATTCCCGCCCGCGAGTTCTAGAATCCGGGCACGCGGTGGAATACCCTGCCTGCGGCAGGTGTTGGTACATTAGGTGCGGACCACTCTGCAGACATGCGACTGGGCCGAGACTTGTGTTTGACTTGAACGCTAAGAATGAACGAGGAGATAAGTATGTCAGGAATCTTGCGCTGGATTATCGGGCCGGCGGCACGGCCCCCGGTCGTGCTCGCAGCGGCGGCGTTACTTGTGTTGTCGAGTGCGTGCTCAGGGCCGCGCTACAGCGACGATTCGTTCTACGGTGACGTCGCCTGGGGCATCATGCAGGGCGTAGGAACCATCTACAATCAGAACGTTGTCGGCACGCCCGTCGGTGCTATCGATGCGACTGCCGGCGGGCCGTACGGCCAGGGCACGGTACACATTACCGGAACCACGAGCTATGACTCGGGCACCGGTATTGAGACCGCGCACCTGCAATACGACCTGACGAACTGCCGCATCTCCGCTACCTCGTCTTCATCGAACCTGAATGTGGACCTTACCCTGGATGGCGTCATCAACGAAGATGGCTCCTGGTCAACGGCGACGACCTATGTGAGTCTCTCCTATAACTCAGCTTCCCTGCGCGTTAGCGGCAGCTCGGAAAGGGACTCCCGGCAGCGCGATGTCAACGGCACCACGTCGTACCATGCGGAACGAACGACCTCGGGCACGTCGGCGGAGTTGTTCGGACACGACGTGACGTGGTAGGCAATCGCGCCGGCGACGCACCAGCTCGGTCAGCCGGGGCTTGACTACCGTGCTTTTGGTTCTAGACTGACAGCGATGGAGCAGAAACGTATAGCGATCGTCGACGACGACACGACCTATCGTCGGATGCTCAGGAAGACTCTTGAGACTGCAGGCTACCGTGTGAGCGAGGCCAAGAACGCGCTCGAAGTGTACGGACTCGGCGCGTACGACTTGATGCTGCTCGACATCAGGATGCCGGGTATCGACGGCCACAAGGTGCTTACGTCGCTGAAGGAAGACAAGGGCGCATCGCCGGTTATCGTGATTACCGGCCTCTCTGATCCCGAAGAGATGAAGCACGCTTTCACGGAAGGCGCGGACGCCTTCATGCTCAAGCCCGTCGACGCGGAAGACCTGCTGGCCAAGATAACCGAGCTGCTGGCGCGCCCGTCGGCGTCGTAGCATCCGCCGGTTCTCTGCCGAATGAAAGAGGCGGCCGCAGGGCCGCCCCGGTGAGTCGTACCGCGGTACGAGCTAGGGGTTCATGGTGGTGACGTACTTCTGCCCGTCCTTGGTGTACTGCAGCACCGCCGCGCTCTTTATCGGATTCCCCCATTCATCAAACGTGATCTTGCCCGACACGCACGGGAAGTCCTTGATGGCAACCAGCGCCAGCTTGATTTCGTCCGGCTTCGCGTGCGGCGAGTTCTTCAATGCCTGAATCAGCAGCAGGCCGGCGTCGTACCCGAGCGTAGCCAGCGCGTCCGGCTTCTGTCCGTACTTGGCCTGATATTTCTTGACCCACTCCTGCACTTCGGGCCGAGGATCGTCGGGTGAGTAGTGATTCGTGAAATACCCGCCATAGATGGCATCGCCCGCTATCTGGACCATCTCCGGGGAATCCCAGCCGTCGCCGCCGAGGAACACGGCCTTGACGCCCAACTGCCGCGCCTGTTTGGCAATGAGGCCGACCTTGTTGTAGTAGTCCGGGATGAAAAGGACGCCCGGGTCTGACTGCTTGACCTTGGTCAGGATAGCCGAGAAGTCCACGTCGTCTTTGGCGTAGGACTCGAACGCGGTCACCTTGCCCCCTTCTTTCTCGAAAGCGGCCTTGAAGTAGTCGGCCAGCCCTTTCGAGTAGTCGTTGCCCACGTCATACATCACCGCCGCGGTCCTCGCCTTCAGGCTCTCCGCGGCGAACTTGGCCCCGACCGTGCCCTGGAACGGGTCGATGAAGCAGGCACGGAACACGTAGTCCTTCCGCTTGCCGTCCTCCCCCACCGTCACCTTGGGGTTGGTCGAAGTCGGCGTTATCATCGGTATCTTCGCGGTCTGGCACTTGTCAGACAGCGGGACCGAACACTTGGACGATACCGAGCCGATGACGGCCACGACCCGGTCCATGTCGATCAGTTTGGCGCCGGCGTTGCTGGTTTCCGTCGGGTCGTTCTTGTCGTCCGTCGCGACCATCTCTATCTTCCTGCCGTTGACGCCGCCGGCGGCATTCGCCTCTTCGATGGCAAGCATCGCACCATTACGGGTGGACTCGCCGAACGTCTTCACGTCGCCGGTCAATGGTACGACCAGCCCGACCTTGATGGTATTGCCGCCTTTGGCGGCGCTGCCGCCTCCGCAGGAAAGGCCGGCGATGGCGGCCATCGCGGCCAGTACGGCCACTAGCTGTCTCATTCTTGCCTCCTTGACTCGAGACTAGCGGGCATTCGCTTCTTCGACCGGCTCCACACTCGGTCGGTAGCGCGACAGGAACTCGTCAGACCAGGCATCGAATTCACTCCGCTCCACCGCGGCACGGATGTCTGACATCAACCGCTGGTAGAACCGGACATTGTGTAGCGTCAAGAGTTTCGGGCCGAGCGCCTCTCCGACCATGAACAGGTGACGCAGATACGCGCGCGAGAAACTGCGACAGGTGTAGCAGTCACACAGCGGGTCAAGCGCTCCGAGGTCATCAGCGTACCGGCTGTTGCGGATGACCACCCGGCCCGAACTGACGAACGCGGTACCGGTGCGACCGTTGCGCGTGGGCAGTACGCAGTCAAACATGTCAACGCCGAGCCGCACCGCGGCGATGATGTCCTCCGGATAGCCGGCGCCCATCAGGTAGCGCGGCCGGTCAGGTGGAAGCAGCGGGGTCACACGGCCGACCATGTCATAGGTAAGATCCGATGACTCGCCGAGGCAGAGGCCGCCGATTGCGTATCCGGGCAGATCTAAGGCCACCAGCGACGTCGCGCTCGTCTCCCGCAAGTCGGCATAAGTGGCTCCCTGTACGATGCCGAACAGGTTTGTCTCAGGCCTGCGGGCCCGGCTGCACCGTTCAGCCCAGAGCGAGGTCCGGGCCGCCGCTGCGTCGGCGACCGGTCGGCTGACCGGATAGGGAGGGCATTCATCCAGGCACATTGCTATGTCGGAACCAAGCGCCTCCTGGATTTCGACGACGACCTCGGGTGTAAATAGGTGGCGACTGCCGTCCACGTGCGACTGGAACTCGGCGCCTTCGTCACTTATCCGGGCCAACGCCGCAAGCGAATAGACCTGGAAACCACCGGAATCGGTCAGAACCGGCCGGTTCCAGCCCATGAATCTCGCTATTCCGCCCGCAGCCTGAACCCGCTTGTGCCCGGGACGCAGGTAGAGGTGATATGTATTGCAGACAATGATCTCCGCGCCGGCCTCGACCACTTCGGCCGGGGTGAGTGTCTTGACCGAACCCTGGGTACCAACGGGCATGAAGCAGGGAGTGCTCACCGTGCCATGAGGCAGGTTCATCCGGCCAAGGCGTGCAAGCGAATCGGTCTTGTCTACCCTGAACGTCAACATCGGAGAGGTGACAGAGAATGACTAGTGACCAATTTTCAATTCCCAGCGAATCCCCAACTGTCGAATGGCCAATGCCGGGTGGCGCTTGGTCATTCTCCTCATTAGATTAGGAATTTGTCATTCGGGCTTGGGTATTTCCTCGACGCTATCCCATCTCCAACTCGGAGAATCCGCCGAGGTTGAGCCTGCGCGGGCTGTCGCGCACGACCGAGTTCTCGCCCAATATCGAGCCCTCAAGCAGCGTGTGTCGAACAACCACGCGCTGGTTTACGATCGAGTCCCAGATGATCGAACTTTGGATGTCGGCATCGGCCCCGATCGACGCGTTCGGACCGATGATCGAGGACTGTATCCTCGCACGGTCGTGGATGAACACCGGCGGGATGATCACCGTTCCGGCCCTCGACTTGTAGTGACCTTCCTTCGTCAGGAGATATCGGTTGGTCTCGAGCATCGCCTCACGCGTGCCGCAGTCCAGCCACTGTTTGATGGTGCGCGTACGTATCTTCGTGCCGTCATTGACCATCAACTGAAGAGCATCGGTGAGCTGGAACTCGCCTTTGGTCGTGCGTCCCTGAGCGATGAGGCGTCCCAGCGCATCGAACAGGTGGCCTGATTCCCGGAAGAAGTAGACGCCGACGATGGCCAGATTGCTTTGAGGTCGGTCCGGCTTCTCCACGAACCGGCTCACGTATCCATCCCTGAGTTCGACCACCCCGAACCGGCGCGGGTCCGCGACCTCCTTGACGCCGATGAGGTTGCCGCGGCCGACCATCCTGGACATGTCGAGGTCGACGATCGTATCCCCCAGCAGGACCAATACCGGCTCGCCGGAAAATGATTCTTTGGCCCGGTAGACTGCATCACCGAGCCCCCGCGGGTCGGTCTGCTGCAGGAACCGGAACGGACAGCGGTACTCGCTCGTCAGGTAGTGCTTGACCTGGTCGCCCTGCGCCCCGACCACGACAATCACCTCGTCCGGCCGGGCGGGAAGCAGCCTGTCCATGATGTGGCCGATAATCGGCTTGCCGGCTACCTGAAGAAGTATCTTCGGAGTGGTATGAGTATGCGGCTTCAGTCGCCTGCCCTCTCCCGCGGCGGGAATCACTGCCTTGAACTGCACGGTTCAACCTCGCTTCTGCGTCATGCGACGCTTCAATTCATCGATCCGCTCAATCTCCATCGCGTCCTTGCCATTCAGTCGCGCCATTTCGACCGAGACAAGGTCACCGAGCATTATGAGCGAGAACACCCGGGCCAGGCGCGACCGTCCCTCGCTCTCCAGCCGCATGGCCAGATGGTATGCCGTCTCCGTGATATCGAGCACGGACTCGAGTCGAAGCCGGGTGCGCGGATGTGTGCCGCGGTCAAGCAGGGCAACCACGACCGCATTCCGTCCCGGATGTCTGGGACGGCCCATCCCTACGATCTCGTTGTGATTGTGCTCCGGGAAGCAGTTGGTGTGACACAGCACGCCAGCATTCTCATTGAGTTGGCAGCGCCAGCGGTCCGCCACTGCGTCGAGCAACCGGCTGGTCGAATAGACGATTGGCAGCCGGTCCTGCACATGTTTGGCAATGGTGCCAGCCTTTGTCAGCCAAGACCGACGCCTCTTTCGCATCAGTCGCGCCGCCTCCTCGAGTCCGGCCTGTTGACTATTGCAGACCCGTAGCCGCTCAAGACTCACGAGCAATGTCGAAAACAGGTGTCCCAGCGCCGCTCTCGGAGGCATGCCGGACGGGACCGGTATGATCGGTTCGCCGGCGCCTGACGCCAGGCGACCCAGCTCGCCGCCGCTGGTGACGGCGATGATCCGGCAGCCTCGTTTCCGAGCCTGCGCATATGCGGACAGTGTCTCTTCCGTATTGCCCGAGTAGCTGACTGCTACAAACAAGGTCTTGGCGGAGACCGCGGCGTGAATGTCGTAGTCGTTGCAGACAAACACCGGTAGGCGGCACTCGTCCAGCAGCAACCCCTGCACGATTCTCGCACCGATTCCTGATCCACCCATGCCGGCTACCGCCACCGCGTCGAACCGGCCGGCACGGCCGATCCGGACCGAGCAAGCTGCCTTGGCGCCGGACGCTATCTGGTCCGGCAGGCTCATCACCAACTCCAGCATCCGGTCAGTTCCGCTAGTCATTCGTCACTCGACAATCGTCACTTCCCTTTGTTTTCCTCGAACTGGAACCCGGCGAGATGCGGGAACTTCCGGTCCATCTCGCGCCGGAGCAGACGCTGAACCTCGAGCGCGGTGCCCAGTTTCAACGCCTGGGCCACAATCTCGGCCGCGACCCCGCCATCAATATTGCGGATGATGCCTTTGGCTTCGGGAATCATGCCCGGAGACACCGACATCTCGTCAACGCCCATACCGAGGAGCACCAGCATGCCTAGCAGGTCTGACGCAAACTCGCCGCACATGCCGACCCAAATCCCCTGCTGGTGCGCGGCGTCAACGGTCTGCTTGATAAGATGCAGCACCGCCGGGTGCATATGGTCGAACAGCTTGGCCACGTGTTCATTGCCCCGGTCCACTGCGAGCGTGTACTGGGTGAGATCGTTGGACCCGATTGACAGGAAGCTGCACTCGCGCGCCAACCGGTCGGCCATGATTGCCGCAGACGGCGTCTCGACCATCACCCCCACCTCAAAGTCCGGATCGAAGTCAACCCCTCTCGCCTTCAGAACCCCCTTCGCCCGTTCAACCTCCAACTTGCCCCGGCGCAGCTCCTCGATGGTCGAAACCATGGGGAACATCACCTTCACATTGCCGAACGCCGAAGCACGCAGGATTGCGCGGAGCTGGTCTCCGAACAGGTCTAATCTGTTAAGTGTCAAACGTATAGCACGCAAACCCAGAAAAGGATTCGCTTCGGTGTATCCGGCCAGCACTTTGTCGCCACCGAGGTCAAACGTACGGATGATGACCGGGTACGGCTTGAACATCTTCGCGACTTCGGAGTAGACCAGGAACTGCTCTTCCTCGGTCGGTTGCCTGCGCTTGGCCAGGTACATGTACTCGGTGCGAAACAGCCCGACCCCACGCGCGCCGTACCGCTTTGCGGCTTTGGCCTCGGCGATGAACTCGATGTTGGCAGACAGGTCGATTGTCCTGCCGTCCACAGTGACCGGCGGAGTCGTTGCGAGGGCGCTTAGCGACTCACGGAATGCCCGCCGGCGCTCAATCTCGTCTTCATACGCACGCAGCCGACTCTTGGTCGGGTTGATAATCGCAACCCCACGAAACCCGTCCACGAAGACCCGAAGACCGTCGGTCACCGCCTCACAGACAGTCCCGGCTCCCATGACCGCGGGAATCTCCTTAGCCTTGGCCATGATGGCGGTATGCGAAGTCTTGCCCCCGGCCTCAAGCACGAGACCCACGACCCGGCGCGGGTCGAGCAACGCCGCCTCCGACGGCGGCAGGTCGTGGGCGAAGATCACGGTGCCCGGCGCGACCTCAAGCAACGAACGCGAGTCATCACCCAGCAGGTGGCGCATGACCCGGTTCGACACATCAGCGATGTCCAACATTCGTTCCTTGAATAACGGGACCTCGGACTTGGCGACCGGCTCCGACATCAATTTCACGGTCTGGGAGTAAGCGAACTCCGCGTTCCGCAAGGCCTCGCGGATGAACGCCTCGGTGTTCTTGACGACTTCCTCGTCGTGGAGCAGCGTGAGCTGAACCTCGATGAAGTCGGCGAAGTCGGGGCCGAGATCACGCTTCACCTGCGTATGGAGCGTGTGCAACTCCCGTTCCGCCGCATGCAGCGCCTGGCGGAATCGCTTCAACTCGTCGGCAACCTGCCCCGGGCCGAGCACAACTTCCTTCGGTGCGGGCGTGTACGGCCGATAGACCTGGGATACGCCTTGCGCAAACCCCGGAGAGACCGCCACACCCCGGAAGCTCTTTTGCATTCTAACCGCCATCCTGGTCGAGTGTTTCAAGCTTCTTCTTCAGCACTCCGAATGCCTCGCGCTCATCCTCACCTTGGACCTCAAGCACCACGACACTCCCTTTGGATGCGGCCAAAGTCAGAATGGCCAGGATGGACTTCCCGTTCACGCGCATCCCATCCTTAACCAGGCGGATTTCGGACGAGTAATGCTCCGACAACTGGACGAAGCTCGATGCGGGTCGGGCGTGAAGCCCAACCAGGCCGCCGATAGTGACGTTGCCTTTCAGCATGGAAAAGGGTAGGGATAAAGGGGCAAATGGGAAAAGGAATCAAGTGCCGCAAAGCCGAGACACTCGACCACGGGACCACTAGACCACTGGGCCACTTTCTGTGTCACGCGCTAAATATAGCCGCTTGCTGACACCCGTCAACAAATGAGGCGGCCTGGCAAATGACACAGAACGCCAGGTATGCCCGAAGAAGTACGGTGCCCAAACCGTTGACCGCAGGCCTCAAATTCAAGACGCTCGAATCACTGCGATTCCGATGACGTGACTTCCGCCTCATCCATCGCCATGTCGAGGGCGCGTAGAGGACCACTTCCAAGTTCGTTTCAAGTACGGTGGGCGGTGCCACCCCCAGCACCCAACAGCGCTATTCAGTGGATAGTTAGATGGCGCTGTCTCATATAACATATTGATATATAATATCCTGCAGCCTCGGACGAAACTCACCACAAATCGCAAATCACCGATTGACAGCCAGCCCATCTTAGATACTATGTAAACGTATGTTTACCAGAGATAAGGACCGCAGAAGTCGGATTCTGGAGTTTGTTCGGACCTACGCCAATGAGCATGGTTGTGCTCCGAGCATCAGGGAAATCGGTATGGCGGTTGGAATCAGAAGCACAAAGGCGGTGAAATATCATCTCGACATACTCGTAAACGAAGGCTTACTCAAGCGTACCCCCAGGCAGGCCCGCGGTCTTTCGACCGCGCACCAGCCTGACTCACTGCCGCTGATCGGCCGGATTGCCGCCGGCTCTCCTCTGCTCGCAATTGAGAACGTCGAGGCCCAGGTCTCGCTCAGTCGGTTCCGCGATTGCTTCCTGCTCAGAGTAAAGGGCGAAAGCATGAAGGACGTCGGTATCATGGACAACGACATGGTGGTTGTCCGACCGCAGACTGCCGCGGAGAACGGCGAGATCGTTGCCGCTCTCCTCGGCAGCGAGGCTACAATCAAACGCCTCCAGCAGCGTCCGGGCCAGGTTGTGCTCGAGCCGGAGAATCCTGAGTTCGAGCCGATTATCGTCGGCCCGGACCGGCAGGACTTCCGGATAATCGGCGTGGTCGTCGGCCTGCTCCGCAACTATCGTTAAGGAGGAAATCATGAGTACGACAGCAGTGTTCCAGACCTCACTCTGGCCGGTTGAAGGCAGTATGAGAGAAGGAAATAAGTTTACGGAGCGACACAATGAAAGTGTCGCGGATGTGTCCCCTTCTATTGAACCGGAGGAGACTGAGATGACGCATCAACGCCTAAGTGAGAATGTTAAGGTCTATGCGATATACAACGAGACTGGCGACCCGAAGTTCCCACATGACAAACTCCGGCCGTTCATGTTCATCTGGCGTAACCGGGAGTACCGGGTTCAGAACATCACCTATGTCTGGCGCGAAACTCAGGGCCAAGCCGAGGTCTACCATTTCACGGTTTCCGACGGCGCGAATGTATTCGAACTCGCCTACAACGCGAAGGCGCTGGACTGGACGATAACCGGGACGTACGCAGAGTGAAGTCAAAGGTCAAAAGACAAAAGCCAAAAGGCAAAACGACCGACCCCGATGGCTTTCACTAGTCTGGGGCAATCGGCAATCGGAAATCGGAAATCGGGAATCGCGCGTGAGCGCGTGGTCATGCACGTTGACATGGACGCGTTCTTCGCGTCGGTCGAACAGCAGACGTTCCCGTTCCTGCGCGGCAAGCCCATCGGCGTATGCGGGGATCCGGATGGCCGCACGGTCATCGCTGCCGCATCCTACGAAGCCAAGCGCCGCGGAGTCAAGACCGCGATGACCATACCCGAAGCAAAGAAACTCTGTCCGGAAATAATCCTCGTTTCCGGCGCTCCGGCCAAGTACGTTGATACCTCGACCCGGATTCTGGCATTATATGCCACGTTCACCGACCGGGTCGAGGTCTTCTCGATTGACGAAGCGTTCCTCGACGTGACCCAGACCGCGCACCTTTTTCACGGCCCGGAGGAAATCGCCCGCAGTATCAAGGCTTACATCAAAGAGCATTTCGGCCTGACCTGTTCAATCGGCATAGCCCCCAACAAGCTCCTGGCCAAGCTCTCAGGCGAAATGCACAAACCCGATGGCCTGACTACTATCAGCCAGCCTCAAGTCGCGGGGCTAATGGAAAATCTACCCGTACAGGAACTGTGCGGCATCGGCCCGAAGACCCAGGATAAGCTGAACCGGCTCGGCATCAGAACCTGCGGCGAACTGGGCCGGTATCCGGAAAAGCAGCTGACCGGAATCTTCGGCATCAACGGCTCGCATCTCAAACGGATGGGCCAGGGCCTTGATGAAAACCCCGTTCTCCCCTACATCCACGAACCCGCGACGAAATCAATGGGGCACTCATTCACGCTGGACAGAGACACCCGCGACCTCGCAGAAATCAGGCGTCACCTGCTGCAACTGTCGGAGCAGGTCGGCCGCCGCCTGCGTCACGACAATTTTGCCGGTCGGACGGTATCGCTCGTGCTCCGCTATGCCGATTTCTCGACCTTCATCAAGCAGCACAGCCTGAAGAACTACATTGATGACGGTCTGCGCATCCACCAGGTCGGCATGAAGCTTTTCAGGGAACTATACCAACCGCCTCGGCTGGTGCGACTTCTCGGAATCAGCGTTTCCAATCTGGTCCGCGACCTTAAGCAAACCGCGGCATTCGACAACTCCCGCGTCGGCTCGCTCTTTGAGAACCTCGATAAGGTTAATGATAAGTACGGCGAGTTCTCAGTCGCCCGCGCCCGGCTCCAACAACGGACTTCAGGCCCGCGCGTCATTTCGCCTTCATGGCGACCGGGCGCACCCACACCCGCAGGCCGATAATAGGAGAGGGGCGGCATGGCCGCCCCTCCTGTCAAGGTAGTCTCGCCGCGAACTATGGGTGAAGGACGCTGCCGGAATCGTTGTTGGCGAATGTGTTATGTGCCAACAGCGAATCCGGGTCAGGAAACTCGGGACCTTCGCAATCGACGCCCCACCCCTTCGAATCGTGTATGCTGCAGCCGGTGATGTTCGGTTTGGCGTCTCTAAGCCAGATGTCACCTTCGATATCACCGCCGCCGTACCCGATGTTGCACCTGGTCAACTGGCACTGCGCGTCGGTACACTCGGGGTAGAACCAGATACCGTACCAATCGCCCTTCTGCGGGCTGGTTGCCGAACTCGTGAACGTCACGCTGTCTGCAATCAGGCCTCCCGGCAAGTTGTTGCCGACGGTGATGTGAACGCCGGTCCCGCACTGGACCGTGGTTCCCTTCGCGATCGTCAGGTAGGCACCGCTGCTGCTGCTGACATAGACGTTGTCGGACAGGAAGTACGGCACGCCCTGGTTCAGCCAGGTGCCGGTCTCGGCGACGTCACCGCCGTAAACGAAGATTGCGTTCTTCCCATTGCCGGTGAGCGTATTGCCGCCCTGCAGCATGCTCAGCTTCCCGGGGTAGCTGAAGATCGGGTTGCTGTCGCAGGCGGTGATGGTGTTGCCCGTGAACCCGGTGATGTAGGCACCAGCGGAATTGAGCTCGATGCCGTATTTCGACGAATGGTGGATGGTCGTATGGTCAATCCCGATGGTCTGGTCACCTTCGAGAATCACTGCGGCCCAGTTCGGATAGCAACCGTAGTTGATGTCGCAATAGCTGAGATGTGTGCTTGCGCGCGTCTGGTCGTAGAAGTCGAACCCTGTCCAGTCGCCGGAGTTCGGTGTCGTGTTGTTGGACGTGAACGTAATCGTGGACTCGGCCGTGCCTACGGCATCCAGTTCACCTGCCGATTGGTTGCCAACCGCGAAGCCGGCATCGGTTGCGAACTTCACAATGCAGCCCGGCTTGACGATGAGCCTGCCGTTCTGGTTGATGTGGATAGTATTCATGACGACGTGCGGGTTGCCGGACGGGTACCACGTCGAGTCACCGCCCGTGATGTCCTCGGTGTGGTCGGTCTCGCCGGTCGAGCTGCCGCCGCCGATGTAGATGGTCACGGTCGCGGACGTCGTTGTATTCGGGGTGCTCGCGTTGTCGTAAGCCTTGGCCGCCAGGGTATGGCTACCCGCAGTCTGCGCTGCGGTGTCGGCCCACGTGTAGCGGAACGTGTCGCCGGCACCGCCGACGTTATCAGTACCCAAGATCGAGCCGTCCAAATAGAACTCAACCTTGGCCACTGCCTTGTTGTCGGTCGCTAGCGCCTTGATGGCTATGCTGCCCTTGGCGAGTGTGTCGCCACTGACCGGAACCACGATGCTCACGGTCGGTGGAGTCGTATCAATAGTGGTGCACGCGGCAACTATCAGAGCCGCGGCGGCTGCCGCTAGAACCAGCCACTTCTTCATGTTGGCCTCCTGTACTTAGTCCTTCTTCCGTCATCACGCCTCGATCCGGCAAGGCTTCGCGCACCGCGTTGCGGATCTGACGTGTCTGGTGAATACTACCGCAGCCTAGACACTTGTCCAGTCATCCAGCCGATGCGCGATTCCCCAATAATGCTTGACCCTGCAGGACCAGTGCCTATAATTCCCGTCCCAACCCACGATGAAGTACTGGCGCAAACCCCTCGACGCCGAAAGCAAGAAGGCTCCGCACGGCAATGTCCATGTGATATTCGAACGCTGCAAAGGCTGCGGGTTCTGCATCGCATACTGTCCCAAGCAGGTGCTTGAGGTATCCGATGAATACAACCGCAAGGGCTACCACCCGCCGGTTGTCGCTCACCCGGAGAACTGCGTCAACTGCCGGCTCTGCGAGGCCCTCTGCCCCGAGTTCGCTATCTGGAACACGTTGGACGAGAAAGAGGCCACAGCCGAACCAGGGCCGGTGAAAGAGGGACGATGAACCAGAAGAAGCGCGGCCCGGTCCTGACTGGCGCGCACTATCTCGACGGCGACCATGCCTGCGCCGAAGGCGCTATCGCCGCCGGCTGCCGGTTCATGGCCGGCTACCCGATTACCCCTTCCACTGAGGTCGCGGAACGATTGGCCGAGCGGTTCCCGAAGATCGGCGGCACGTTCATCCAGATGGAAGACGAACTTGCGTCCATCGCCGCTGTCCTCGGCGGAGCCTGGTCAGGCGCCAAGGCGATGACCGTCACCTCCGGCCCCGGCTTCTCCCTGATGCAGGAAAACATCGGACTTGGCGTAATGACCGAGACTCCCTGTGTCGTGGTCAATGTCCAGCGCGGCGGCCCGTCCACCGGACTCCCGACCCTGACCGGACAGCAGGACATGATGCAGGCCCGTTGGGGTTCGCACGGCGACTACGAGATTATCGCGCTCTCCCCCTCATCCCCGCAGGAGTGCTTCGACCTGACCGTCACCTGCTTCAACCTGTCCGAGAAGTACCGCGTGCCGGTCATGTTCATGATGGACGAATGTGTCGGCCACATGACCGAGAAGGTTGTGATACCGGCAGCAGACGAGATAGAAGTATGGCCTCGCCGCTGGTACCGCGGGCCCAAGGATAAGTACCTTCCCTACGAACCGGACAAGGACGGCGTGCCGCCGATGATACGCGCCGGCGATGACCACCGTGTGCACATTACCGGCCTGACCCACGACCAGCGCGGCTACCCGATCATCACTGCCGAGTGCCAGCACCTCTGCGTCTCGCGCCTTTCCGACAAAATCCGTAACAACGCCGATGACCTGATGATCGTGAAAGAGGAGCAGATCGAAGGCGCAGATGTCGTTGTCGTGGCTTACGGCATCAGCGCGCGCGTCGCCACCAAGGCAATCGGCGACGCCCGCAAGAAAGGTATCAAGGTCGGATTCCTCCGGCTCATCACGGTCTGGCCGTTCCCGGAGAAGAAGATCCGCGAACTGGCCGGCAAGGTCAAGTGCCTGGTGATGCCGGAGATCAATCTCGGCCAGATGTATCGCGAGATGGACCGCGCGGCTGGCGGAAAGTGCAAGACCCTGCTCGTGCCGCACTGCGGCGGCTGGGTCCACGACCCGAACGACATTCTCAAGGCCATTCTCGAGGGGGCGAAGTGAACCCCAATCAACTTATCGGCAAGCGCGGCACCGCTGACTCCCATCCGATGGAGGACTTCCTCCGCATGGACCGGATGCCGCACATCTGGTGCTCGACCTGCGGCCTCGGCACGGTCCTCACCGCGTTCATCGGGGCAGTACAGGAAAGCGCCATTCCACGTGAGGATGTTGTCGTGGTTTCCGGTATCGGCTGCACCGGCCGCGCTGCCGGATACCTGAAGTACGACTCCTTCCACACAACGCACGGTCGCGCCATCCCCTATGCGACAGGGCTGAAGGTGGCGAACCCGCGACTGAAGCTGTGCCTCATCTCCGGCGACGGCGACCTGGTTTCCATCGGCGGTAATCACCTTATCCACGCCGCCCGGCGCAACATGGACCTGACGGTCATCTGCGTAAACAACTTCAACTACGCCATGACCGGCGGCCAGGCTGCGCCGACAACGCCTCAGACCGCCCAGGCGACGACCGCGCCCTACGGCGCCTTCGAGCGCCCTTTCAACATCCCGTTCCTCGTCGACTCCTGCGGCGCGACCTACGTTGCCCGCTGGACTGCGCTCCACGTCCGCCAGCTCACGGTCGCCATCAAAGAGGCGCTGCTCCATCGCGGCTTCTCCTTCATCGAGGTCATCTCCCCCTGCCCGACCGTGTACGCCCGGCGCAACCGGCTGGGCTCCGGTCTCGACCTGATGAAATTCTACCACGACCACTCCATCACCAAGAACTTCGCCTCGACCCGCGAGTGCGACATAAAGTTCCAGCAGGACATCATCGTCGGCAAGTTTGTCCAGAAGGAAGAGCCGACTTACCTCGACATGATGGACGCCCAGATGAAGAAGACGCTGGGCGCGAAGTTCGTGCCCTACGTCGGCCCAATGGACCCGGCCAAGGACAAATAGAATGAACCCCAAGAACACCAAGCCGGCAACGACATCTCCGTCCAAATCATCTTTGTGCCTTTGTGCCTTGGTGGTAAAATCCGATTTCGGATCCCGCTGATGGAGATCAAAGTATCCGGCTTCGGCGGCCAGGGCATCATCCGCATCGGCATGGCCCTCGGCAAAGCGGCGGCAATCAACAATAGCCAGTTCGCCACGCTGACCCAGAGCTTCGGCCCGGAGGCGCGCGGCGGCGCCTGCTCGGCCCAGTTGGTCGTATCCGAAACGGAAATCCTCTACCCTTACCTGACCACCCCGGACATCCTGGTCGCGATGTCCCAGGAAGCCTACGACAAGTACGAACCTGAACTCAAAGAAGACGGCATCCTGCTCATCGAAGAAGACCTGGTAAAACCCCACACGGTACGCGGGCAGATAAAGCAGTACGCCATCGCCGCGACCCGCATCGCTGAGAAGCTGGGCAACCGGCTCTACTCTAACTTCGTGATGATAGGCTTCATCGTCGCCATCACCAAGGTGATACCCAAACAGGCCGTGCTCGACTCGATACCCGGCACCGTGCCTGACCGCCTGCTCCAGAAGAACATCGACGCATTCGAGCAGGGCTTTGCCATCGGTGAAAAGCAACTAGCCGAAGCCAAGTAGCCTCGGCCGCAAGAATTACGAGCGCCCCTTGCGGGGCGCTCTTCGCATCTTCTTGTCCTCCCGGTCGCCTCATCACGCCGCAAGAAACAGAGGCCCGGCAACGCCGGGCCTCCGGTTCTGCCTTCGTACTTTCCCTTTGCTTTGTCCTTTGTCCTTGTGACTTGGGACTTGGCCTAGAGTCTCGCTTTCAGCTTCGGCCCGATCTCGTCCGGCTCGTAGACAACTGTGATGCCGGCAGCCTCGAATGCCTTGATCTTCTCCGGCGCAGTACCCGAACCGCCGGAGATGATGGCGCCGGCGTGTCCCATCCGCTTGCCGGGCGGCGCGGTCTGACCGGCGATGAATCCGAGCACCGGCTTCTTGCAGTTTGCCTTTACCCACTCGGCTGCCCGCTCCTCGTCGGTGCCGCCGATCTCCCCTACGACAACGATCGCTCTTGTCTCGGGGTCGGCGTTGAACCGCTCCAGGCAGTCGATGAAGTTGGTACCGATGACCGGGTCGCCGCCGATCCCAACGACAGTCGACTGGCCGAACTCAGATGTCTGGCTCGCCACTTCATAAGTCAGGGTCCCGGAACGCGACACCACGCCGACGCAGCCCGGCTTGAAGCTGGCCGCAGGCATGATGCCCACCTTGGCCTTGCCCGGCGAAATCACGCCCGGGCAGTTCGGGCCCAGGACGCGCGTCTTCCTGCCCCGGGCATAGTCGAGCACCTTCACCATGTCCATGGTCGGCACGCCCTCACTGATGCAGACAACCAGGTCCAGGTTCGAGGCGATGCACTCATACATGGCGTCGGTGGCAAACGAGGCCGGAACGAAGATGATGGAAGCGTTGGCTCCGGTCCTCTTCACCGCCTCCTCGACCGAGTCAAACACCGGCAGGCCTTCCACGAGCTGGCCGCCCTTGCCCGGTGTCACTCCGCCCACGACGTTAGTACCGTACTCCTTCATCGCCTTGGCGTGGAACGCCCCGTCCCGTCCGGTAATTCCCTGCACAATCACCCTGGTATTCTTGTCAACAAAGATACTCATCGGAGCTCCGTTCCGCGTCCGCACTTCTGCATTCTGCCCTCTGAACTCTGCCTTCTGACTTCGGTCGGTGTCCGCACCTCTGACATCTCACATCTCTCATCTAACATTTTACTCCTCACTTCCCGCCACCCGAGAACGCGACCGCTTTCCTGACGGCCTCGCCCATCGTCTCCGCCGACGTCACCGGACTGCCCTTCAAGATCTCCCGCGCCTTCTCGGCATTGGTCCCGGTCAACCGCGCCACCAGCGGGACTCTGATGTCGGCCCGCTCCTGGGCGTGAAGCAGTCCGGTCGCGATGTCGTCGCAGCGGGTGATACCGCCGAAGATGTTAATGAGGATGGCCTTCACGTTCGGGTCGGAAAGGATGATCCGCATCGCGGTCACCATCTTCTCCGGCGAAGACGAGCCGCCCACATCGAGGAAGTTTGCCGGCTCCCCGCCGTAGCGCTTGATCAGGTCCATCGTCGCCATCGCGAGCCCGGCCCCGTTGACCACACAGCCGACGTTACCTGCCAGCTTGATGTAAGTGAGACCCGCAGCCTTGGCCTCGACCTCGGTGGGCTCCTCGGCCGACAGGTCGCGCATTACTTCCCACTCCTTGTGCCGGAAATCGGCGTTGTCGTCGAAGTTGATCTTCGCGTCGAGCGCGAGCAGACTGCCTGACCCGAGCTTCACCAGCGGGTTTATCTCGATGAGCGAACAGTCCTTCTGCACGAAGATGCGGTACAACTTCTGCGCGATGCCGGCAAAATCGCGGGCCAGCTTCGCGTCCCCGTACAGCGCCATACCTACGTTCCTCGCCTGGAACCCGAGCAGACCCGCGGCCGGGTCAATGGCTACCTTCAGTATCTTCTCCGGCGTCGCCTTGGCCACTTCCTCGATTTCCACTCCGCCCGCGGCGGAAGCCATCAACACCGGTGCTTTGGTCGCGCGGTCAACAACGATGCCCACGTACGCCTCGCCCTTGATGTTCACGCACTCGGACACGAGAACCTTGTTCACCTTCAGTCCTTTGATATCCATCCCAAGGATGCTGCCGGCCACGGCCTCCACCTGGTCAGGGCTCTCGACCTTCTTCACGCCGCCTGCCTTACCGCGGCCGCCGACCAGCACCTGGGCCTTGATGACCACCGGCATGCCCAACTCACGGGCAAGCGACCCTGCCTCAGCCGGCTTCGACGCCACCCGCTCCCGGGGAACCGGAATCCCGAAGCTAGCAAATATCTCTTTAGCCTGATACTCGTGGATTTTCATAGGTGCTTGACTCTATCAGGAACGGCCATGGAGTCAAGAAACCGGAGCGGGTGGGGGCCGGCAGCGGCACCCCGCCCGCTTTGCAGACCGAGCCACCAGCCTAAGTCGCCAGTGTCCAGTAGCCGGTCCAGAAGGTCGTCATCGTCTCGCCCTGGCCCCTGGTGATCACCAGCGTCCGCACCGGCTTGGACAAGGCCGGTGCCGTGCCCAACGCCGTGCCGCCCTGCGGCGCGTTGTCCGCCGCCGCGAGCGTCATGGTCATGCCGGAGGCGTTGAGAGCCGTCTCCAGCAGAAAGACCAGCGCTCGCACTATGTACACCATGTCAATCACCTCCCTCAGTTTCGTACATCGTTCTTCGTTTCTCGTTCTTCGTCAAACGGCGGGCGGAGTCCGGCAGCGCGACCCCGCCCGCCTATCCAGACCGAGCCGTCCTTCAGTTCTCCGTGCCTGGCCGTTCGCCTTCGCCGTCACGGCGATATCGGTGCGGACACGTTGAATACATCGGAGCGGATGGCCTGCAGCACCGGCGCCGACAGCCCGCGCGCTACCCACTTGGCGATGAGCGTCGCCGCCTCCTGGGCGTACGACTCACCGGAGATGTCCCTCCGGGAAAGCGCCCACATCTCGCGACCGAAGCAGAGGTAGAACGGGTACTGGATGGTGGGAACTCCGGCTCCGTCGCAGACTTGCTTCACCTGCTGCTCCATTCCGGCCAGCAGGGGAAGCACCGCGCTCATATTCTGTAGCATGGTCGGCCGCTTCTCGGTGAGGATGGCGTTCACGCGTTCAAGGTTGTACTTCGAGTTCCAGTTGTTGAGCCGCTTGGTCGGGTCAATTGGCATATCGATCACCTCCTTTCGCCCGAGTTCACGTCCCCGGCCCGCAATCACTGCCCTCGCGTCCGGTTCTCCAGATTGTCATAGAGCTCTTGTCCTTGGTTATTGATACGCGGCCTCCCGGAAAAAAGTGCAGAAAAGTGACCCGGCCCTGTCGGCCGGGTCGAGAAAGGTCGTGGCGTGCGTTACTTCTGCCGGGACTCCCGCCTGAGCTCGTTCAGCCGCTTGAGGTCCACGTGCGGGTACTTACCGCGGAACCGGTTCATCTCGCGGTCGAGCAGGAGCGCCATCTCCAGTATCGTCCGCATCTTGTCACGGGATTCAGGGCAGCGCGCCAGGTACTCCTCGATATCCGGGTTCTCCCGGCGCTGCACCGCATCGGTGAAGTCGCCGAACAGATCGAGCTCGGCGTCGGTGAAATCAATGTCATCCGGGTCCTTGGATTCGTTCTTCACAGCACCCCCAGCCGGCAACGGTCGCACGCGAGCTTGTTCCTGAGCAAAACGAGGCCGCGCGCCCCGTGGAACTTCGCCGTCCGGATCGACGTCCCCCGAAGCCCGGCGACCTCGGCCCATGCGTATCCCTCGTGATAGTAAAGCTCCAGCGCCGCCTGCTCCGGTTCGGGCAACTCGCCCACCGCCCGCCAGAGCGCCCGCTTCAGCTCGCCCAGATCGTGCTCTTCCGCCGGCCCCTCGCAGGCGGGTTCCCGCACGCCGACAAGCTCCTCCAGACTCCGCATCTTCAAACGCTTCTTCCGCAGGAACGAGAATGCGACCGACCGCGCCATCCGGTAGAGCCACGTGCACAGGCTGCCCTTGCTCGGGTCGTACTGGTCCAACCGCTGCCAGGCCAGGGTCAGCACGCAAATCTGCACGTCCCGCCGGTCTTCACCATCGCTCACCCAGATGCGCAGCCAGCTTCCTACCCGTTCCCAGAAACGCTCCCAGAGGACCTCGAAATCCACGGTCCCGCTGAGAATCCCTTTAACAAGTTCGGCGTCGCTCATCAAACGCCTCCTGAGTTACGCCCATCTCGGCCACGGACAATCCGCCGGCGCGCCTGACCGCGGACCGGTCAAAATCGACTAACAGGGCTTCCGGCGCCATTCTCCCGGCCGGCCCGTTGCCGGACAGCGCGCGCCGACGTACCGGACGCCCTGATAGATTCCGCCCTGATACAACAAAAATGCTACATCTCCCCTGCCTGCTGTCAATGTCATGAAGTGAACCCCGACTCCGCTTCATTCGTCGTTCGCGCTTCGAGTTTCGGGTTTGCCCTCATGGGCCAGGTCTAGATTGAACACATTCAGCGCAATGTCGTAGAGCACGGCCCGCGTCAGCCCCCGCGACTCCCACGTCGCGACGAGCAGCATCGCCTCCTGCCGGCGGGAATGATCGGACCATCCCTCCCGGCAGAGCTTGCCCAGTCTCAAAGTGAAGCTGTAGTAGAACGGACGCACGATGGTCGCCACGCCCGCTGTATCCAGTACCTGGCCGGCCATGCGCCGCTCGATGTTCACGATCTCCATACTCGCTGCGTAACGCTTCTTCTGCACCTCGGTGAGCCCGTCACGGCGCGCACCCATCTGCCCGGCCCGCAGCCTCGCCGCGTAATTGGCCACCATCCGCTCGGCCCGCTCGCTCGCTCTATCCTCCATGATGGACCTCCTGTCCGAAAAGGACCTCCTGACCGATAAGCCACATCAACCGTCCGCTCAACCCTCTCCGAAACCACTTAGCGACGACGTTCTTCGTGCGCCGCGTGTAGTCGGGAAATGGACGGCCCGTGGCAAGCGGATTCTGTCCGGTTCGCATTCTGAATTCTGGTATCTGATTTCTGAATTCTGGACTATCCAGCCGCGTCGGGCGGCGCTCCGCCAGCATAAGTTCTTCTGCGAATGCTACATACGCCTGCTTCTGAGACTCATCGCTCACGACTCCGTCCACAATCGCCCTTATCCTTAGCTCCTTCGGGCTCTCATGATCTGGCGAATGGCAATCATGTTTGTTCATACATCACCGTACAGCTATTGATACGCGAGTTCTCGGAAAAAAGTGCAGGTTTCCGGGATAACCCCGTCGCCCCAGGGAGCGGTATGGGGGGCAATGAGGCCCGCCATGACCCATGCCATGACTCCAGCGATAGCTCGTGTCATGGCTCAAGTCATGACACCGGCAATGACTCAGGTCATGTCACCCGCCATGGCACAGATCATGGCTCCTGCCATAGCACCCGTCATGGCTCCGGCCATGACCCAAACCATGACTCCCGCCATAGCTCAGGCCATAGCTCCAGCCATGATACCCGCCATAGCTCCCGTCATGGCTCCGGTCATAGCTCAAGCCATAGCTCCTATCATGGCTCCCGTAATAACGCCGGTCATGACCCCTGCAGTAGCTCCTATCATGGCTCCAGCAATGACTCCAGCCCCGACTTCCCGCCCGGCCCTCGGCTTGACTGCGGCGTGGACTCGCCCCCTCTGGCCAATTCGTCGGTGCTATCAATAGGCTGTAGACCGATAGGCATCTTTCTGGCACAATGCTCGGTATGCCTGACGATGTGGTACGTAAAGTCGGCCGTAGAATAAGGGAACTGCGTCAGAAGAAGGGCTGGTCCCAGGAAAAACTAGCCGAAGAAGCCGGCCTCCACCGCACCTACATAGGTCAGGTCGAGCGCGGCGAGAAGAACATTGGGGTCGAGAACCTGTTCAGAATCGCAAAGGCCTTCGACGTAGAGCCGGCCTACATGCTGCGCGGGCTGAGCTTGTGACAGGCACGCTCTGCCGTGCAGAAGCCCGTGGTTGACAACCTCTCGCCAGCTAGGCGCAGCTGGAACATGGCGAGGATCAAGAGCGAGTTCACGCTGCCGGAGCGGGCTGTCGCAGAGGTGCTCGACCGGATGGGAGTGCATTATACGACTCATGATCGCAGCCTGCCTGGCACCCCAGATCTGGTCATGCGTCAGCGCCGCAAGGTTGTGTTTGTGCACGGATGCTTCTGGCATGGGCATCGCTGCAAGCGAGGTCGCCACGTACCCAAAAGCAACGTGAGTTACTGGCGCGAGAAAATCAGACGCAACCGGGTACGCCAACGCGCCGCGCTTGGATCGCTGCGAGAACTCGGCTATGTCGTGTCCGTAGTCTGGGAGTGCCAATCGCAGGACAAGGAGTCTTTGACATCGAAGCTTCGTTCATTCCTGCAGCTGCCACAGCGCGCTGGCATTGGAGCCCGCAAGGAAGCGCGACCGAGTCACCGCCCGTTGAGTGGCGACTAGAGTCAGCATGGGTACGACTGGAGGAAAATACCGGGTGAACTCCTTCTTCGCCGGCATAGGGGGGTTCGACCTTGCGTTCGAGCGTGCTGGATTTGAGATAGGCTTCCAGTGTGAGATAGACGAGTTCTGCCTGGACATACTGGAGAAACACTGGCCGGACGTGCCTCGGGTCCGAGACATAAGGAGCATCACAAATGAGACAGCTATCGTTCCTGCCGACGTTTGGGTCGGCGGTTTCCCGTGCCAAGACCTCTCTCTCGCGCGCATGGGCAAGAGAAAGGGACTCGGGGGAAGTAGGTCAGGCCTCTTTTACGAGTTTGCTAGATTGGCTGGCAAAACGCGCCCCAAGGTTCTTGTCATCGAAAACGTGCATGGTCTACTCAATTCGCACGAAGGGCGCGACTTCCAAGTCCTTATTTCGGCATTGGCCAAGCTCGGGTATGCTGTTGGATGGCGTACTCTTAACAGCCGTTACTTCGGAGTCCCCCAATCGCGCCGTCGAGTGTTCATTGTTGGGTGTGATCGAGACTGGAGAGGTCCAGCCTCACTACTATTTGAGCCCGAACGCCGCGGTGGGGATGCTAAGGAGGGCGAACCGAATGAAACGGCCACTGTTTCCCCCTTTAAGGAAATCGTTGGAGACCCTTGCGGAGAAGGCCCAGTCCACCAAGCATTAGCCTATTGCCTGTACGCCTGTTCTGCAAGGCACACTGGCACGGACTGGAGTCGTACGTACGTGTGTTATCCTAAATCTGGTCGGGTCAGACGCCTGACGGCACGTGAATGCGAGGGCGTAATGGGTTTCCCGGATGGGTGGACGTTGCCCGGCAGACTTCGCCTGCCCGAACGGGATTTGGAGGCTAAGCGCTACTACGCCCTCGGCAACGCTGTCACGCCACCAGTGGCCGAGTGGCTTGCACGTCAGGTCAGGCAGTACCTACGCACCTTGGCTCTGCCACGCAATCCATAGCAGGCTAGGCCACGTTCTCAGATGTTCTAGACGGCGATCGCCTCATTGAACGACTTCAGGTACCTCGGGCTGGGCCAGTCTCTAGTCGAGTGGGGAAGCCTAGCTCGTGGCACTGGGCCGGCGAGGGATCTGAAATACTCGATGTCTGCTTGAGAGACGCGCGCGTGCTCTACCATTTCGGTAGGTATGCTCAAGCTGTAGTCGCCGTTGTTTGAATCGTAGTCCAGCCGCAGCAGTCCGACGTCAAACCCCCAGTGGCACAGGTGGTTCAGGCACAAACCGTTGTTTACGCCATCCAGTTCGTAGTGACGCCACGGCAGTATGTGTGCGGCAACGACGCCCGGTGGCTTGAATAGGGTGGTGGTCGGGAGCCTTGTACCGCTGAAGAGGCAGCGGTGATTGTATGCCTCGCGCACCCTTAGGCTGAACGCTCTTCCCTTAGCCCCCCTCGATGCCTGTAGACGCCATTCTGAAATCAGTCTCCGTTTTGCCTCGGGCGACGTGGTGGGATCATCCTCCGGTATGACCAAGCGCGGTTCCTCGGTCTGGGGCTCCGATTCGCCCACAAACCTCCGTTCGAGCGATTCCAGTGGGTCGCCCTGCGTATGCAGTGCGGCCGAGATAGCCTGTGCGGCGTGCTCCACCGGGCTGAAATCACCAGTGCACGTACGGATGGCCTGCTCATGGTTCCGTACGAGAAGAGCTAGCTCCCCTTTTTCGGTCCTGGCCGCCGCCCACACGCGCTCGATCCGGTCGAGGCGACTCACGAACCCAAGGTTGCGCGTGTTCCCGGTGCTGTTGCCCGCCATGAGCGCTGTAGGTCGCAGTATGACGGAACCGGGTCGAACCTCTGAAACGTCGACATCGATTGAAAGGACAGAGTAGCGCTTGTCGCTCAAGTTGACTGCGCCAGATGAAGTACGTCTTATCTCCCGAATTGGCTTTGGCAGAAGCAGCAATGCAGTAATAGCCCGGTAGCCGTGAACTCCCCCCTGAACGGTGCGAAGCCGAGTCTTGCCGTCCAGATGTCTGACCTGGGTTCCGCTGGGTACGACTAGGTCCGGTGCGAATTCGTAAGTGATGTCCTTCTCGATCAAATCCGACGCGTGAACCCCGCCTTGGGTACCGGCGAGCTCGTACTCACCTCGGCCCCCGCTGGGGCGAAGGGCTACCTTCATGCTTGTAGTGTATATGCCCGGCCAGCGCCAGTCAACCTATTAGGCATCATGCACCGGCACCGGTGGTCGCGGCCTCTGAGACGCACAAGTATGCCCTGCGTGCTGGCAGCTTGATGTGGACAAGTCCCTGAGTCGGCAATCGAGTGACCTGGCGCTATCCTGCGGGCGGGAAGAAGGAACCGACGGTGCAGTGGAGCATGCGGGCGATCTTCAGCAGGAAAACCGCCGACACGTTGATGAGTCCGCGCTCGATACGTCCGTAGTACGAACGGTCGATGCCGGCGAGCCGCGCAGCGTCTTCCTGCGAAATGCCCTTGGCCTCCCGGAGCTTCCGTATCTTAGCGCCGAGGGCCTTTAATTCTTTCACGCGGTCCATGGATGGATTATACCAAGCCAGCCGCTCCACGCCAGCCGTCCATTTGACTCGCCCTCCCGCTGCACCTAGAATCCGAACGTGAATGAGCCCCGACCCGACCTGGCCGCGCTGATGATGATGATTGAAGAGGGCCGCAAGGCTGAGCTCACCGACCTGGAACTCATGGCCGTTGTGCTAGGCACCGCGCCTGAACGCGCCGCAGAGGTGTTGCAGTCCGTGATTCCTGACGCAAGCCGGGAGCCCACTGCCGAGGAAGTCTGTAGACTTGAACTAGGCGACATCGACGGAACTAGCGCTGAGAATCGGCAGATCATCGCCTTGGTCGAGTTCTTGCGTAGGTACAGGACACAGAAGGGCATCGTTGAATAGCACCCCTCGCTCGACGACCCCCGCCCACAAGCGCTGGGGCCTAGCTGTAGTGTTCGTTATAGTCGCCGTGATCATGCCGATCTTCGCTAACGGAACTGAGGCCGGTGACGCTGCGTGGGCATGGTTCGCGTTCTTCATCATCAACGCCCTCATCGCCGCGTTCACCGACGTTTTCGTCGGCTAGAACGGGCTGGCGTGACGCAGCAACGGTAGAAGCAGCCCGCCCCTAGATAGTACCGCAATCACGCAGCGCTCCGGGCCGAGCCCGAACCTGATGTCCTTGCCGCCTCGCTCGATTCTCACGACTCGGCCAAGGATGTGCTCGGGACGAACTGGCGGTAGACAGTATACACCCAACGCGTAGTCTGCTCGGATGTGGAAGCTAGATCCGCGACGACCGACTACCCGATGTACCACTAGCCACTGACCGGTTGGCAACGGCTGCAGGTATGCGACGACCTCGCCCAGTCCGATGTCCCTCTCGGCCGACACCGGTGCGACGGTAATTACATCCCCGTCCCTGATGAACGGGGTCATGCTCGTACCCCACACCTGAAACCGCACTGACCGGCCCTTGTCCAGCACATCCCGCATGAGAGCTATGAAATCCGGCATGGAGGCATGAGCTACACCGCCACGCACGACTAACGGATTACCTGGACTTTCAGTCCGTTCAGATTCCAACGTCTGTCAGTTTATGCACTCCGCATCCACCGTCAAATCCCGCAGCCTTGACTTCCCGGCCCGCAGAAGTAACATTCGCCCTGTTGTGGAACCCAAACCCCGCCCGGCCTTGACGGAAGTGCAATTGTTAATTACGTCCCCGGAATCAGGTCACTGAGAGATGCCACTTCACTCGCTAAGAGTGTCTGAGGGGAACTACCTCTCCGTCTAAAAGCGAGATGGGCGCGGCTTGGTGTTGTGAGATAGGAGGCACATGAACGTAGAAGCAGTGTTCAGTTTCCTGGTGCATCCAGGCAAGCATCTTGAGGTGCAACCTCCGATTGGAGGTACTCTGATACCCCTCAACGGCAGCCTGTTTGGCATGCTGGACAAGCACTTCCAGTCAGCACCCACTGACTGCGACATAGAGATCGCATTCGTTCCCTCCGGTAACAAGCAGAACAACGCTTGCCGGAATGAGATACTCGCCCTCATCCGGCAGAACCATCTTGACCTGGCTCGCGCACTCGCAGCGCGCCTGCAAGCAGTCACGACGAACAGGTCAAATCTGGGCCTGCTCTTTGTGATGGTAGGCAGCGAGGGACAGGTCAAGCGCGTCTGCATCGCGCGGTTCCCTGCCGACTTCGGTATCATTGCGGAAGAGGAACGGAACGCTCTACGCGTGGAGTTCATCGAGAAGGTCTTCATGAAGAATGCCGCCACCTACAAGGCTGTGGTATATGAGGGCACCAGTCTCGACGCTGACTTCTGGGCCGGGAGAGCCATCGACCGGCAGATCAAGAACAGCCCGGTTGCGCTCTCGGGTTACTGGATTAAGGAGTTCCTGTTGTCAGATTTCAGAACGACGTCGGCGACTGGAACGCGGCGGCTCGCCGTGGCGATAAAGGACGCGATTGAAAAGACCACCGACCTCGATGTGAAGGAGGAACTGGTGGGGGCCGCACTACTGGCTCGCACTCTCCACGGACAAATGACGTCTATTGCTGGGTTCATGGAACAGTACAACCTTTCGGAGGCCGCGCGCCGCGAGCTGCTCCAGCACCTCAGAAGTCCGACATGCCAGAATGACATGTTCGAGTTCTCTAACGAGGAATACGGCAAGCATGTCCGGTATCGTTCGCTATCAATCAGCAGTGGGGCCACGATCATTGCACCGATGGATAGGTTCGACGATTGCGTCACGAAGCGGCGTATCAGTGAAACCGATGACGAGTACGAGTTCTCGACTCGCGGCCGGGTTGTGGACCAGCGTCTAAGGGTAGCCTCCAGATGAGTGAACTAGCGCAAGCCTATCGTGACCGATACGAACGGCTGCTCGTTCCCGTCGCCAGGCAACTAGAGGAATTCATCAAGGGCTGTCTCGCTGGCGAACCCCGAATCGACCGGATTTCGGCACGAGCGAAGTCAGTTAGCCGTTTCTTAGAGAAGGCCTCGAGATTGGAGAAGGGCGCCTTGAAGTACACTGACCCGCTGAAGCAGATCCAGGACCAGATCGGCGCGAGGATAATAACGTTCTACACGGATGATGTGCCTCGCGTGTCTGCCGCTGCAGAGAAGTACTTCAGGCATGTGGAAGCCAGGGACGTCACGCCGGAGTCAGAGTACAGTTTCGGCTACTTCGGAAGGCACTACGTCATGTTCCTACCCAACGATGTGCTCATTGAACCGAGGTCGGAGCTGCCGACGTTCTTCGAACTCCAGGTGAAGACGCTTTTTCAGCACGCTTGGAGCGAGGCGAATCACGACTTAGGATACAAGCCCGAATGCGAACTGAATGCCGAGCAGCACAGGAGGCTGGCTTTCACGGCGGCGCAGGCATGGGGCGCGGACCTGATATTCAGTGAGCTACACCTACAGGCAGCGGCGGCAGCTGCGCTACTGCCAGACAGAGTGTCTGGGGACAATTAGGGACAGGCCCCGTATTTCGGGAAGCTTCGGGACATCAAGCGAGACCACGGCTAACAGCCGACCGCCGGCAGCGACTGCCTTCATCCCTAAACCCTAGCCACCAGCCCCCCAGCACCTTCTCCGTTGACACCCCCGCCTGCAAGTTCTAGAATCCCGCGGTGCCCAGTGCGACGAGGTTCGAGAAACCGTGAATGCCTGCAGCGGCGTTGCGCAACAAGGAGATGAGATGACCAGCAGTAAGACGGAAATCAATAGTAACGTGCACACACGCTCTCGTTGGCCGCTTCTGAAGCTGGCAGCAGCCGCGTCATCGGCGGTGGCTTTGCTGGCAGGCTGTCACCTGTTCGGTCCTGACCGCACGGTCGAGAACTACTTCCCTCTGGCGGTAGGGAACCAATGGTCCATGAGTCGGGCAAGCCAACCCTCCGATTCCATGACCCTGGAAGTGAGTGACAAACGCGCCATTGGCGGTATGACGTTCTACAAGTTAACGACACCCGGGGAGCCCGACTATGCGAACTGGCTCACGCACCGGAACGGCGAGCTGAGAATATACTTCACTCAGTCCGACAGCGCACCTGACACGGCGAGCACTAGCTATACTCGGTGGCTGAAGGAACCGTTCGACGTGGGTAAGTCGTGGACGGTGCAACCAGACGACTCGTCGGAGACGCTCAGAATCACCGCCAACGACGTCACGCTGACCGTGCCGGCGGGCACCTTCGAGCACTGTGTTCAGGTCGAGGTCACTGACATGGCCACGTATTCCTACGCGCCCGGAGTCGGTTGGGTCGAGATAAGCGAAGCCGCGGACACGGCCGACCCCTATGTGCTCACGCGGTACGTCATAAAGTAGGGATGTCCGTAGTCGAGGCGCGGCGAACCGGATTCAACTCGACCGCTTGACATCCCGGCCCGCGGGGTTTACAATCGAACAGTGACCGGGCTGGTTAGTACGTCTATGCAAGCACATGATGCAGGTAAACCTGCCTCATTTCCCATTGGGACGTTCGGGGCGAGCGACAGAATCCGCGGCGGCGGGGCGTGCTGTTCGACTGCCGTGCGGGTGGCGGCTGTCCTGACCCTGGCCGCCGGCATCCTTTCCGCCCAAAACACCGTTGACACAACCCACGTTGCCCGCACCGCCTGGGTGATTGACGAGGCTTGTCGGGTCTACGAGCATCCCGACCCGTTTGCCACTGTCCTGTTTGCCACCGGGGCCGGCGATTCCTACCATGTTATCGAGCAGTCCGAGGGCTGGTACGAGGTCGCGCTGCCCGGCAGCCGGACCGGATGGATTGCAGCCAACCACGCCGTGCTGAGTTCGACAACCGCCGGCGGCCGGCCGCACGTTGCGGGCTCGGGTGGCGAGGTTAGGGCCGCGCTCGGCGGCGCGCTGGTCGGCGGCGTTATTGGGATCGTACCGCTGTATGCGTTCATGGCCTACACCTTCGGTCAGATTGGCCTTGACCTTTTCACACCCGTGCATGGCTCGGACGCCGTTTCGGGAACCACTACCACAATCGCTTTCACCTCCGCCATCGTATCGCTGGTCGTAGCCACCCCGGCGGCGGCAGCCTACGGCGCGTATTCAGCCGGCGAACAGGAGCGCCCGGGCGGCAGCCTGTCGCAGGCATGGGGCGCGGCATTGGTCGGCAACCTCGCCGGGTACACCGTGGGGTTCGGCCTGGACGAGCTGCTGTCCAACTCCGGCTTGCCGGCCGGTCTATTCACGACCGTGGGTTCGGTTGCAGGTACGACTACCGGCGCGGTACTCGGCTACGAGCACAGCAAACCGGCCAACGCGCGCCACTATGCTTCGGTCCAGGTTGGACTGCCATCGGTCGCCCTTGCGCCGGGCAGAACGGCCTCAGGCCAGGTGTCGCCGGTTGTACGCGCCAACCTCGTTGATCTCCGGTTCTGACCCATGTTCATCCTTCTGCTGGCAGCCCTGACCGCGACCAAACCTGGGGACAGTCATCATACGGGGGTAGTACCCTTACCTCCGGTTCATGACACCGCGGTTGTGGTAGCCGTAAGCCCGCGCCTCGGCACCGAGATTCACGCGCGGGCGAGCCGCTCGTTCCACCTGTTCCCCGGGGTCGAGGACTTCACATCCGCGGTCTTTCTCAGGATGCCGGACAGCACGTACTTGCTGAAGATTACCGCGGACTCAGCTCAGGCCGCGCAGCAGTACCCTATCACGCAAGAGCAATTCCGGCGCATCGGTTACTATGTGGACCATTTCGAGGACATCGTTCCCGAACTCGCCGCATTGCCGGGCGGGCAGGCGAAGTACTTCGACCTCTGGCAGGGAATCGGCCAAAGACCCGTGGCCACCGAAGCCTATCCCGTAAGCCCGCCGCCGCCGGCCGCATGGACAAGTCGCGTCGTGGACGGACTGACCGGCGTAGCCTGCGGCCTCGGATGCGGCGGCACAATCGGGGCAATGAGCGCTATCAGCTTCGTGGAAAGCAAGCCGGAGTCGCTGCTGATATCGGACTGTCTGACCGACACCAAGCACTGGTATCACTACTCGGTTGACATCTACGACGTGAATCAGGGAACCTATGCTGCCGACGCCGGAGCCGGACTCGCAGTCGGTGCCGGCACCGGAATCCTGCTTGGCAACTCCCAGGCACACCGCAGCCTGACCGAGACGGCAAAACGGAAGGGCGTCGCCGGATACGACTTCTTCGGCGACCCGATTGCCGATCTCATGGTCCGCCAGCGGATGCCGGCTTCCAACCGGACGCTGTGCACGTTCCTCGGCGTGTCCTCAGGCTGGGTGGTCGGGACCAGCGTCGGCCTGCTCGCCACCGCGATTGTCCGGAGCATAGTGTTCCATCCGAACGCATGGGACACCATCATCATCCGGCACGACGGCTTCACCCTCGACCTGCCGCTGATTGCCTTCTCCCTCGGCGGGACTCTGCGCGGGGCGTACATCGGCTATCGCTACGGCGAACAGCAGGACTGGAAAGAGGCGGTCGAAGACATCAAGCGAGAACGACTCGGGTTCAACCCGTGAACGAAGAAGTGCGCACGGCCAGCGTGAGCCTGCCCGAGCCGGCTGCCGCCGTTCCACCGGCGGGCAGACAGGAGGTTAGTAATCATGCCAGTTAAGAAGCGACGTTCCACGCCGAGGCGGACCGACGCCGGAGCGCGCCGGCAGGACGCTATCCTGAAGGCGTTGATTGAAAGCCCGACCGACACCCACATTCTCACACTTGACCGCAAGTACCGCTACACGTCCTTCAACGCCAGCCACCGACTGGAGATGAAGAAACTCTATGGCGTCGACATCAAACGGGGCATGTGTCCGCTCGACGTCATCAACATCCCGACGGTGAAGGAAGCGGTGCGGCGCGGCTTCGACCGGGCCCTGGCCGGTGAGAGCTTCACCACGGTCGAGCCCCAGCCCGGAACCGACACATGGTACGAGTTCGACTGGAGCCCGATACGATCCGCCGCCGGAAAGGTGGTCGGCCTCGCCGCACTCGTCCGAGACATTACCCGACGCAAGCGGGTCGAAACCGCGCTGGCCGAAAGCGAAGAACGCTATCGCCGGTTGGTGTCCGAGATCGGCGAGGGCATCGGCATCAGCGACGCGGCTGAGCGTTTCTTCTTCGCGAACCGCGCCGCGGATGAGCTGTTCGGAGTGCCGCGCGGCGGTCTCATTGGCCGTAACCTGCTTGACTTCCTCGACGCCGAGCAGACCGAGATAGTGCGGCAGCAGACCGCCCGGCGAGGCGCCGGTCATACCGATTCCTACGACCTCGAAATCACCCGCCCGGACGGGACCAGGCGAATCACGGTCGTCACTGCCTCGCCCTGGCTCGACGCCCACGGACGGTTCGCCGGTTCGTTCGCGGTCTTCCGCGACGTGACCGAGCGCAAACAGGCCGAGCAGGCGCTGTCCGAGAGCGAGGAAAGGTTCAGGCTTGCATTCGACCACTCACCCATCGGTAAGTCCCTGACTCTTCCATCCGGGGAGCTCCGTCCGAACTGGGCGTTCGTCGAGATGCTTGGGTATACGAAAGAGGAACTGGAGCAACTCAGGTGGCAGGACGTCACCCACCCTGAAGACATCGATCTGACTCAGAGAGCTATCGACCCATTGCTTTCCGGAGAAAAGGACTCGGCAAGAATCGTCAAGCGGTTCATCCGCAAGGATGGCACGGTCGTCTGGGGTGACATGGCTACCTCGCTGCGAAGAGACGCGGATGGAAGACCGCTGTACATGATGACTTCGGTAATCGACGTCACCGAACGCAGGCAGGCCGAGGAGCGCCTGGCCGCAGTCGCCCAATATGCGCGGAGCCTGCTTGAATTGTCCCCCGACCCCCTGATGGCAATCAACGCGGACGGCGAGATCACCGACGTGAACGAAGCTACGGTCAAGGCGACCGGAGTGCCGCGCGAACAACTCGTCGGCACCGACTTTGCGGGCCACTTCACCGAACCGGACAAAGCCCGTTCCGGCTATCAACGGGTCATCGCCGAAGGCTCGGTAACTGGCTACCCGCTTACCATCAAGCACCGGGATGGCAGGCTCACCGCCGTTTTGTTCAACGCAAGCGTATACTGGGACGCCAAAGGCAGCGTTGCAGGCGTGCTTGCCGCGGCCCGGACCGTTACCGAGCACGAGCCGGCCCCGGAACCCGACACTCAATCCCGCCCGACCGCTTGACATGGGAATCCCGTCTGCTACCATGTGGACAAATGCGCCGGACTATTGGCAAAGGTACCCGGCACGAGCCGGGCGACCAGAGGCAGTGGCCGCACCGGGGTCCCGATGAACGCTGATCCTGCGGGCATCGTACGGCCGGCCGCTGCCGAGCCCCATGTCGTTATTCCGTTCAACTACGCAGACCACCGGTTCGCCCGCAAGCTGTCGGGCGCCTTGCGCCGGGATGGGATTAGTCCATGGGTCGACGAGATCGACATGTCGGCGGGAGCACTGCTCGTCAACCGGCTGGCCCAATCGGTCCGACCCGTGGACTTCGTCATACCGCTCATTTCCGCTTCTTCGCTCTCCTGGCGATGGGTCAAACAGGAACTGGGCGCAGTTTCGATCAGAGACATCAGGGGCCGCCGCGTCAGGGTGCTCCCGGCGAGGGTTGACGGCTCCGCGTTGCCGCCGGACATGGTATCCCAGCCGTACATCGATTTTCACGGCCGCGGCTGGGATCAGGCCTACGAAGACCTGAAGGCAGTCATTCAACAGCGCCCCAGCCCGAGACCGGAAGCGCCGTCGGCCACGAGCTTCGCCAGGCCGCGCCCGGCAATGCGCCCGAAGCCCGCAGAAGAGAAACCCCGCGGCAAGGTGCTCTTTGTCAGCTACGACTACGACAAAGACGGCTACTACCGGGACATACTGCAAACCTGGGCGAAGATGCCCGACTTCGCGCACGTCGTTGTCAACGACCAGCGCCCGGCCATGCCGCTGGAGAGCGAAGCGGCAACGTCGCTCAAGAACCAGATTATCGGCAAGATAAAGTCGGCGACCGGATTCCTCTGTGTCGTGGGCGACAACACTGCCACCAACGAATGGGTGGCGTGGGAGATAAAGACGGCCATCGCGATGGACAAGCGGATGATGGTGGTCCGAACAAACCGTGAAAGCATCGTGCCGGACGCACTGGCCGAAGTCGGCCCCACGGCCGCCATGTCCTTCACCTTCGAAGGCATCAAGCGGGCTATCGACGAAGCCTACGGCGTGATCTCGCTCGAATAGCCGTCCGTCGTCCCTCGTCCCTGCCCCCGGCCCCTTACCCCTAAACAAAAGGCGGTGCCTTCGCGGCAACCGCCCGTTGCTGACATGGAGGCGGCGGGAATTGAACCCGCGTCCGAAGAGTTCGGCGCCAGCGAACTACATGGTTAGTCAGTCGATATTTCTCGGCGCACCGTTAGCCGACCGACAGGCGCGGTGAACCCAGCCCCAGCGATTCTCGGATTCCGGCCCTGAGACACAACCGGAACCCAGATCACCCTTATATACCCTGACTTCGCGCCGGGTGAGCTCGCGGGTCAAGGGGCTCCATTAGTTAGGCAGCCAGTGCGTAGCTGTTATTGGCAGCTGTGTTTCCCCGGTCGGGATTTACGAGGTAACCGAGGAACCTCGCCATGCACTCTGGCTCCTCAGGCACTCCGTCGAAGCCAATCGCCCCCGACTTACGTCTGAAAAGCCTTTCCGACTCCAGATTGTCACGTCATTGTATACCGGAATCGGACGATAGTCAATCCAAACCGCAGTCCCGGAACCCGGAATGGGACCGCCAAGGTCCGGAACGGATCTATTCGCAGGTCACGCAGATTCCCCGGTGGCTCGGATCCCGGAACCTCTTTGTGCTTTGGTGTCTCAGTGGCGATGTGCCGGAATCCGGCTCAACCGGCCCCGGAACTGCCGCCGCCACCGCCCCCGCCGCCACCGCCTGAGAAACCACCGCCGGTCGTCGACGCGGTTGAGAACGACGTCATCATGCTGCTCATGTTGGAGGCAAAGGCTCCAAAACCGGCAAAGCCGTCACTCAAGGATGCCAGGGAGCCGCCGGGCATGCCGCTGGCTCCGATGTACCAGAGCGGCAGGGCGAGACCGGTTCCCCGTTGCTCGGCCAGCCTGGTCACGTGTTTGAGGAATTCCTCGGCCACGCCCAGAGCAACGGCATAGACGTAGTAGTATTCCCAGATGGCGAGCAGGTTGACCGGCGCCTGTTCGATGGCCGAGAAGTCCTTGAGGAACTTCTTGAAGTTCTGCCAGCGCTTGTGTTCGAGGTATGCGGTCGGGTCCCAGCGGAGTATGACGCGGCCGGCGAGAAGGTAGACCATGCCGCAGACAACAACTGCCGCGATGGTGAATGGGAACCGCGCGCCAGTCAACCCCGGCGCGACCGTTGCCAGGCCGCCGACCAGCAGCCAGGAACCGGGGATGAGGAATACCGCGGCAAGGACGCCAAACAGGGCGTAGGCCCGTCGGCTCGCGGCCTCGGTGAATTCGACGCCAAGCTGCTTATGCCACCAGTCGAGACCGGAGTCGAACAGGCGCGATAGCATCCCACTGATGGTCGTGGGATGGGACCGGCCATAGTCCCTTATCATGTCTTCGGTCAGCACGTTCCCGCCGCCCCCGAACACGCCGAAGAGGTACTCGGCCGCCATCTTGTCGAACTCGGACAGCCCTTCGACTTTGTCGGGTTTGTCCAGGTGGAACTCGTATCTGGTCTTGTGGCCCTGTCTCACCTCGTTGACCGAGACGATTCCTTGTCGGGCCAGGCCCAGCAGCGTGGCCATGAGGCCGCCGAACAGCTCCTGAGTCATTTGCGACTTGGCCGGGCTCTGGTGCAGGATGAACGGCACGGTGAGCGGCGGGGCCTTGCGCGGCGGCTCGTGCTCGTAGATGGCCTGGTAGTCGAGCTTGGGTTCCCGCCCGAACCGGGAGTAGAAGACAATGAGCAGCGCCACCGGCAAGAGAATCAGCAACAGGCCAAGCGGGATGAAGAAGTGACTGCGAAAGGTCGCGGCCAGGAAGTTCTTCTTCTCTTCCGCCAGTTGCTGTTCATACTTCTTCTGCGGAATCTGCGTAGTCTGCGGATACAAGTTCGGGTTCGAAAGCACCCGCACCTCGACAAACGTGTTTCCGGGTATCCCCTCCTGGTCGATGTATGCCGTATCGAACGCCGGAGAGAAACTCAGCTTGCCCGGGCGCGCCGCGGAGTGGACATAGACCTTGAACAGGCTCGGCGAAGGACCGGGGAGAACAACCCTGACGTGTATGCGGCCAATCGGCTCGTGGGCATCCTCTATCACCTTCCAATAGAACTCGGCTACGTCATCGTAGCGTCTCACTGCGCCCCCGACCGTGTAGTCAATCAGGAACGTCCGTTCTTCGTCCTGAGCCGAGTATCCCCAGCGCAGGTAGAGCGACCGGCTGGTGTTCGACACCTCGGGTGCCAGTTCCTGCCAGCCGGCTGCGGTCTGCATGGCCAGCCGGTTGAGGCGGATGTCGGACGCGCCCTGCTTCTTGAGGTCGAGGTCGGCCCAGGAAAAACTGCCTTCGAACGCGTAGGTCCGTCCCTGCAGGACTCGCGCGCTGCCGTCGGACTGCAGTCTGATATCGGTTGTCACTCCCGGGTAGTAGTAGGACTTCGCAAGCACGAGCAGCGGCAGCAAAAGCAGCAGACCCAGAATCGTCCGTCGGGCGGTTGTCTTTACCATTGGGTTGGTCGGCCTAACGACTCCTGGCTGCGCGGAGCCTGGCCTTCAGTCGTTCAAGCATCTCCCGGTTGTCGGGTAGTCGCCGGGTCAAGGTGGGCGAGCCGATATAGAAGTCTCGCTCGGGGGGCTCGTTCCAGGCATTAACAAATCCGACCGCGTTGCCGCGGACGTTACCGAGATCACCGGGTTCGAGAGGAGGGCCAAACCCGGACCACACCCTCACGCTGCCGTCACCATTGAGCACTTCGCCCACGACCGGTGGAAACAGACGGTCGGGGAGCATCGCGATGCTGGTACTGCAGACGAGCGTGTCGAGTTCGAATTGGAATTCGTACTCGTCCATGGTATCGCCGGTCGTATCATAGTAGGCGTAGTCAACGTAGATACTCAGCCAATACCACTCAGCTCCCTGTGATGCGCTCCAGGTCGCCACCAACGTCGAGTCCTTGCGAAGTAAGTAGTTACCGGTCGGACGGGTGACACGGAAGTCGCCGGGCATTACCACGTGGCAGAAGCCCGTGCCCCAGTAGTGTTTGACATTGAGTTCGTACTTCTGGCATGAGCCAAGCACGCTGTCGTCGCCATATTGGTACTCATTGGGTGTGTAAGAGTAGGCCTCAACCCGCCTGCCATTGAGAAGTACGGTCGGTACCATCCGCAATCCGTCGCAGTCGATTACCTCGACGTCGGTGCTGTCGTAGTCCTGAGCCCGTACCAGGAAGCCCCAGATGGTCGGCTCCTTGTAGTTGGGATTGACGCCGCTCTCGTTGTCGTGGCAGGCGAGCAGCACAACGGCGCACGACAGAATGAGAAACCCCAGCCTCATCATGTCCGGGCCGGAACCCACCCGGCGTCAGTGTGCGAGGCCCTAGTCAAGTCGGATGGGCATCAACAGGAACGTCTGTTCGGTCTCCGGCTTCTCATCAACCGGCTTGAACAGCCCGGCCGACAGCGGGTTGGAGAGCTCGACCGCGACCTTGTCCGACTGCAGCCGGCGGAGAATCTCCAGCATGTAGCTGGCATTGAAGCCGATGCGCACCGGCTCGCCCGTGTAGCTGCACTCCGCTTCCTCCTCGCTGCGGCCCACGTCCGGGGTCTCGGCTTTCAGACCGAGCTTGCCCTTTGAGAAGTCGAGCGCGACCAGCCGGCCGACGGGATGCGCGAAAACCGCGGCCCGGCGCAGGGCGGCCGAAAAGACGTCGTGATCCATGAGTGCCCGGGCCGGATAGCCCTTGGGTATCACTCGCTCGTAATCCGGGAAAGGCCCCTCAATCTGTCGCGTGATGATAGTCGCGTTCTGGAATACGAACCCGATCTTGGCTGGGTCCATATGCACGGTGAAGTTCTCCTCGCCGCGCGGGAACAGGGGAAACAACTTGGGCGAGACGATGACCTTCAGCTTGCCCGCGAACTTGCCCTTCCGGCAGACATATGCCAGACGGTGCCCGTCGGTGCCGACCATCCGGCTCTCGGTCTTGGAGACCTCCCAGTTGATGCCGGTCATGGCCGGCCGCGACTCATCTTTGGACGCCGCGAACGACACAGTCTCGAAAAGCTCGAACCAGGTCGAAAGCGGGAACTCCATCGTCACGCCTTCTGGCAGCTTCGGGACCTCTGGGAATTCGGATGGGTCAAGACTGACGAGCGACGCCCTCACCTTGCCGGCTTCGAGGCTGAGGCTCCGCTCCTTGCTGGACAGCGTGACGGTCGGTGCGCTTATCTCGCGGACAATTTCAGCCAGCTTCCGGCCCAGGACGACGACGGTGCCGTCTTCCGACGCGCCTTCAAGCTTGAATGTCCGGCGCACGTATGTATCGAGGTCGGTCCCGGCGAGCGCCAGCTTGCCGCTGCTTACCTCCAGCGTGATGTTGTTCAGAACCGGATAGGCGGACTTGCTCGGCAGCGCGTTGGTTACGCCGGCGAGCAACTCCGCGAAGATGCCACGGTCAATCTCACAGCGCATTCATGTCTCCTTTGCCGGCACGGCGTGTTGCTCGGTATACTTCTACCCGATTCCACCCCGGTGTCAAGCTGAATCGGTGAGAGTTACCAGATTCCAGGTACAAGTGACCAGTGAACAGAGCCGCATGCTTGTCTCGGTCCGTTGGTCATTAGTAATTGGCAATTGGGAATTCTCGTCCTAGTGTTCTTCCTTGAACGGCTCTTCCGCGAACAGCCCCTGCTTGTCCTTAACCAGTTGGCTGACCTTCAGTTCGGCCTCGGCCAGCCTCTCCTTGCATGCCCGGGCAAGCTGCACGCCGCGCTCGAACAGCGCCAGCGACTTGTCGAGCGCCAGGTTCCCTGCCTCCAACTGCTTGACGATGCTCTCCAACTCGTCCAGCGCCTTCTCAAAATCGACGGCCTCGTTCGGCTTCTCGTTCTTTGCCATAGTCTAGTTACCTCCGGCACCGGTTTCGCCGGTTCTCTCTACCCGGCAGTCAATGGAACCATCAGATACCCTGAGACGAACGCCATCGCCCGCTTCGACCTGTCCGATTCGGCTCACAATCGAACCGTCGGGCTTAAGACAGATTGAGTAGCCCCGTCCAAGGCTCGCCAGCGGACTCAGCGCGTCGAGTCTGGCCCCCGCCTGACCGAGCCGAACGTTCTGTCGGGACATGAACGCCAGCGTCGGCTTCTCCAGCCTGGCAATAAGAGCCTGCAACGTGACCCTCTGGCGCAGGATCCTTGCCACCGGATTCAGGCCGTTAAGGCTCCGGTCCAGCGCGGTCAGGGCCGCCACAGCATCTCTCAGTCTTGCGCGAGCGGCTCCTTCGGCAGCACCCGCCATCCGCTCGACCCGATGGTTGAGCTCAGCCAGATGCGCGGCCATCAGATCGAACGCCCGATGCCTGACCAACTCATCGATCGCCTGCTGCTTCTCGAACAGGACCTGCTCGGTTGCTTCAAGCAGTTGCCCCGCGAGATCTTTGAGCCGGGTCTCAAGCTCCTCCCATGGCCTCGCCACGAGTTGGGCGGCGGCGGTTGGAGTTGCCGCGCGGACATCGGCCACGAAGTCGGCGATAGTGAAATCCGTCTCATGCCCGACCCCGGATATCACCGGCACGCGCGAGGACGCAATTGCCCTTGCCACGACCTCCTCATTGAACGGCCAGAGGTCCTCAATCGAACCTCCTCCCCTGCCGACGATGATGACGTCGACCTCGGGCCGGGCGCATAGCGCGGCCACGCCTTCGGCTATCTGCTCAGCCGCCCCTTCACCCTGCACCTGGGCCGGGTACAGCAGAACAAAGACCTGCGCCTTGTGCACGCGCAGCGTCCTCAGCATGTCATGGATTGCCGCGCCGGAAGGCGACGTGACGATACCGACCGTCCGCGCCAGCGCGGGGAGCGGCCGCTTCCGTTCGGGCGCGAACGACCCTTCCCTTTCCAGCCTGCGCTTGAGTTGCTCGAACGCCTTCTGCAGAGCACCCAGGCCCTTGGGTTCAATCGTGTCGAGGATTACCTGGTATCTGCCGGTAGGCTGATAGACCTCAAGCCGGCCGTGTGCCACCACCTGCATCCCATCCTCCAGCTCAAACTTCAGGCGCTGGGCCGAGTGGCGAAAACAGACGGCCGACAACTGAGAACCCTCATCCTTCAGGGCGAAGTAGAAGTGACCTGATGGGTATGCCTTGAAGTTGGACACTTCTCCTTCTATCCACACGTCGGAAAAGTACTCGCCCAGCATCCCGGCAACCAGTTGGTTGACCTGAGATACGGAGAGTACCTTACGCGCAGCCGCGGCTTCCATAGACGAGGGAGTCAGAGAGGAGTCAGGAAGAGAGCAGTTTCGGAATTCCTGCCTCCGTCCCTCCCTTGCTCTCTTTCTCCCTCCTCCCTACTTCGTGTACTCGTAGAACCCTCTGCCCGTCTTCCGCCCGAGGTACCCGGCCGCCACCATCCGCTTCAGCAGCGGGCAGGGCCGGTACTTGGAATCACCGAGGTCGTTGTACAGCACGTTCATGATGGCAAGGCATACATCAAGACCAATCAGGTCCGCCAGAGCCAGTGGCCCGATGGGATGGTTCATTCCGAGCTTCATCACCGTGTCGATGGCCTCCTTGTCGGCCACGCCGGATTCGAGACAGAACACCGCCTCGTTTATCATCGGCAAAAGGACCCGGTTGGACACGAATCCCGGCGAATCGTTCACGACTACCGGCGTCTTGCCCAACTCCCTCGACAGTGACACAACTGCATCGGTAACTTCAGCCAGAGTTCCGAGGCCGCGCACGACCTCGACCAGTTGCATCACCGGCACCGGGTTCATGAAGTGCATGCCGATGACCTTGCCCGGCCGCCTGGTCGCGCCGGCGATGGCTGTCACTGAGATTGTCGAAGTATTCGTGGCGAGGATCGTGTCCGGCCCGCACAAACTGTCGAGCCTGGCGAAGAGCTCCAGCTTCAGCTTCTGATTCTCGGTCGCTGCCTCAACCACGAGGCCGCAATCCTTGAGTAAGGCGAGGTCGAGACTGGGCTTGATGCGGGACATCACTGCGTCCGCAGCCTCCTGGGTCAACTTGGCCTTCTCGACCATCCGGGCCAGCGACTTCTTGACCGCGCTCAGGCCATTGTCGACGAACTTCTGGTCAATGTCATTCAGGGTGACATCGTACCCGGCCATGGCGAATACCTGGGCAATGCCGTTGCCCATTGTGCCGGCGCCGACAACTCCAATCTTACGGTTCATGTTGGCTCCTTTTCGGTTCGAACTTGAAGCCACATTATATGAAACCGACTCGCTGTCAAGCCGAACGGCTCGGCCTGCGATACCGGCCGAGCAGAAGTCATCGGAAACGACACAGGCGCGCCCGCTCCGCTCCCAATCGGAAACGGCGCACGTGAATCGGACTCCAACCCGGCAACCTGAAATCACCAATCCTGAATCTGAAATGGGTCGGACTCGGCGGGGTTGAGGCTCAGGTTGCGTCCAAGACTTGCTACGAACCCGACCCCGACTTCTCCCCTCCTCCCGACGACGACGTCTGAGATAGATACGGTAGCCACGAAGACGCGCACTGTAAGACAGGAACCTCGGAGGACAAACCCGAATGACAAAACCCGCACCGTCGGACAGCACGGACTTCGAACTTCGAGTTTCTCTGAGGCTTTCGTGGCCTCAATATCGGTTCTGGGCGAGCCAGCCCCGCTTGATTGGCCTTCAGCGGTCGGTATAATCCGCCGATGTTGAAGAAACGGATTCTGACCGGCGACCGCCCGACCGGCGCACTGCATCTTGGTCACTATATCGGGTCGGTGGCCAACCGCGCCCGGCTGCAAGACGAGTATGACACTTTCGTCATCATCGCCGACGTGCAGACGCTAACGACCCACTTCGACCATCCTGAAATGCTGCGCCAGAACGTGCTCAACGTGGCGATGGACAACCTCGCCTGCGGCGTTGATCCGTCCAAGGCGACCCTGTTCATCCAGTCTATGATCCCGCAGATAGCCGAGCTTACCGTCATCTATTCGAACCTGGTGACGGTCCAGCAGTTGTCGCACAATCCGACTATCAAGTCCGAGGCGGCCCAGTACAATTTCGGCGAGTCGATGCCTTACGGGTTCCTCGGCTATCCGGTCAGCCAGGCCGCGGACATCACTTTCTGTCGCGCCCACC
>Ga0335071_10000511_pt1 | contig 42929 bp, 57 predicted proteins | sample Lox_Sample_15_FD_206724 | JGI IMG/M metagenome (GOLD analysis project Ga0335071, IMG submission 206724) | Soil microbial communities from Loxahatchee National Wildlife Refuge, Florida, United States - Lox_Sample_1.5 | ecosystem: Environmental > Terrestrial > Soil > Wetlands | place: USA... | reverse complement strand
AGGAACGGAACCTAACCCCACCAAAAAAAAAAAGAAAACAGAAGAAGCCTTTATTCAGGCTTGCTGATCAGTTTTGTCTTGGAAACGATCACACCGTCTTTCTTGTGCGGCTTGCGGATGACGCCGTCGGCAGCCTTGTCAAGCTCACGTGCTTCGTCGCAGAGTATTGCTGCACTCCTCATCATCTCGTGGGCGCTTGCAACGATCGGGACATACTGCTCCCATTCCTTTGTCATAAAGCAGCCCTTGACGTTTACCATGGCCACTGCGGATGCGATCTCGTATGCTGCCCGTGCTTTTGCGAGAGCGTAGGGGTTGGTAAATTCTCCGGCCACTGCCTTGTCGGTGGTCATGACCAGCTTTGGCAGAACGATATCTGCGCCCTTTTTCCCGGCCTTGACCTGGTTGATCACTTCATCGAGTGCCTGCTGCATCTTCCTGAATGCACCGGTCACCGAGAGGACCTTCACGAGGTTCCCGTTGTAGTCAGCCATCTCTATCGGGTCGAGGAATTCTCTCCGGGCGCCGATCATCGAGTCTGCCTTCATAATGATATAGCCGAACTTGCTCTCCTTGAGATCGGCCCATTCTTTCTTCGTTGTCACATCATCGGTGATGACGACGACCGGGATACCTGCTGCGTGGAGCTGTTCACGGGCCGTTGCCGGACCTGGAAGAACCCCGTTCGGGGAAACAACAATACAAAAGTCTGGTTTCCAAGCCTTCATATTGGTGATGACACGGTCGATATCTTCCGGCTGGAGCTTTGTGCCGCTCGTTGCCATGAACGTCTGCATGTCCTCACGGTCTGCTCGTTCATCAAGAAGAAGTTCGGCCATTACGCCGCTTGCAATGTTGCCTAATTTCGCAACTCCTACTTTAACTACCATTTTACACCTCTAAAAATTTATATCACGTTATTATGACCTTATAAATATAAACATTTTGAAATTTGCCTCTCTCATGGGATTTTCATCCCCCTGGTGAGATTGTGAACATTGGTATTTGAAAACCTGTTTACTTGTTAACCGAAAGTGTTTAAATCAAGGGCGGTATAGTGATCTGGTATGAAAGAGGGTTTGCTCACTGACCGGCAGAAAGAGGTGCTGAGATACAGGAAGCAGGGCCTGACCCAACAACAGATCGCAGATATTATCGACACGTCCAAGGCTAATGTCTGCACCATAGAAAAGTCAGCCATGGAAAATATCAGAAGAGCCAAAGATACGCTTGAATTTCTCTATACCCTCGATGCCACGCATCTCTGCACGATCCAGGCAGGAACCGATCTCCTGGAAGTGGCACCCTTCATCTATAAAGAGGCTGAAAAGCTCGGGATCAAGGTAAAGTACGATACCATCTCCCTCATCAACAAGATGCGTGAATCTGCCCCGGAACGTTTCCGTGCGAGGCATGTCAGGGAAAATGTCGAGGTATATGTTAACGATGAGGGGGAGCTGTATTTCGGCTGAATGGCCGAGCCCCCTGATAATCATGTTCCGAAAGAATATTGGCAGGCAATGCGGGCATTAGGCCGTCGTTTTTACCATAAGTATATATCTGCTTCTCTCTAATAATTATGGAAGCCCGGAGATGCCGGAAGGACTGGATAGTATCCAGACTGTCAGGCGATCGGGGTGAGTGACTCCAATGGAGTTACCGAGAAGGAGTTGTGAAACAGTTCACAACGGGCTGACATAGCGGGATCTGATATATGCATCATGGGTGGACGTGTCCACACGGCCCGTCTCTGCCCGGGTACGACCTGGCAGGGGATGCAGATTTCAGGATCTATTCGCGAGACCGGTAACCTGGTTTGAAACCAGCGGGCCCCGTGGAGGGCCTGGAGCAATATCTGTGAGGCAGGGACTCACCGGATCGGTGGTTCCGACGTCGCAGAAAAGCAAACACTGTCGCGATTTATATCAGCACTGAGCGTGGAGCATCACATCAGTCTCGGAGCCGGTATATTAAAGCCGGATATCGTCATGAATTCCGACAAAGCGGTTTTCATGGAAGCTTCTGCCGGAATCTCCGGCAGGTTGCGGATAAAAGATACCAGAGGATTGATTGAAACATGCCGAAAATAAACAGGCCGCGCAGAGGCTCTCTGGCATACAGCCCGAGAAAGCGTGCTAAGAGCCAGGTCCCGAAATACCAGTCATGGGCTGATTATAGCGGGGCCCCGGTACTGCAGAGTTTTGCCGGGTATAAAGTGGGGATGACGCATGTTATCATGGTAGACGATCACAAAAACAGCCCGACTGAGGGCAAGGATGTGATGGTCCCGGTAACAGTCATCGAGGTCCCTCAAATGAAGGTGGCTGCGATTCGCGCATATTCCCGCGATACAAACGGGAAACACCCGTTTTGTGAGGTCTGGGCAGAGGAGCTCGACAGCTCTCTTGGCCGGCGGATTAACCTGCCGAAGGATTACAATGGTGCCGATGCAAAAAAACGCATTGAAGATGCTATTGCTGCAGGATCCGTTGCAGAGATCTTCGCTGTCATGTATACCCTGCCTGCAGGAATCACCGGTGTCCCAAAGAAAGTTCCCGATTTGATGGAGACAAGAGTTTCAGGAGGATCTCCCCTTCAGCAGTATGAATTCATCACCGGACTGCTTGGCAAGGAGGTCTCCCTGAACAGTGTGATCCAGACCGGGGCGTATGCAGATGTTACGGCGATCACCACCGGAAAAGGGACACAGGGACCAGTCAAGCGGTGGGGCGTCGCTTTAAGGAAGCGCAAACACGCACGTGGCGGTAAAAAACGACATGTCGGGACGTTAGGCCCGTGGAACCCCCATCACATCAGATGGCAGGTCCCGCAGGCCGGACAGATGGGATACCAGCAGCGGACAGAATTCAACAAGCGTATCCTCAAGATCGGGGAAGACGGCGCTGAAATCACTCCTGCAGGAGGTTTTCTTCATTACGGGCTTTTAAAGAGTCCGTATGTCCTGATCAAGGGATCGGTGCCCGGCCCGGTGAAACGGCTCGTCAGGATCAGGCCAGCCATCAGGCAGGGAGAACACCAGATCAGATCGCCGGTTATCGAATTCATGAGCGTGCAGAGCAAGCAGGGGTGATCAGAGATGAAAGCACAGGTAAAACAACTTGATGGTGCAGTCAGCAGGGAGATCACTCTTCCGGCAGTATTTAATGAGGAATACCGCCCGGACCTGATCAGGAAAGCAGTAACCTCACAGCAGAGTGAACGGAGACAACCGCATGGGACCCACCCTTATGCCGGTATCCGATCTTCCGCAGTCGGGTGGGGCAGCGGGAGGGGTATGTCTCATGTCCCACGTTTGAAAAACGGTTCAAGGGCAGCTAAAGTGCCCCAGGCAAAAGGCGGTCGCGAGGCACATCCCCCGAAAACAGAAAAGATCCTTGTCAGGTATATCAACAAGAAGGAAAAGGCAAAGGCGCTCCGTTCAGCGATTTCTGCTACGACGAACGAAGACCTGGTTAAGGAGAGGGGGCACCGTTTCGAAGGTGGTATCCCGGTCATTTTTGAAGACCGGTTCGAAGAACTGAAAAAGACCGCGGAAGTGATCAATGCACTCTCGAGTGCCGGTGTCTATGCCGATGTAGAACGATCGAAGGCCAGCAGGAAAGTACGAGCTGGTCGCGGAAAAATGCGCGGCCGCCGCTATAAACAGCGGAAGAGCCTTCTGATCGTCACTGCCGGCCAGCCGCTTGCTGCAGCCAGGAACCTTGCAGGTGTCGATGTAATAACGGTTGATCACCTGAATACCGAGCTCCTCGCACCAGGTTCTCAGGCCGGGCGCCTGACCGTCTGGACGGAAAGCGCTCTCAAGGCATTGACAAGACTGGAGGTGAGATAAATGGTCCTGCAACATCCGTTCGTAACAGAAAAAGCCATGATGATGCTCGATAAGAGCAACAAGGTCCAGTTCCTCGTCGCCAAGGAAGCAACGAAGGTGCAGATCAAGCGTGAGATCGAAAAGACATTCGCGCAGGAAGTCACCCACGTTAGGACTATCATGACCACCCATGGCCAGAAGAAGGCTATCGTGAGTTTTGTGAATAACAAAGCCGCCGAGGAGATCCTCAGCCGGCTTGGAATAATGTAGGTGCAGTCATGGGACATAGAATTACTACCCAGAGCCGCGGGAAAGGAGGTCCGACATACAGGGCCCCGTCTCACCGGTATAAGGCAGCTCTCCGCCATGTTGACAACGTCGAAGGGACGGTAAACGGGACGGTTTCCGATATTGAACATGACCCTGCACGCAATTCTCCGATAGCCCTTGTACAGCTTGAGGACGGGTCGAAAGTCTATACCCTCGTTACCGAGGGGATCGGCGTCGGAGACGCTGTTGCGTGGGGTTCCGATATTGAGGTAAAGAACGGCAACACCCTTCCGCTTTTGGCCATTCCGACGGGAGCCTATATCTGTAATATCGAAGCGAAACCGAATGACGGTGGAAAATTTGTCAGGGCCAGCGGAGTCCAGGCGATCGTTGTCGACAAGACCGAAGACAAAGTCGGCGTGCAGATGCCGAGCGGGAAGACCAAGTGGTTCAGCGGCCGGTGCCGGGCAACGGTCGGGATCGTTGCCGGAGGCGGCCGCGGGGAGAAACCGTTCGTCAAGGCCGGTAACAAGTACCACAAGATGGCGAATACCGCTTCCAACTGGCCGCGGGTCAGGGGTGTTGCGATGAACGTCATCGACCACCCGTTTGGCGGTGGAGGACACCAGCACCCGGGACGTCCGAAGACGATCGCCCGCGGGACATCACCCGGCAGGACGGTAGGGCATGTAGCGGCACGGCAGACAGGCCGGGCCAGGAAGTGAGGGAGACATGGCAAAGAAGACTCAGAAGAGATTACCGAGGCGGCGTGAGGAGTTTACCTATCATGGCTTCCGGCTTGAGGAACTCCAGGGGATGGGAATCAGCGAGCTCCTCCCCGTAATGCCAGCCCGCCCCCGCAGGAAGATCACCAGAGGCCTCACCCGGGGAGAGGAAAATTTCCTCGCCAGGATCAGGGCCGGGGACGACAAGATCCGAACTCATCTCAGGGACATGATCATTATGCCCGAGATGATTGGAAAGGAGATCGAGATCTATAATGGCAAAGAATTTCAAAAAGTGGAAATTCAGCCCGAAGCGTTGTTCCATTACCTTGGTGAGTTTGCATTGACACGGAGAAAGGTTTCGCACGGGAGTGCCGGTATCGGTGCGACCAGATCGAGTAAGTATGTTCCGCTGAAGTGATGACGATGGGAAGAACAGCATATTCACAAAATCCAGAGGGACAGAATCTCGCCCGCGCGAAAGCCAACGAGATCAATATCTCGCCAAAACATGCGATCGAGATTGCCGGGTTCATAAAAAACCGCCGGGCTCACGATGCGATCGAGTACCTCGAGAAAGTGGTGGACCAGAAAAAGGCAATTCCCTTCAAACGGTTCAACCGGAACGTGGCCCACAAACGGGGTCTTGAGGGATGGGACGCCGGCCGGTACCCGAAAAAGGCATCTCTCGCATATATCAGGCTGCTCTCTGCGGTCAGGAAAAATGCCGAATATAACGGTCTCGACACGGAAAAACTGGTGATAGTCCATGCGTCAGCCAACCGCGGGCGCGGGCAGAAAGCCTTTTTCCCCCGTGCAATGGGAAGGGCGACACCGAAAGTCCGTGAGACCGTTAACATCGAGATCATCGTCCAGGAGGTGGAATGAATGGCAGTCGAAAGAAAATTCGTCGCAGAGGGTGTCCGCAGGGCCCGTGTCGAAAAGCATCTCGTACGTGAACTCAAACGGGCTGGATACGGTGGTATGGACCTCGTCAGGACCCCGCTCGGTACCCAGGTGACAATTTTTGCAGAAAAGCCAGGTATTGTCATCGGTAAAGGCGGCAAGCTGGTCCGCCAGCTTACCCAGGACCTTGCGACGACCTTCGGGGTCGAATCCCCGCAGATCGAAGTGCAGCAGGTGCAGAACCCCAGTTTCAACGCCCAGATCATGGCTGAAAGGCTGGCAAATGCACTGGAACGCGGCTGGTACTTCCGCAAGGCCGGGTCGAGCATCATCCGGAGGGTAATGGATTCGGGAGCCCTGGGCTGTGAAGTCATTATCGCCGGAAAGCTGACCGGTGCGCGGGCCCGTACGCAGAAGTTCGTGGAAGGCTACATCAAACACTGTGGTGAGCCTGCCATCACGATCGTCGAAACCGGCTACGCCGTTGCGATCAAGAAACTCGGGACTATCGGCGTTCAGGTCAGGATTATCCCGCCGGATGCGAAACTTCCGGACCACTGGACCATGGCCAAGGCTGCCCCGAAGGCCCCGCGAAAACCCGAGATCACGGTTACCGAAGTCGGCGAGGAGATGGAAGACGATCTCGGGCTTGCGAGCGATGAGACGGAATACGTCGAGGAGGACCGATAGATGGCGATCTTCCGTGCAAAAGACGTACGTGAACTTTCAGACGTCGAGCTGCAGGAACAGATGGATAAGATCAAGCTCGAGCTGATCCAGCATTACGGGAAGGTCAGTGCCGGGGGTTCAACAGAAAACCCCGGACGGATCAAGGAATTGAGACGGACTGTCGCCCGCATGATGACTGAGCAAAATCGCAGGAGAACGGTATGATTACTCCCCGGAACGTCGTTCGCCATGAACTGATAGGGCTTGACGTTCTGGTAGTTGGTGCCAGCAACCCGGCAAACATTGGTATTACGGGACAGATCATCGACGAGACGAGAAACATGTTGATCATCAACACCTGTGTCGGGATAAAAAAAATCCCAAAAGACACGGGTGTTTTCAGGATCACGCTCCCCGATGGTATTATCGTTGATGTCCGTGGGTCGGCTCTTGTAATGGCACCGGAAAAACGAGTAAACCTGCATAAAAGAAAATAGAGGTTCCAATATGGCAAACAACATAGGATTGAACGTCGGACAGCCAAAAGAGGCATGTAATGACGTTAATTGTCCGTTTCACGGCGCTTTGCCTGTGCGCGGCCAGGTGATCACCGGCAAAGTCGTGAGCGATCGTATGATGGGAACGGTAGTGGTGGAACGCCAGTACCTCCATTATGTGCGCAAGTACAAGCGTTACGAAAAACGCAGTTCGAAACTCCATGCGCATAATCCTCCCTGCATACAGGCAAAGACCGGGGATTCGGTCCGCATAGCAGAGTGCAGACCACTCTCGAAGACTACCACGTTCGTGGTCGTAGAGGTGCAGACATCATGAAGGCGAAGCAGTCGAAGACCCCGCGGGCCCTTTCCACCGGGACCAGGATGACCTGCGCCGATAACACCGGCGCTCGCGAAGTACAGATCGTTTCGGTGTTCGGGTATCACGGGGTACGAAGGCGACAGCCGAAGATGGGGCTTGGCGACCTTGCAACAGTCAGCGTCAAGAAGGGCACACCCGACATGCGCCGGAAACTGGTCCGTGCCGTCGTTATCAGGCAAAGAAAAGAGATAAGGAGACCGAGCGGTCTCCGTGTCTCGTTCGATGACAATGCCGTTGTCGTCGTTGACGAGAAAAATGAGCCGCGGGGCACCGAAATCAAGGGCCCGGTCGCCAGAGAAGTTGCGGAACGGTTTCCAAAACTCGGTTCGATGGCGACCATTATTGTCTGAGGTGCATCATGGTACGAATAATAAGTTCTCAACCAAGGAAACAAAGAAAAGCCCGTTATCAGGCAGATGCCCATGAAAGAGGCAGTTTCCTGTCGGCACCTCTCTCAAAGGCGCTCCGTGGCCAGTACGGGAAGAGGAGCTTCCGGGTCATCACCGGTGATACGGTAAAAATGACGAGGGGGAGTTCAACAGGGCATGAAGGCCTCGTTGACGAAGTGGACACGAAACACTTGAAAATCTGGGTCCATGGCGTGACCGGGACGAAGGCGGACGGAACAGAAGTACCCCGGCCGGTTGATCCGTCCAAGGTCGAGATCGTCAAGCTCAATCTCAAAGATCCCCGGAGAAGCACGAAACTTTCAGGAGGGGAGGAATAATGGGAGACCATCTTAAGCGGTTCATGGCGCCGGATTCGTGGCACATCACGAGAAAGACGAATAAATTTATCACGAAGACATCGCCGGGCCCCCACAATGCGAATGCGCTGCCTGTGGTAGTCTGGCTTCGCGACCAGATGGGGTACGCGATGAACTTAAAGGAGGTCAAGCAGATCCTCCATCAGCATGACGTCATCATTAATGGAAGGCCGTGCCGCGACCCGAAGATGGGCATAGGAATTTTCGATATCATATCGATGCCGAAAATCGGGAAACATTACCGGATGCTCCGCGATAAGAACGGTCGCCACAAAACCGTGGAGATCGATTCTGAAGCTGCGAAGACGCGGCTCGCGAAGATCAAGAACAAAACGGTTGTTTCGGGTGGGAAAATCCAGTTGAACATGCGGTTCGGTGCTAACATCATTGCCGACAATTCATTCAGGCCGAAAGATTCGATCGTCCTGTCGCTCGAACCCGAAACCAGGTTCAAGATCATCGATCACTTCCCGTATGCCATTGGAAACATGGCGATGATTATCGGGGGTAAACACTCGGGCAAGGTTGCAAGGATCGTCGGGATAACCAAGATTGCAGGTAGCGGCCCGAACCGGGTCACTCTCGAGGACGATAAGACAAAAGAACAGTTCGAGACGGTAGAGACCTTTATCTATATGGTGGGTCGTGAAACCCCTGCCCTGAAATCATGGGGGATTGAAGAATGACCCCGAAAGAAAATGAGAAACAGGGCGAACCGAAACCGGTAAACCCGATGTACGAACTGGATATCGATAAAGTTGTCGTTCATATGGGTGTCGGGGAGAGCGGCGAGAAGCTCTCGAAGGCGATCGATATCATGAAAACGATCACCGGTAACACCCCGGTCCGGAGTATCGCAAAGAAGACCCAGCCGGCATTCAGTGTAAGGAAAGGCGCCCCGATAGGCTGCCGTGTGACCCTTCGTGGAAAGAGGGCCAGGGAATTCCTGGACACGGCACTTGCCATCATCGAGCGCAGGATCTCGCCGACGCAGTTCGATCAGCGGGGTAATTTCTCATTCGGGATCGAGGAACATACCGACTTCCCGGGGATGTCTTACGACCCGCAGATCGGAATTTACGGCATGGATATCAATGTAGTCCTCAAGAGAAGGGGTATCCGTATCAGTCGCAGGCACCGCGAGCAGAAGAAGCTCCCGGAAAAACAGCACGTGAATTCCACGGATGTGATCAGTTTCCTCAGGACCCGGTACAAGGTGGAGGTATAATCATGGGCGGAGAACGTACGAAAAAATTCGGCCGCGGTGCCAACGAATGCAAGATGTGCGGACGCAAGCAGGGGCTTGTACGGCGCTATCATATCATGTTCTGCAGGCAGTGTTTCCGAGAATGGGCCCCGAAAATGGGCTTTAAGAAGATGAACTGAGGTGGTCATACAATGTCACGATTAAATACAGTTGCGGATGGTATGAGCACCCTGAAGAATGCCGCTGACAAGGGAAGACCCGAATGCATCATCGAACCGGCCAGTAAAATCCTGGGTTCGATGTTCCGTATCATGCAGGAGTCAGGCTATATCGGCGGTTTCGAGTACATCGACGACGGTCGCGGCGGTCAGTTCCTGGTCCATCTCAACGGACGGATCAACCGGTGCGGCGCTATCTGTCCACGTTATTCCGTGCAGCTCGATGAAATGGAATATTTCGAAGAGCAGTTCCTGCCCGGCAAGAATTTCGGCATGCTCATCATCTCCACCTCGCGGGGTGTGATGTCTCACGAGCAGGCCAGGAAAGACGGCATCGGCGGCGAATTGCTGGGGTATGTCTACTGAGGTACACTGGAATGTCAGCTATTCGAAAATTCCACATGCCTGATGGCGTGAAGTGCCAGATCGAAGGGCCGGTTATCAGGATTTCGGGTCCGAAAGGGCAGCTCGAACGCACAATCCGTCACCCTCAGCTCTCGATCACCTGCGAAGGCAGCGAAGTGGTCGTGGCGACGGGTTCAGCGAGAAAGAGGAACGTCGCCATGGTCGGAACCGTCGAGGCACATGTCAAGAACATGTGTGCCGGTGTAAGCAAAGGGTTCGAGTATCACATGAAGGTTGTTTACAGCCATTTCCCCATCCAGCTCAAACTCCAGGGAGAAAAACTTGAAATCAATAATTTCCTCGGAGAGAAAAAGGCGCGTTACGCAAGAATCGAGCCTGGTGTGGTAGCAAAGGTCGGGGCCGATGAAGTAGTCCTGAATGGCATCAACAAGGAAGCGGTGGGAAATACCGCAGCAAATATCGAACACGCCACAAGGATCAGGAACCGGGACCCCCGGGTCTTCCAGGATGGCATTTACATCACCCGGAGGGGATAATGATGGTCGAGGAGAAAAAGAGGCTGATCCGCGTCCGCGATGCAAAAAGGGCAAAATTCAGGCGTGACGGGTTCGGTAAAAAACCTCAGATAGCGGACTCCTGGAGAAAACCCCGGGGCCTGCACAACAAGCAGCGAAGGCAGAAGAAAGCGAAAGGCGCGCACCCGACCCCGGGCTATGGCAGCCCGGTAGCGGTCCGCGGGATGCACCCGAGCGGCTATTATGAAATCCGCGTGTTTTCACCTGATGAACTGTCGGGAATGGATCCCGCGGTCAGTGCCGTAAGGATCGGGGCAACCGTCGGCGGCAGAAAGCGGGCCATAATCCAGGAAAAAGCGATATCGGCCGGTCTGAAAGTCCTGAACCCAAAAGCAATCGTTGTCAGGACAGCTCCGGAAGAACCTGCAACGAATGAGGAGGCTTCAGATGACTGATCTCGCCAACCAGAAACGGATTGCGGCGGCACTCCTGAAATGCGGAGTACACCGGGTATGGTTCGATCCCGAGAGAAATACCGATATCCAGAATGCGATCTCCAGGGAAGACATTCGCGGACTGATCGGAGAAGGCGCGATTGAGGCAGAACAGGTCCGTGGCGTAAGCCGCGGCAGGGCCCGGGCTAAGATTGCAAAACGCTCGTACGGGCATTGCAAAGGACCCGGAAGGAGAAAGGGCGCAGCTGGTGCGAGGAACCCCTCAAAGGTCCAGTGGATGCAGAAAATCCGGGCAATCCGAAAAACATTGAAAGAAATGCGTGAAAACGGCACGGTCGACAGTCACATGTACCGGTTACTATACCGTAAATCCGCAGGCGGACAGTTCAGAAGTGTCGCCCACTTAAAGGCGCAACTTGAGATCATGACCGGGAGGATGAAGTAAATGGCAGAAGGACCAAGGTCTTTTGTCCCGTTCCGTCGAAGAAGGGAAGGAAAGACCGATTATTACCGGCGGTCGAAACTCGTGGTTGCTGAAAGTCCGAGGATGGTCGTAAGAAAGACCAACAGCCACATTATCGTCCAAATGGTCCAGGCAGGTATGGAGGGTGATTTTACCCTCGTATCGGCGAACTCAGGCGAACTCACTGCCTATGGATACAAGGGCGCATTGTCGAACACCCCTGCAGCGTATCTTACGGGGGTCCTTTTCGCAGTAAGGTCACTCAATGCGGACCAGGAACGCGCAATCCTCGATATCGGCCTTAACCGTGCAACGCTCGGGGCCCGTGTATTTGCAGCTTTGAAAGGCGCAGTCGATGCCGGTCTCGATATTCCTCACGGAGAATCGGTTATACCCTCCGAAGAGAGGCTGAAGGGGGCACATATTGCAAAATATGCTCCCGGACGAGCGGCTGGCATTGTGGAAAATGTTGAACAAACAATGGACTCCATTATGAAGGAGCTGGAATGACATGGCGTACGAAAAAGTAGAATGGGTTCCTCTGACGGGTCTTGGGAAACAGGTTGCTGCCGGTGAAATTACCAGCATCGACCAGGTGCTCGAGAGCGGGCGGCCCATCAAGGAGCCGGAGATCGTCGATGCATTCCTGCCCGATCTCGAAGACGAAGTTCTCGATATCCAGATGGTCCAGAGGATGACGGACTCAGGAAGGCGTGTCAAGTTCAGGGCCGTTGTCGTTGTCGGTAACCGGAACGGCTATATCGGGTTCGGCCAGGGGAAAGACGTACAGGTCGGCGATGCCATCAAGAAGGCAATCGTTCATGCGAAGACCAATGTGATCAAAGTCAAACGTGGCTGCGGCAGTTGGGAATGCGGGTGCGGTACCGGACATTCGGTCCCGATGAAAGTGGAAGGGACAGCGGGTAGTGTCCGCGTGACGCTCAAACCAGCACCACAAGGGATCGGCCTGGTAACCGGGGAGATCAGCAAGAAAGTGCTCGAACTCGCCGGCATCAGGGATGTCTGGACATTCTCAAGAGGCCAGACGAGGACGACGATAAACTTCGCCAAGGCTACATTCAATGCCCTCAAAGCGACTAACATGACCCGGACAGGGGGAACACCGTAATGTACGGAATTGTTCAGGTGCGAGGTGTTGTGAACACCCGTCGCGATATCAAGGATACGCTCCGGATGCTTCGGCTGCACCATATCAACCATTGCGTGCTTGTACCGGACACTCCTGAAAACCTCGGGATGATCAGAAAAGTAAAAGATTATGTTGCGTATGGGGAAGTGGACGAGGGAACCTTAACGACTCTCCTTGAAACGCGCGGCAAAGTTACGGGAGATATTCCCCTGACCGACGAGTACGTCCGGGAACATTCAACCTATGCAAACATTGCCGAATTCGCAAAAGCGCTCTCTTCAGGCAATGCAAGGCTCTCCGATATGCCCGGAATGAAGCCCGTGCTGAGACTCCACCCCCCGCGTAAGGGATATAAGACAATCAAGAGAACGTTTCCTCAGGGTGGAGCGCTCGGATACTACGGTACCGAAATTAATACACTCCTTTACAAAATGAGGTGAAGCAGGATGCCAGTAAACAAACGTTCAAAATTCCGTGGATCGCGGACATGTGGCGGCGGTACCCATAAAAACCGGCGCGGGGCTGGTAACCGTGGCGGCAGGGGCCGTGCGGGTATCAATGCTCACCACTTCGTGAGATACTATGTAGAGATGGGAGGCCCGGTCTTTGGCAAAGACGGGTTTCATAACCCCACCAGCAGCCGGATCAAGGCCGTGGATATCAGCGTGATCGACCGGATGGTGCCGACACTGCTCGCAAACGGACTTGCGAAGGAAGAAGATGGCGTCGTAACAATCGATGCCGGGGAGATCGGCATCGACAAGGTTCTTGGCAGCGGCAAGGTCACGAGAAAGATGAAAATTTCAGCCGGGTCCTTCTCTGCGCAGGCGAAATTAAAAATTGAACAATCAGGTGGTCAGACGCTCGTTGCCTGACCCTGAAAATCTTCCGGTGAAATAATGGGAAGCCTGTTGGATCGAATGGAACCGCTGCTCGCAGCAATGCCCACGGTGAAAAGTCCCGAGGGCCATGTCCACTTCAAGAATAAACTTCTGTGGACTGCGGGAATCTTAATTCTGTATTTTGCACTGACCAATATCCATTTATGGGGGCTTGACCCCTCGTCGCAGGATATTTTCCAGTTATGGCGTGCCCTGCTCGCTGGTTCGAGCGGATCGCTGTTACAACTGGGTATCGGGCCGATTGTTACAGCCTCCATCGTCCTGCAACTCCTGAAAGGTGCCGATATCCTTCATATCGATACCTCGGAGACCCGTGGACAGGTCATGTACATGGGCCTTCAGAAAATTCTCATATTTGTGATGATTATTCTCGAGGCCGCACCCAACCTCGTCGGGGGCTTTTTACAACCAAGCCCGACAATTGCAGCGCAATACTTCGGGGGCAGCCTGTTTGCCGTTTCATTCATTATATTCCTCCAGATATGTATCGGCGGCCTTCTCGTCGTATTTATGGATGAAGTTGTTACCAAATGGGGTATCGGATCCGGTGTTGGACTGTTCATCATAGCAGGTATATCTGAAGCCCTTATCAACGGTTTCATCAACTGGGCCCCGGTGAACGATGCCTATCCTGTGGGCTTTTTCCCAAGGATTGTCTCCGTTCTCGTCAATGGTGCAAATTTCATCCAGTTCATGGGCCCGCAGATCATCGCATTCATCACGACAATCGTAATCTTCCTCGTCATCGTGTACGTGGAATCGACCAGGATCGAGATCCCGCTGGCACACGCGCAGGTCAGGGGAGCGCGGGCGAGGTTTCCGGTCAAGCTGATTTACGCCAGTGTCCTCCCGATGATCCTCGTGCGGGTCCTCCAGGCAAATATCCAGATGATCGGGTTATTCCTCTCGAACATCGGGATCACGATATTCGGCACATTCCAGGGCACCCAACCGGTAAATGGGTTAATGTACTACCTGGCACCGATCAACGGCCCGAGTCAGTGGATGTGGTGGGCGTATCCGATCCCCAACGAACCCTGGCAGATCATGATCAGGCTGGGTATCGATACGACGGTAATGATCGTGGGTGGCGCCATTTTTGCCCTCTTCTGGATCAAGACTGCCGGTCTCGATTCGAAGGATGTCGCCCGTCAGATCCAGCACTCGGGGATGTCCATACCCGGATATCGCCGGAACCCCCAGGTGCTCGAAAAATATCTTGACCGGTATATCCCCCGTGTCACGGTAATCGGTGGTGTTTTCATCGGCGTGCTGAGTGTGGTCGCCAATCTGTTCGGGGTGATCGGAGCGGTCAGCGGTACCGGGCTCCTCCTGACGGTGAGTATCACGTACAGGTTGTATGAAGAGATTGCTAGCCAGCAGATTATGGAAATGTATCCGTTCATGCGGACCTTCTTTGGAAAAGAATAATTCCAAGGGAGTAATTCCTTTATTCTGGTGTGTCGAAGATGGCTGGAAAAAAAGTAATTATTACCGGAGTACCCGGTGTTGGCAAGACCACGGTCGTAAATGAAGCCCTCGCAAAACTGAAAGAGGAAGACATCATCTACCAGTCCCTGAATTTCGGGACGTTTATGTTTGAAATTGCGCAGAAGGAAGGGTATGCAAAAGACCGGGACGAGATGCGCAGGCTTGAGAAAGATGTGCAGAAACGGCTCCAGCAATTTGCGGCCAAGGCAATTGCACAAATCCAGGGAAATGTGATTATCGATACCCATGCCTCAGTCAAGACCCCGAAAGGGTATCTCCCCGGTCTTCCCGAATGGGTGCTGCGCGAGATCATGCCCGATATCATTATCCTTGTCGAGACCGATGAGGACCAGATCCTGCTCCGGCGCCTTAGCGACGAGACCCGTGTGCGGGACATGGAGGGGTCCGGCGGTATCGCCGAGCATCAGCAGTTCAACCGCTCTTTTGGTGCTGCCTATGCAATGCTGACTGGGTGCACGGTAAAAATCGTTCATAACCCTGATTTCCTGCTCGAAAGAGCAGTAACCGATATGGCCGCAGTTCTCAGGTGACATTAATGGTGGATGCAAAAAAATACGGGGGTTACATCGCACTCGTGCTCGCGATGCTCCTGATCCTTTCGTACAGTATACCCTCCATCCGCGGAGGTGTCGGCAATATTATTAACGGAATGCTGGGCCCGTTTGTCGACGAGCTGAAAATCCCGTTCTTTATCCTGATCATCATATTATCGACCCTGACTGCGCTTTATTCATCCCTTATCCAGAAATATACGATCGACTACGAGAAGATGCAGGACTCGCAGGAACGAATGAAAGAATTCCAGAAGGAATATCGCGAAGCCCAGCTCTCCCAGGACGAGAAACGGATTAAGAAACTGGAAGGGAAGCGGGATAAGATGATGAAAGAGCAGCTGGAACTTTCCCAGGCGCAGTTTAAACCGATGGCCTATATTCTCCTGTTAACGGTGCCGATCTTTTTCTGGCTCCTGTTCAGGCTTTCGACCGACCATACGACATATATCGCGATGCCCTTTTTCGGGGCCAATCCACTCGCCGCAGCTATTATTCTAGGGATTATCCCTGCATGGATGTTCTGGTACCTGATGTGTTCTCTGGCAATCAGCCAGGTGATAAGGAAGACCCTGAATATCGGTGGTATCTGATGCGCATCACGGTCAGCGGACTTCCCGGGAGCGGGACTACATCCCTGGCCAGGTACCTTTCAGAGAAACATTCTATTGAGTTGATCTCTGCCGGTGAGGTATTCCGCCAGATGGCAAAAGAACACTCCATGACCCTGGCTGAATTCGGCGAGCTTGCTGAAAGAGAACCCTCGATCGACAAACAGATCGACCTCCGCCAGAAGGAGATAGCAGAATCGCGGGAGACCATCATCGTCGAAGGAAGGTTGTCCGGATGGATGGTCCCCGGGGCCGATTTGAAAATATGGCTTACTGCGCCGATTTCATGCCGGATAAAGAGAATTCAGTTCCGTGATGTGGTGGAGGACGAAGATACCGCTCTTCGCACGACATTGGAACGGGAAGAGAGCGAGGCAACGAGGTACCGGATGTACTACGATATCGATATTTCGGCAATAGACCCGTACCATATCGTACTGAACTCGGAACGGTTCGGCATCGAGGAACTCGGTGCGATTGTCGATACCGCGATTTCATTGGTGAAGTCGTAAATGACTGTTTTTGGCATTTGCTGATACTCTTCATTTTTTATGACTTCTGATGAAATTGAGATAATCTGACGCTGCCGGGGATCCGCCCCGCCGCTTTGGAGCCCCAGTTGGGATAGGGACTGTATCGGAACAGACTAATCCAAATCCCTGATTGATTCTGTCCTCTTGCTATCCTGCACGGGGAAACAAAAAGGTGAACCCCCTCCGTGAAATATATTTATGGCAGGGCGAATCGCCGCCGGGGCGCCCTTCGGGGGCGGCGGGCTATCTTTCCGGGCTGGGAGCAATAGTCCCCACATTCAGTATCTAATAGCCCCGGTCATTGTATCATTTATAAAAAAGTCAGGAATCTACCAGAACGAAAAAAATTAATCCCTCTAATTTCAGGTCTATTGATCGGGCAGGTTTTTAAAGAGGGTGATTACGTCTTTAAAGGTGACTACATGGTCTCCATCGAAATCGAAGTACTGGATCGGTTCATTGGACTGAATCCATTCCTGGTCCTTAAACAGGAGTATTACGTCCATGAAATCGATGCGGCCGTCGCCGTTCAGGTCTTCGTAAAGGCCGTCCTTGTTGGGATCGGTCGGCATTTTGTAGGTGATATCCGACCACCCGGTGGCACTGTACTTGACAGGGCCGGGTTCCTGCGGAACGGGCTTGATGACCGGTTGCGGGACGATTGTCGGCGCCGGGGTAGGACTTGCCGTCGGATTGGTATTCAGTCCCGGGTACAGCGGGCAGCCGACAACGGTCGAGTTGCCCTGGCTAACACCGGAGATGTTCCCGGAACCTGTTCCCTGCGCGCTTCCCGAGCCACTTGTCGATCCGGAACCAGAGGTAGTGCCGGAACCGTTTGCCGTACAGGGCAGGCTGTTTGCCAATGCCTGAATTGCCGACGATGGACCGCTGGTACTCTGGGAACTGAAAGGACAGGGTGTCGTTCCCTGTGCAGGGTCTACCTGCGGGAAGGGGCAGGGTCCCCCGATGAACCCGCCTGGTGCGAAGGGGTCGGTAGTCCCGGTTCCACTATCCTGCGCGAAAGGACAGGGTGTCGTTCCCTGTGCAGGGTCTACCTGGGGAAAGGGGCAGGGTCCCCCGATGAACCCGCCTGGTGCGAAGGGGTCGGTAGCCCCGGTTCCACTATCCTGCGCGAAGGGACAGGGGGTTCCAAGGTTTGGGTCGACCTGTGCGAAAGGAGACACATCCCCAATAAATCCACCGGGCGGGAATGGTTCAACACTTGGTACGAAGTCGTTGCATGCCCCCTGGACCAGGGTACATGACAACAGTATCAGTACCAGTACGACCACGAGAACGATAAGCCCGGGCCTGTGATACCGTTCAGTCTTAAAAGCGTCCATCATTATTCTCCTCGGGCCGGTGCTCGGACACCGGCAGGTATTCTTTTGTGGTTGATTGATCGTAGATCGGTAAGCAGATACTTAGGGCAAATGAGGGAGCTGATGCCTTCTCCCTGATGCCATATCCGCGATTTGATATAATGTTTCTTTGTATAAAAATCAATATGATGAGCCATCAAATGGCCCCGTGAGACGGGTATCGCCCGGGTGCCCTCCTGCGATCGAATAAATGAAACCCTCGGCTCCCCACAGATAAGGATTATGCATTCCCGCATCCGATAGTACTCCCATATTTCAGGAAGATCTGATGGCCTGGATCTGATCCAGTACGAGGGAGTCCTTCTATCGACCTGGATTGCCATGCGCTTCGGTCTGGTTCATAACCATGGCGCGGGGCGAACGCGGGTATCACGAAGATGTTTCAGCTATGAAGAGAATCGAAGTCCGTATTGTGAAAGAATGGGATATCGAAGCTATACGGCAATTGTTCCGGGTGGGGGGCTGGTGGAAGGACGAGTGGGATCCGGAAGGAATCAGGCCCATGATCGCCGGATCCCTTGCATTTGCCGTTGGAATCGATAATGATTGCGGGAAAACTGTTGCGATGGGACGGGTTATCTCGGACGGCGTATCTGATGCATATATCCAGGACGTGATCGTTCTTCCGGAATACCGATCGCTTGGAACCGGCCGTCGCCTGATTGACGTCCTTATCGGTGTTTGCGAAAGCCGTGGAATTGCATGGATCGGACTGATCGCAGAACCCGGGACAGAAAATTTTTATATTCCGGCGGGATTTACCCGGATGGAGGGATACGTACCGATGATCTATTCGGGAACCAGGAAGAGGGGTGGAGGACATGCTTTCGAAAAGTGATTTCCGACCGGTTACTATCGGAGACCGGGACCTGTTTGCGCGCCACTACGCGAAATATCCTCAGGTCCATAGCGACAATACCTTCACCAATATGGTGTGCTGGAACCATTATGCCCATTATGAATTTGCTTACGTGAGGGGCAATATCATCATCTCAAGCACGATCAATGAAAAGACCTCATTCCGCCCGCCAATCGGACCCCGCGATCCCGTTCTCCTCGAGCAGGTACTAAGACTTGCCGTCAAGGAAGGAGACGATAGGCCGCTCGTCCTTGTCGATGAGAAGGCGTTGTCCTGGATTACCAGCCAGTATCCGGCTTTGACACTCTACCCTGACAGGAGTTATTTCGAATACCTGTACCTCACGAAAAACCTGGCCGAACTACCGGGAAAACCCTTTATCAAGATCCGTAATCACCTCAAAAAATTTAACAGGAATTGCCAGCCTTCTATTGAACAGGTATCGGGTGATAACCTCACTGATGTCAGGGATTTCCTCGTGAAGTGGTGCGAATGGAAGAATTGCGAGAGAGAGCCCATCCTTGAAAATGAGAAGGACGCCGTTTTTTATGCAGTGGAACATTTCACCGAGCTTGGGTTATCCGGACTTGCGATACGTGTTCATGGATCAATCGGAGCAATGGCATTCTTCGAGCCATTGAACGAGACAACCGCGCTCGTTCATTTCGAGAAAGGACTGCCAGATTGTGAAGGGATCTACAAGGCAATCAATGCAGAAACGGCCCGGTTCCTGACAGGACGGTTCACCTATATCAACAGGGAGAGCGATATGGGCGTTCCCGGACTCCGTGAGGCAAAAATGAGATATCATCCTGACCTGATGACCGAGGTCTACTACGCAAAATCGGAAGATCTGATCGGTGTGCTGGCATAAGCAATTCTTCGCCTGCTATGGCAAGAGAATAATATGATACGGTTGAAAAAATCCTGCTACCGTGCCCGGATAAGTATGCGGGGGTCCGATCTTCGGCATACCTGTTAATTTGTCAAACAGGACAGAACTTTCCAGGCTTTAATCATGGGAGCATCGAATCAATCTCTCTAAAAATGTTTAATAATTAGCCATGATGTATTGATGTATACATTCATTTTTTTCCAATCAGTCTGTTGGTGCGATCTTGTTGTAAACCCCGGGGTTCTAAAAGAATCGCGATAAGAATTGCCGGATAATTTAGTTGCCGAACAAATAACTTTAAGTCAGGTATTGAAAAATAAAAATTAATGGATTTTGCGATGAAGCATTGCGAAATCAGGAGAGAAGCACATGATTGACATGAAAAACGAAGTACTGGTACAGAAAATTAAGGACGAAGACATCATCAAGAAGTTTAAGAAGGAGAAAGCCTGGGGACTGGCAATCAGCGTTGACCTTAGGAATTGCAACCCGGAAACCATCAGAGACCCGGGAAAAATCAGGGAATTTATAATCAGACTGTGCGATTTCATCGACATGAAACGGTTCGGGGAACCGACAATCGTTCATTTTGGCCAGGACGAGCGTGTCGCAGGCTATTCGATGACTCAGATGATAGAGACCTCTCTTATCTCCGGACATTTCGCAAACGATACCAATACGGCGTACCTCGATATTTTCAGTTGCAAGGAATATCCCCCTGAAAAGACCGCTGAATTCTGCAGGAAATTCTTCGGTGCAACATCACTGACCTATAATATGGTGTTCAGGTACTAGAACAACCCCTTCACATTTTTTTGGTATGGATGCCGCTATCTCCCTGATAGGGGATTATTATACTGTATAACCTACAATTCACGTTTCTTCATGATGGAAAGGCAGGGCAAGACGTTGGACATTCCACATGTTTCTCTGTGTAAGGGCAGTCAGATCCGTTACCTGGGTATCAGGGTGCCAAACCATTCCCGGACACGGTTTTCAGCGCAACAATAACCGCCATCAAGAAAAATTGCCCCGATGATTGCTTCCATGGTCTCCGCGAGAACATATGGCTGCTCCCCGGCATTCTGGCGGACTTCTCCCTTTCCGAGCCTGATCGAGGCCCCGATACCGATAAATTTCCCAAGTGACGCAAGGTTCTCTTCTCTTTCGAGTTCTTTTTTTCTCTGGGTAACGAGATCGGGGGTGCAGGCGCCCGATTTTATCAAAAGATCGATTAAAACAGTTTTCAGCACGGCATCGCCGAGCGTGCAAAAGACTTCCTGGTCTTCACAGGGTGCGTTTCGCTGGCGCTGTTCATTGGCATATGCCTTTCTCGTAAGGGCCCTGGCAAGGAGCGAGTTATCTGAAAACCGGTATCCAATTTTTTCTTCCAGTTGATTCATGATATCCTGTACACAATCTCCGATGTCCCGTGAATTAATGGGTTCCAGGTAATAAAACCAACCCCATAATACCATCGACAATGATCTTTACCGCAATTGCAGCGACGAGCATGCCGAGAACTTTTGCCATAATATCGGTGACGCAGTCCCCGAGCAGTTTCTGGATGTAAGCCGAGTATTTGAGAATTATCCACGTCGCCAGCAGGGAAAGGGCAATCGCGACGGCAGGGACGACCATCCCGTAGTCTTTAGAGAGCAGGAGTACCGTCGTGATCGCCCCGGGGCCGCAGAGTAACGGGGTCCCGATGACCACCCCTGCAACTGTTCTCGAATGGTCCTTCGATGTCTTTCCGATTTCGATGCCAAGGGACATCTGCATACCAAGGATAAACAACAGGATGCCACCAGCCACCTGGAAACTAGCCAGGCTGATCCTGAGCACGTCGAAAATCAGGAAATTAAAGATCAGGAAGGTATACATTAAAAAACCGGCTACAGAAACGGCAATCAGGGCCTGTCGGTTGATTTCTGCAGGGGTCATATCTTTTGTCAGCGATGTAAAAATCGGGACCGAAAGGAGAGGATCGAGGATGACAAAAAGCGCTCCAAAGGAATAAACGAGTGCGGAGATGAAATCGGTCATTAATCTCCCATATCTTTTGTAGTCTTGTATTAATAATCAATCGGGTAAGGATATTGATGTAACGACCGCCGCACGGTCGTTTCACGGTAAGAGCGATGCCGGGTCCTTTCCAAATGCAATCTTTGAACGGTAGCGGGAAAGAGAAACTCCGCGAATAATTATAAAGGTGCTCTTGAGTCTGGTATACCTGCTAGGGGGTTGATGCCAGTTTCTGGGGGGTCCGGCAAAACAATAAAGCCAGGTGCCATATCAAGAGCATTATCTTATTTGTAGTTTTGATTAAATAATTCGTCGGTTGTATCATACGAAACCTGTTTTCGATATCGGCGTCATTCAGACCGCTAACTCAAATCCCTACAAGATTTCGGCGCCTTTGATCAACCTCCCGGGCGCCCTGTCACGCAGCCAGTCGCCCCTCCGCAAAACTGCGTCCCGCGCCGGAGGTCGATAGCACCGGACCTCTTTTTGGGAATGGTGATCGGGAAGGTCGGGATGGTAAAATTTCCTATTTGCAAAGTCCTTTTCTCGTGTTCAGGTATATGTGGAGGAGGAACAGGACGATAAACGGACCCCACAGGTACGTATGGATCAGGTATGAGAATGACTTGCCGAATACTCCAAGACTTACGGGGGTGACGATATCGGAGGATGTGATACCAAACCCTGACACCAGAAACAGGATGGTGACAAGGGCGAGAGTCCACGCCACCATCCGCCTGGCGGCCCTGTCATCCATGGGCTTCTCCTCCACAGGACTTCATGGGCCCGGGAAATACCTCCTCCCGCAATATGTTGCTGTTCACGGTACCCCTTCAACTGAAGAATGACTCGTTGAGGTTACCGGTCTGTGAATAGCCACGCTGTTCCCAGTAACCGCGGTACCCCGGATCATTCGAAATCTCAATCCTCGTCACCCATTTTATCCATTTGTATCCCCATTTATCCTCGGCAACCAGTTGGAACGGATATCCCCGGTCGACGGGAAGGGTTACCGCATTCATCCCCGATGCGAGAAGGATATTATTATTCTCGATATAATCGAGAGGGAGAGACGTCGAATAGCCGTCGTACGCGTAAAAAATCACCGTATTAGCCCCGGGTGAGACCCCTGTCCCATTAAGAATATCGGCAATACGGACCCCGTCCCAGAGGACCGTTGCATCCCATCCCTCGACACAATGGAGCGTAATGACTTTTTCATAGTGCGGATTAGCCAGAACTTCGTCGTATGTCAGATTTTTTGGCTGGTCCACGAGGCCGTCAACCTGGAGCCGATAGGTACTGATGTTGACGTACTGGGGCCCTTTTATAGAATTTTCCCGAAAATCTGTGATGGAATCAAGTCTCTGCCCGTGATAATCCCTTATTTCGACGGTGGACAGGACCCTGCTCGTGTTGGCTTGCGGGGCTCCGCCTGGTAAGAGGAGACTTGCCCCATACACGATAACTACGACGACGATGAGGATCAGGAGAATCGATCTGGTGGTATTCATTCCCTTATTCCTGGTTGACTGCTACTATTGTCTGCAACCAGAACCCCATAGTGAGTTCAAGTTCTTTATTCTTGTGACCTTCCCACTCCTGATCCCGAACAGGGACCGGTATCATCCGAACATTTTTCTCATCATGGTGTTATCATTATGTGTCAGGCCTTCAGGCAGACCCTGGACAGGCCGGCATGTGTCAGGAGCTGTTCTTAATGGCAGTTGCAAATCGCTATAGATGCAGGCTCTGCGGGTACATCTACTCCCCCGCAAGGGGAGAGCCGCATAATGGGATCCCGGCAGGAACTTCTTTCGAAGATCTGCCTGAAAGCTACGTATGTCCGATCTGCGGAATGGAGGGAAAAGGAAAGATTGGTAAATGGGGATTTGACGAATGGGTCCCGACGCGTTATGTCTGCACGGTGTGCGGGTACGTGTACGATCAGGCCCGCGGGGAACCCCATCGCGGGATAAAACCCGGTACCCCGTTCGAAAAACTTCCCGATACCTATCGTTGTCCCGTATGCAACCTGGATCCGAAGATAAGCAAGGAATTCGGAAAGGTAGGGACATCGGGATTTGCGCCGCTTGAATTCTGAACCTTAAATCTTTTTGATGTTTCCTGCGTTTTCCTACCGATCGCATTGTTTAGAACCATTATAGGGAAATGCCATCTCCTACCACACCAGCATGAAGCATATTCTGTGGGAATACTCGGCGAACTTCATCTTTTTTTTTATCCGAACATTGGGCTTGAAGCCCCCTCCTCCCGGATCTTATGAGATTAACGCAAGAATATGGGAAAACCCTGATTATAGGGAAATCCGGAAAGACCTGGCAGCTGGAATATTAAACCAGGTTACTGCAGGCATCCCTGACCCGGATTCATGAGCTTTTTTCATACGTGGTCGTTTTAATTTATCCACACGAAATATATAGGGAGGGTTAGCCACCCTGGTGCCTTGAGGACAATCATGCGAATTGTACGGTCGAAACAATCCAGGGTCTGCGTGGATGGGTCGCTTTTAAAGGAGTTCCTTCTCGATGAGGCGCTCACGGAAGAATTTATCGGATTCCTTTACAACTTCGGGTCTGTCCGCCTGTTCTCTCACATGAAAATGCCGTATTTTTCATTTGAATCGGAAGATTTTATTTCCGTCAAGGGGTTTGTCGGTGATCCGGTGGTTGAAGTCCGTTACCGGCAGGAGTATGCTGACCTGACCGGCGATTATTTCCATCTTCTGCTTTTTTATTATCGTGATGGGAAACCGGGGATCGGGAAAATGAAAGCGATCGAGTTATCCATCCGCGCGAAAATTGAAACCAGGAAGGGCTAGCGAATCAAAAAATACGGTTTGGTACGATATCAGGTTATCTCGGGTTCACCGAAGACATGATCATCCCGGGATCTATTGACCGGTTTGAAAATTCAGCCGCTCTTGTTCTGATCCTTTCTGGTCGAACCCTGTCTCACGGGGATCGTCATGTTGAAACGGGTACCCTGGTCCCTGATCATACTGATGGTGCCTTCAAGTTGTTCAGTCACGAGAAGATTCACCAGTTTCAGCCCGAGGCTTTCCGTGGTCTCGAAATCGATCCCCTCCGGAATCCCGATGCCGTTGTCCCAGTAATTGAGAAAATACGTCTCATCCCGCTGGTAAAATTCGATGGATATCTTTCCTTCCCGGTTATCGGGAAAAGCATGCTTGAAGCTGTTGGAGACCAGTTCGTTGATAATAAGCCCGCAATGGATCGCAGTATCAACATCGAGATCGATCGGTTCGATGCGATAAACAACCGAGATCGATTCGTCATTCACATTGTATGAATCAAAGAGTGTATCTACAAGTTTTTTGATATAAGTCGGAAATTCAACCCTCGCGAGGTCTTTGGCCCGGTATAATGTCTCGTGGATGATGGCCATTGTCCGTATGCGGTTCTGGCTGTCCCTTAATGTATTGATGCTGTTTGCATCTTTCATGTAATGGATCTGGAGCTCGATCAACGCTGAAATCACCTGGAGGTTATTTTTCACACGGTGATGGATCTCCTTCAATAGCACGTCTTTCTCGGCAAGTGCACGTTTGTTTTTATCCTCCGACTCCTTCCATTCGGTTATATCACGAATTGATTCGACTGCACCGATCAATGTCCCGTTCGTGTCATAGAGAGGTGAGGCAATAAGCCAGAGATAAGCACCTTTTCCCCCTGACAAGACCGGGATATAGGTTTCTGAAATCATTTTCCCGCCGGTTTTTGTAATGGACGGGTATGCCTTCTTCGCTTCCTGATCCTCATTGAGAACGAGATCGATGAGAACCGGGCAACGTTTTCCATAAAAAGGCAGGGAATATTCATAGTTGCCTTTTCCGATGATCTGATCGCTGTGAATCCCGGTCATTTCCTCAATTGCATGGTTCCAGGCGATGACATTGCCCGACAGATCGATTGCGAACGTAGCATCGGGTAAAAAGTTGATAATATCAGTCAGTTGGCGTTCTGATAATTTCATCGCCTCCTCAGCCTTGCTCCTTATCGCGATCTCGGATTTGAGGCATTCATTTCTCTCGAGGAGCAATATGTTCTGTTTCCTGACCTCGCCAAGGTAAAAGAAAAGGGCGAGAAGGATGGAGATGAAACCAAACATTCTGGAAATAAGGACTGCACCCATCTGCCCCGGAAAGGATTCGAAACCGGCGATGGCAAAAGAACCACAGAATAACCAGAAGCCGATCGATACGAATAGCGGCATCTTTTCCCGGCTTTGGAACCAGACTCCAAGCGCAACTATTCCAATGGTCGCAGAGAGGATTATGCCCAGTAAACTTACCGGGTCAAGATTGAGTGGCATATCCGGTCCGGTTTTTAATCGTTATTCCCAGATCATTAAATCCTTTTGTTCTGAGTCTTTTTTTTCAGCCTTGTGCCTTAGCAATGCGAGCCGTATCGTGGTTTTTAGCGTGTTGTCTGAGAACGGTTTTACGATGTAACCGAAAGGGGACGTTTTTTCTGCCCTTTCGAGTGTTGCTTCGTCCGAGAATGCTGTCAGGTAGACTACCGGGATATTATGGATACCATAGATCGTTTCAGCGGTATCGATTCCGTCTATCGGCCCTTTCAGATGAATATCCATGAGCACCAGGTCGGGTTCAAGTTCAAGCGCTTTTTTAATTGCATCGGGGCCTGTTGCAGCTCTTCCAACGACCTCATAGCCGAATTCCCTGAGTCTGCCTTCGATAGTGACGGCAATTATCGAGTCATCCTCTACGATCAGGATTCTTTCTTTTCCGCTCACTGATACAAGCATTGCAGGTTCCACACATCAATTTATTTGATCAGGTAATAGGCCTCTTCATCCTGCCCGCGTTTCGTAATACAAAATCCTGGAGAAACCCCGGTTATTATCCCAGCTCAAACGTGGTGACCCCGAAGATATGATCCAGCGGCAATTTCGGAATTTTCTTCGTGTACATCCGGGCGGTCCCGAAGACCTCTTTCATGTCGTGTGACTGTGCGAGGGTGACGGCAGCTCTGTTTATTTCAGGGACATCAAGGAACAGGGGTTCCCTGTCTGCAACCGAAGAAAGGGCTGAAAATATCGTCTCTGCGATCTCTTCTGTATCGGCAAATAAAGGCCCTATTTTATAGCCGTTTCTGCATTTCCTGACGAACCCGTATCCGGTAAGCGAGTCGCCCTCGATCGCCGCAAAGCCGGTACTGTCAAGCTGGTAGATAAAATGTTTCAGGAAGTTCTCACGGACGGCAGGATAATGAAGGCTGTCGTAAACGAGGACTCTCGGGAATGGCACTTTTCTGAGAATAGTCAGGGAATTGTCGATTTTTCCCCCGCCTGTACCTTCGAACCTGATATTCCGGTAGGCAAATCTGAACCCCGATTTCTCGTAGACCTTTTGAAGGTCAAAAACACCGTCGATACCGAGATTATATTCTTCCGCATATTTTTTCGTAAAATCAAGGATTGCCCTGCCGATTCCCTTTCCTCTGTAGTCGGGATGAACTATATACAGCCCCCCAAACATGAAATCATCTGAATATCGCACGAGCGCGACGCTTCCCGCCAGATTGTTTTCCGCAACAATTGCAAAAAACCCCGAAGGATCAGTCTGATAAAAGGCATCGGCGTCATGAAGGCCGGGATTCCAGCCTTCCTCTGCAGCCCAGTCGATAACGGTGTCGGCCTCTTCCCGCGTCATCTGGCGTAGTTTTACCGGAATTGAAGTTCCATTAAGCTCGATCTCCATGGAATAGCGTGTATCTGTTCATAATGATGAAGATGATGGCGGGATAATTAATGGTCTTAAAAAGGAATGGTCTTTTTCATCTTCCAGGCTGCCTTGAAGTGTTCCGGACAAGACGGCGACGCAGGGTGCCTGATTGCCAATCCTCTGCCTGACAGGAGTAATTTTTTTTATAATTCCCTGTCGGTTATGACTGTCTGCAAAGTTTATGAATGATCTATAAATTTAACAGGCACTCCACCAATCATCTGTATATAGTAAACTAAGTTATCGTCATCACATTAATCTTAACGAGGGGTAATTCGTTATGTTCTGTATTGAATTCAGAAGAAACGGGCAGGAATAATCTGTTCCTGATCGATAACACAGCCAATCCATCGCCATTCGGCTTTGTGCCTCTGACATGACGGCCGGGTCCTGTGTTTCCCTTATGCGGGAATAATGGCTCCTTAAATCCTGTCCTTACAATGGCTGAGAGGACTAAAAAAAAATCAATATCTCAAAAAGTTATTAGCAATCAGAATCCGGGACTTCTCTGAGACTGCAAAAGGTCAGAACTCAGAACGTTCAGGAAAACCGGATTTTCAATATCTTGATTTCAACATTATATCATGGAAGAGGGGATGAAGCACAATGAAGACGAAAGAATTGGAACATTTAATCAATATGGCTTTTGACGGGGATCCGGAATCCCAGAAGCAGCTCAGAATCGTAGCGACCGGCATGAACGACTTTCTCATGGAGATGGTCCCGGTTTTGAAGAAGATGGCTGTCAACGACCATACAGGAACACTGAACGGTGAATATCACGGGCTGTCGAAGGAAGCGGCGATTACCATTAACGCTCTGCGCGATCGATTGACGCATATCGCGATTTCGATCGAAAAAATTTCTTCAGGAGATATCAGCGAGTATGAAGAATACCTGCGCATAGGACGAAGATCAGACCAGGACCGCATTGTCCCTGGCTTTATCAGGTGTCTGGGAGCGCTCAGGGCATTGATAAATGATGCAGACACCCTTGCCAGGGCGGCGGTCGACGGTCACCTGTCTGCGAGGGGTGATCTGTCGAAACATGAAGGGGACTACAGAAAGATTATCGAAGGAGTCAACAGGACCCTTGACGAGGTTATAGGACCGCTGAACACTGCGGCAGACTATGTCGACAAAATCGGTTCAGGGATCATCCCGCCGAAGATTACGACGCGGTACAACGGGGACTTTGAACTGCTCATCAATAACATAAACCGCTGTATCGAGGGCCTGAAAGGGCTCCAGGAAGCAAATTCTGTCCTCGCCAGGATGGCGATGAACGACCATTCGGTGGGCGTGGAAGGAACCTACACGGGTATCTTTGCGGAAGTAAAGACTAATGTCAATCTTGTCAGGACCAGGGTAAATCACGTTGGCGACTCGCTCGAAAAGATCGGGAACGGCGATGTAAGTGAATATGAGGAATACAAAAAAATCGGAAGGAGGTCAGAAAACGATAAGGTGGTGCCGGGGTTCATCAAAACACTGGCAGCACTGAACGCGTTGGTAAACGATGCCAATTTCCTGGCAAAAGCAGCGGTCGAGGGTCGTCTGGCAACACGGGCCGATGCGTCAAAACACCTGGGAGAATACCGTAAGGTGATTGAAGGGGTGAATGCCACTCTCGATGCCGTCATCTCGCCACTAAACGAGGCTATCAGAGTATCTGAATCGTATGCACGATGCGACTTCTCGGTCAGGGTAGACGAAAACCTCTATGTCGCCGGTGACTTTGTCAAATTCAAAGAAGCCCTTAACCAGGTCGGTATAGAAGTCTCGAAAGCGATAACCCTGATCAACAACGAGGTAACCGAACTGATGGCATCGGCAGAGGAAGCGCAGGCAAGCCTCGAAGAGATATCCTCCGGGTCCGAACAGATCGCACGAAACGCACAGATGGTCAATGACAATGCCATGAAAGGTAACCAGGGGATCGAGCAGGTATCGAAAGTCATGGGTGATCTCTCTGCCGCGGTTGAAGAAGTCGCCTCAAGCATGGAGTCGGTCGCCCAGCTTGCCAAGGAGACGAACAAGCTCTCGACGGAAGGTGCCAGTCTCGCGAACAAGGCCGATCAGAGCATGACGGCCATAGGAGCTTCTGCTAAAGTCGTGGACGTGAACATCAACGAGATCAACACAAGGATGAACGAGATTGGAAAGATCGTTGGTCTAATCAGGGATCTCGCCAACCAGACAAACCTGCTTGCCCTCAATGCGGCGATCGAAGCGGCGCGTGCCGGTGAAGCCGGACGAGGTTTCGCGGTTGTTGCCGCGGAAGTCAAATCCCTTGCCCAGGAATCGAAAGGTTCAGCCGAGAGTATTGCGTCGATGATTGGAGACCTTCAGGAGAGGTCAAAGAAAGCAACCGAAGCGGTTAACCTCGCATCGGTCCAGGTCGATCAAGGCGGAAAAGACGTCGGAGAAGCTTTAAAATCATTCAATCAGATTGTACAATCAATTGGAAAGATCTCATCGAGCACCGATGAGGTCTCCAGAGCTGCCGAACAACAGGCGGCGAGCGTCGAAGAGATCAGTGCAAGCGTGATCGAAGTATCATCCCTTGTTGAGGGTGCCGCAAAGGAAGCGAGCAATGCTGCGGCAATTACCGAGGAAGCATCTGCATCGATAATGGAGATTAACAAAGTCGTCGAAAATGTTAATGCCATTGCTGCAAGAGTTTCCCAGGAAATGGACAAGTTCAAAGTATAGACGGGGTGTTCGAATGTCTGATTATTCAACAGGGGAGAATGTTTCTGCAAGGCAGGTGTCTCAGAAATCTGCTCCCGATGCCAAGAAAAAGGATATCCAGGTCGTGGAGTTTATCCTCGGCAACGAGCATTTTGCGATAGATTTATTCGACGTGCGGGAGGTGGTTGAATATACGAATATTACAAAACTTCCTAATTCTCCCCCATATATCAAAGGAATTATCGATTTGAGGGGTGAAATTACGACCATTATCGACCTGAAACAGCGCCTGAACGTGATCGATCAAAATAATCTGGACGAACAGAGTTCCAGGATCATCGTCCTCGATGACAATATTACACGGTCCAAAATCGGGATCATGGTAGATGACGTATCCTCGGTCTCGACGATCGATATGGATCAGGTCGATTATACGTCGGCAGCGGTCCATAACCAGGACTCGTCGATTATCGGTATCATCAAGAAGAAAATTCACGTTAAGGAAAAAGATTTCAACGAACTGGTCATCTGGATTGACATAAAACCATTAATCCAGGATATCCACCTTTAAGTCAGCCTGGAAAAATAATCCCCCTCTTTTCTGAGGACCCTGGTCTCATCAGGTTCAGGAGACCGTCGACCTGGGCTTCAATGGGGTTTACTCTCCATCCGGGAACCGGACCGGTGTGAAACCGGGAAAATCCAGGTCCTTTTCGTAATGTTCCGAATAAAAATCAAAAAAAAATTGTTATTCCCTGATTTGAAAGGGGTTAGATGAGTTTGAAGATCGGGTGGTTATCCGCCTTCACATCGATCCCAAGCTGACGAGTCGCCTCGAGGACAGCAATGTCAGTATAGGCTTGGGCCGTGATCATCGCCTCGACGTTCTCGATAGGTCCGTACATGATCAGGTCAGCACCGAGTGTGCTTGCGATCATGTTGCAGCCGATATCGGGTGCCGACCATGCAGCCTGAATGACGCCGTCCATCCCTCCCTGGTAGTGGTGGAAGAGCTGCGATGTATAGGCATCCTTTCCTTTAAGGGATTCAGCGAGCTGCGAGGGGTTCTTCTTCGAGCCTTTCCAGCGTTTGAGCCAGGTCCATGACACCGTCATGTTGTGGTATGCACCGCCGGTGGGGTACCCATGGATTGCTTTGCAGGCGAGGATCTCACGGTATGCACCGCCGGAACCGAGCCCGAGTGGAGTCGCGGCGGTGTCGAGAATCGGGCGCGTAATACCGCAGTACTCCGCGATCTCGATCATCCCTTTTGTCTGGCCGGCGACACCGCCTTCAACAAGGACCTTCTCCCTGCCGGCTACCGAGGGGTCTGCCGGGTTGAATGCAAGGACGATGGCCGCACTGACGTCACTGTTCTTCAGTGCCTCGATGCTTTCGGGCAGGATCGAACCGTTGATCGAGTTGTAGATCGCACGGTCGGCCAGCCCGACGTCGGTCACGTATTTGCAGGCATGGGCAAGTGCAGTTGGCACAGACGAGTCCATCAGGAACGCGGTCTTCTTGTCGATGCTGTCGAACCAGCTGATGTAGCTCTCAAAAGCCTCTCCGTATTCCGCAATGATCTGGATGAAATGCGGAATGCCGGTCATATCCGAGAGTTCCATGCAGCGGTTCCAGAGTGCTTCTGCTTTTGGCTTGTCTATCTTCCCTGTTTTGTCGTCAAGCACGACCTCGTGCTTGTTATAGAAGATGGAAGCACCCAGTACGGTCGGGTATTCTCCAGGCTGCCCACCAATCATGGTGCCGTTGAAATCCCAGACTTTCTGTTCTTTTTCAAATCTGAACATTATTTCTCGACCTCCATTACATCAAACCATTTAATTTCGGCAGCAGTACTAACAACATGACGAACACGATTAATCCTGCGACCAGTCCGTAGAGTATACCGATATCGCGGCCGATTTTCCTTCCCGTACGCTGGGCAACTTCCGCATCGGTAAACTCTATTTTCTTCTCGATATTATTGAGCCTCTTTTCGATCTCGAGGAACTGCGGGTTCACTCCGGCTGCTGCGACTTCAGCGCCGCCAGCAGCTTCCTTAACCTCGACAACCATCGGGTCGCCGGCGAAGGCACCAGGGTCACGGCCTTTGAGTTCGTTGATCTTCGCCTTGACGGCTCCGACGTCCTCGCTCTCCATGATATTGACGACTTCGACCTGCTCCTGGAACCGCTTGATTGCAGCATCCGAAAGGTTCTCGATGAAGGGGATAGCACCTTCCGCGCCAACGACCCTGCCGTCCTTGACTCCGCCCTTGTGGAGGGCGATCATTGTCTGACCGGACAGGTGGCCCTTGACCTCAGTTCCGCAAAGGAGCATGAACCTGATGTTCGGGTTGGAGATGATGTTTGCAATGACCTTCTCGAGTCCGAGGTTTTCAGTCTTACAGGAACCGCAGAGTGCGGCGCCTGCGTCGCAGATACCCTGTTCATCAAGGTGCGATCCCATGGTCACGACAGCGACCGGGCTGTTCGCATCTCCTGAATGGAAGTCTCCCTTGGCAATCGGCCATCCGCTTGCCGGTGATTTCTTTTCTGCCATTTTTTCACCTCACAACAGATATGCCGGCACCACGATCAGGATGAGGGCCACGAGTAATCCGAAGGCAAATCCGATCAATCCCATGCCCGTAATCCCGGAATCGGTCTTATTGGTCCTGGCGAGGATCTGTGCCTTGTAATGGATACTTTCCACCATGTTCTCGATTGCAACCATCCGGATGGGTCCTGCCGCTTTTTCTTCTTCAGCCATTTTTTATCACCCCATCAACATGAACCCGAGAATGGCGAACGATACGATCAGCCCGATCATCAGGCCTTCGATCTTACCTGCATAGACACCGGAGGCAAATTTGTCCCGGTATCCGATGTCGGTCACCATCTTCTCGATTATTTTTATTCGTGCGGTAATGAGGGCAACTTCGCCTGAAAGCGGGCGTACCTCTCCGGTAGACTCTTCGGCGCCGCCAGCAGCTTCCTTAACCTCGACAACCATCGGGTCGCCGGCGAAGGCACCAGGGTCACGGCCTTTGAGTTCGTTGATCTTCGCCTTGATGGCTCCGACGTCCTCGCTCTCCATGATATTGACGACTTCGACCTGCTCCTGGAACCGCTTGATTGCAGCATCCGAAAGATTCTCGATGAAGGGGATAGCACCTTCCGCGCCAACAACCCTGCCTTCCTTGACTCCGTTCTTGTGGAGCGCGATCATTGTCTGACCTGACAGGTGGCCCTTGACCTCAGTTCCGCAGAGGAGCATGAACCTGATGTTCGGGTTGGAGATGATGTTTGCAATGACCTTCTCGAGTCCGAGGTTTTCAGTCTTACAGGAACCGCAGAGCGCGGCTCCTCCATCACAGATCCCCTGCTCGTCAAGATGGGACCCCATGGTCACGACAGCGACCGGGCTGTTCGCATCTCCCGAATGGAAGTCTCCCTTGGCAATCGGCCATCCGCTTGCCGGTGATTTCTTTTCTGCCATTTTTTTCACCTCAAATCAGATGGAACACCAGAATCCCTGCTATCAGCAGACCTACTGCAAGTCCATAGAAGAACGAGGTCATGCCTCCTGCCACGACAAGGGATTTCTCCCTTCCCGGGAACGAAGCAAGGAAATTACCCTGTCCTGATAGCATGTTCACGAGGTCATCAGACACCGCATCGAGCAGTTCGACCTTTTCTATTATAGGCGCCAGCGACTCTCCGGCCGCTGTTACAATCCCTACCATCGGGTCGGCGACAAGTCCGTATTCCGGAAGTACCTGGATGTACATTTCAGTGTCCCTCCAGCTCAGGAATCGGTTTCATATCGAGCCATGCTGCTGCATCCCGCTTGGAGAGGCAGATGTACTTCGAATAGGTGTAAATCCAGCCGATTAGTCCGATAATGAATGAGAGCAGTGCCGCACCGACGCTTACCAGGGCAACCGACATAATCGCTGCAAGCATCATCGTCAGGAACCCGCATTCTGCGGTAAGCATGAGCATACGGTCCTGCTTCCAGCCTGGTCCGAGACATGCATTGAACGGGTGCTGGATTGCAATGGCACTAAGCAGGAATAGCGTTGCGATAAGTGCTCCGCCAATGAACGAATACTGGTAGGATGGCACGGCCATACCGAGAACTTTTACCGATCCGGTCGTCAGAGAAAATAGCACCGGCGAACTTGGTGTAAACGAGAACGACCCGGTCATCATGGCCGAATATCCCATCAGGGTCAGTGCGCCGACAACAGCGAGCTCGGTAAGAGATTTGATCATTACCGGGATATGCATCGATACAACGTTGTTCGCAAGATACCCGAGGATCAGCCCGACAATCGCAGCAATTATTATTGCAACGATTGGCGCAGCGATGCCAAACTTTGAAGCGAACAGGTAGGCAATAACGCCGGAACCGAAGGCGATCATCCCGAGGGATGGGACACCCGTACCGATACCGTAACTTGCTAGGACCTTTATGGTGTGGCTGCCCCATATCAGGGCTGCGATTGCGGCCAGACCGCCGAAGAATGCAAACATCTGGGTCCCGGCTATTACGTCCAGGTATGAGAGATAAAGCCCGATCAGTGCGAGCAGGAGTCCGGCGATGAGGATCTTCTGGTGGGGAACGCCACCTTCGATAACTTCAACTTTTACCGTCATATTCACACCTCATACCGCCACGAGCATAATTGCAAGAATTCCGCAGACGGCTGCAGCCACTGCGGAGGCAATTATGTCCCGTGGGAACCTCTTGAATTTCGGGTCGTGCGGGCCTTCGATCGTACCGGTGATGTTGTATGCTGCAAGTACTGCAATGACGAGGAACATCCCGACTGCGAATATACCTGCGAGAGATACGGCTACCCCGGTGATCTGCGTGGCTGTTGTCTTCAGTACACCGGGCAGGGTTGCCGTATAAACGTCGAGGAGCATGATGTAGATCAATGTCCCGCCGGCACCACCAAGGATCCCCCCGATAACGCCTCCGATAAAGGAGACAAACGGAAGCCCGTGACCCTCGGTACCCTGGGATTTGAATTCAGGCTGTGAATCTCCCGTTAGCGGGTCTTTTTTGACCTTTCCGGAAGCAGCGGGAATACCCATGCCGTAGATGTAGATGAAGTTCACCATGAAACACGTGATGGCAAGCATCATGCCGCCGCCGATTGCACCGGTGACAACGGCAACAACCAGACCCTGCGGTGCTGCCCAGGCCCCTCCGAACAGACCTGCGAGTCCGCCTCCGGCTGCAAGCATTGCCACTCCGGTTGCGATACCGGGTGCCTGGCCCATGGCTGCTGGTGCACCGCCGACCGGCACGAAGTGGACTCCGAAACCGATGAGGAGACCTCCGATCACTATGCCGACCAATGCGATCATCCCTCCGGGAATCGATGCCCCGAAGAAGTACATCAGTCCGAAAATAACCACGAAGATGATCAGTGAGACCAGTGCCGGAATTGGCTCAATTTTTATCGAACCCGATGCTGGTTTTGCCTCGATCGCGGTCATGAGGATGCCTCCTCCGGCTTGGTGTACGGTCCGTAATTCTTCCGTGCCCAGACCTCCATGTAGCGGTCGATCACGATGAAGATCAGGATAATAATGATACCGACAATGATTGCACCCCAGCCTGCTCCGACCTGGTCAAACAGGACGGTACGCCAGAGTTCAAGGAATACGATCAGTCCGAAACACACACCCGATGCCGGGCCGCCGAGTTTCGCGGTGAAGAACCCGTTGTCGAGCGAGTTCCTTTCGCCTGCTTCAGCATAACGGACGATGTTACCCGATGCGGCGATAGGAACGCCTGCACCAAACTTCTGGTTCTGGTACTGGCGTTCTTTGCCGTAATACGGGTTTCCTGTTGCTGAACCTGCTGCACCGAGCGCTATCCCCCATACCAGGCCGAGAAGCGGCAGTGGGAACGGGTGGCCGAGTGCCGTGTTCATCAGGTGACACATCGTAACGGTCGCGAATATCGCGACGAATGCATGTGCCATGCTCACGGTGGTCATCGACTTTAAGATGTCGACATACACCGGCTGTCCAAACTTGGAAAGACTTGCCGTCCTTCCCAGATAAGCAGTGGTTGAGTAAATGCCCTGGACGAATGTGGCCAACGCACACCCGAGGACGATCGCGAGTATCGGGTTTACCTGCAAGGCCATAAAGGCCCATGCAATCCCGGCACCCAAAGCGATCCAGAGACCCCAGGCGGGTGGTTCACCAGCAATTGCCTTGTTAAAAATCCGATGAATGTAACCCATCTGCGGAGCGAGCTGAACCTGTGAGTTCGGATCTCCCTGGGACCCGATATCTGATTCAACATCTTCCGCAGCACCGGCTACAGTGGCAAGTGCTCCTGCCAGTGCAGTAATTCCAATGCTAAATACAATGTTGTCCATTTAGCCTCCTCCCTGCGTGCTGAATAGTGCACGAGAGTGTTCATGCTGCATTGCGACTCACATCGAGTACAAACCCTTTGTGGTTCAATTATCAGCTTGATTAGAACTTAATTAAAGGTTTCGAAACGATTTGGCTTATTTCTGCCTCTATTTCGCCAGATCGCGAAAATAATGGCGTTACGGCTTATTTTATGAAGGTAATTTTTCCTTAATTAAACTTTATTTGAGTAAGGAGATCGGGTTATAAATCTTATGCAGCGCTCTTGACGGGTAGATCACGACGATAATAGGAGGAACTGAATAATAAAAACTTCATTGAAGCACAATTTTTTTCACTAATGCCATGATTGGTGGCCTTGCTTGGGTATCTTCACGAACCCCCGATCCTGTCCGGTCAAGAGATGGGGGCCCAAACATTTCTTTCTCGAGACGCTCGCTGATCTCATCGAAAATCCTTTTGTACGCCGTGCAATGAGGATCGACTCCGGTAATCTTTCCTTCAGTTGGAGCAATTGCATTATAGGGACAGCCTCCCCTGCAATACCTGATATGGCTGCAATTTCTGCATTCCCGGTCTACAAACTCCTTGTATTCCTGCATCAGTTTTCCTGCAGGTGATTGTGCAAGTTCATCAGCAGTAGGACGGGCAGATACGTGTCCCATCACGTATTCGTCCATGCCCACGAACCGGTAACATGGGTAGATATTCCCATCAGGGCCTATTGCAAACGTATTTCCCATGCAATCTGCGAAAGTGCAGACATTTCCCCTCCTTGTGAAAACACACCTGACGAGGTCGTTGATGTTCATGATATCCATGTCTTGGATGTGATCGAGGGATTTGTCGAGCAGGAACACGAGAAGTTCACCATAATCCCGGGGTTCGAGTGCCCATCGTTCCGGTTCCCTGTTCCGAAGCGAAGGCAATGCCGGATGCAACTTCATGACAAAGCCGTTCCGGTAAAAAAAGTCAAAAATTTCTTCTTTGGAGACGACCGAACTCCGGGTGAAAGTGCAGATGAACCGTACATCTACGCCGTGTTCCCTTGCGATCCGATAGCCATTCATCGTTTTGTCAAAATATCCCTGACCTCTCTGCGAGTCGTTGATCCCTTTTGGTCCATCGATCGACGATCCCAGGGGAATATTATAAGAGGCCAGGATATCTGCCGTTTCAGGTGTCATCAGCCACAGGTTGGTCTGCATGGCGAACGACGGTTTCATGTGGCTCAGTCCTTCGGAGATAAGCGGCAATGCCTGGCGATAAAATTCCGCCCCTGCGAGAAGAGGTTCTCCCCCATGGAACGTAATCGTCACAGGGTCGCTCCGGAAATGTTTCAGCCACTCTACGGTCTCCTTCACCGTCTCGAGCGACATGACGGGAGACCCCTCTTCCGAACTCCAGCAGTAACTGCACCGGGACGGGCAGCCGAGTGTCGGCACGAGCATAATATGGAAAGGGGTTTTCATTGAACGAATTTGGAGATCCTTACGAGATAATTGTTTTCTTTCGGATCATAAGCAGGAAATGAAAGGAAAAGAGGTTTTTTCATGGAGGCTGTTATTCAACCTTTGCTTCCTCCAGAAGCACGTCTTTTGCAGGCCCGATAGTTACGATTTTTCCGCCTCTTACGAGCGCCACCCTGTCGCATATGTCCCTGACGAATTCGAGGTCATGGGAAACGACGATGAAGGTCTCGTCCATCTCATCGCGTGCATGGAGAATCGAGTGCTTTACATCCATTTTAGTGATGGGGTCCATGGTTCCCGTGGGTTCATCAAGGACGACGATCCTCGGTTCCTTTATAAGTACCTGGGCAAGGGCAACCCTGTGTCGTTCACCATCCGACAACTCGCCGGGATACCTCGAAAGTATTTCTCTTGCTTTCTCTTCAGGAAACCCTGCCATGCCAAGGGTAATCACTGCCTTGCGTACAGCCAGTTCTTTTGGGAATTCGAGCCCTATTGAATCAGAAAGATTATCGAGGACGGTCCGATGAGGATACAGGTCGTATTCCTGGTGGAGAAGCCCGATATATTCTTTTGCGCGTCCCCTTTGATCGATACCCGGTTTTGTCATATCGATCCAGGAATCTCCAATCCTGATATTCATTTCACCACTGGTAGGTTCGATGATTCCGGAAATAATCCTCGAAATGGTGGTTTTTCCTGCACCGCTCTTACCAATGATCCCAAATATTTCCTTCTTCGAGACATCGAAGGTCATCGTATTCACGGCCCTGACAACGCCCCTGTCTACCGACATGTAACGTTTACACACGTCCCTTGCCGATAGAATCGTCTCTCCTGGTTCCGGGATTTCAATTTCATCGCTGTTTTCGTAATCCTTTGTAAACGACTTAATGACAACCGAGGGCCTGCCGATTTCAGCAATTTTACCGTTCACAAGGAGCATGGCACGGCCTGCCATATCCTCAATCACGTGGGGAAAATGCGACGTAACGACGATTCCCATATTATTTATTTTCGCCGACTCCGTAAGCATCCTGTGGACAATTTTCGCCGTTTCGGGATCGAGGGTTCCCGTCGGTTCGTCGGCAAACAACATTGCGGGGTTCTTTGCAAGTTGCCGGGCCAGTACGACACGCTGCTTTTCCCCACCCGAAAGGTCGCGGGCGATATGCATCATCCGGTGCGAAAGACGCACCTGATCGATCAAATCCGCAGCCCTGCTGATCGCTTTTTCTGAAGGGTAATCGATATCATCCAGTGCGTGAAGGACATTGTCGATAACGCGATCGTCGCCGTACAGGGCAAAGGTCCGCTGGAACATGATGGCCGTACGGTGCATTACCCGGGATTTCAGACCATCGCTTTCCCCGGCCCAGAGATCGACGTCGGTGGCGACAAGTTTTTTACCGCAGACCGGACATGGCTCTCCAGAGCGGCTCTGGACGTCGATAAAATCGCATCCCGGGCAGGCTCCCACGTGGTAAATAACCGAACCCCCCGTCGGCGGGTCTTCGACGCCGCGCAACAGATGCATCAACACACTTTTCCCTGCACCGCTTCTTCCTATAATTCCGATGATCTCTCCCTCGGGGATCATAAACGAGATGTCGTCAAGGACCCTGTGACCATCGTATTCCATGCAAAGATCTTTCACAGTGACAAACGGGGATGTCATGATTTCTCACCGGTCAGGTTATTTTCCTCGGAAATGTCAGGAAGGGGTTCATCAGATGTCGCTCTTTCTACGGAGTCGTAACGGGATTTTTTATTACAGGGGCCCAATCCCCTTCCAATAACTCTTCCCCGGTGAAGAGGGCCTGTACCGTCAAAATCTGGTATGGGATCACATCCCTGGTATAATATTTACACATATGAGCATAAATAATTTTTATTGCTAATAACAAAGAGATCGGGATTGAAACTTCTGATTTCCTGAAAAATTTATTTTTTGGATCCCGGAGCTGCGGTAATCACCTGGAGCGCGGCACAGATTTCAGATAGGCGTTCTGCCGGCATCCCCATCACCATCTCATCGTCTGCTATGCCTGAATATTTTCTCGAACCATCGCATCCGAGAGAGAAATTCGGCTTTCCGGTCAGGTAAGTCTGAGTCGTGGCATCGGAACATACCGACTGGATACCCGAAAATCCCGCCTGAATTCTTCCTCCGACCATGAATAACGAGGATTGGGCCAGTTTCAGCATACTCCACGGGTTTGCGACGATAAAAATAACATGGGGGGTAAATGGGGCCTTTTCGAGCGGTGCATACACCGTTGCATAGGTCTCTCCTGTCTTGAGGTGTGGTATCGCCTCCATAGTCCTTTTACAGGCCGCGGCGCTGTTAAACTTCCCAAGCCTGAAATAAAATTCCCCTGTGACGAGAGTGTGGGTTTTTTCCCTTAGTCCCAGTGCCCAGGCACCGCCGTTACATTCATGTTTCGGAGACGTGGCAAAAAATATCCTCCCTTCCTTCCGCGCCAGGTTAACCATCGAGCAGTGCCTGACGGTTTTTTCAATTTCTTCAATGCTTTCAGGAATATCCTCCCTGGTCGCCGCAAATTTCAGGGCAACCGGGGACCCTGTCATTTTAAGGGCGATTTTCAGTATTTCTGAGGATTCCACATAATTTACGGGGATTTTCATCGGTTCGTCAGTCATGCCCATCAGCTTCCGACCCACGCGTGGGCCTAAGCACTCATATGCGCATAATTATAAAAAATAGTAGGATATGTCCGATCCAGGCAGCGACGAAGTGTTACTCTTTCACTGCCGCCGTCCGCATGTTTTTATTGCATTTGCAGGGGCACTGACCTTCAGCAGCTCTCTGGCACCCACTGATCTCAATTCCTTTCCCATTAACGAGGGCATCGGCGATCTTTGCCCTGGCATCCTGGAGGTCCCGCCAGGCCGTTTTACGTGATACACCCATCCGGACTGCAGCCTCCTCCTGTTCCAGCCCTTCGATATCGATCAGGCGGATGAGTTCGATCTCCTCGGGATGAAGCAGTACAGCTCCTTCATTACCATCGGGGCAGCACCGCGGCTGGTAGCACCGTAATTCGGGGCTGCCGGTTATCACCCTGCGGATCCGGGGCCTCCCCCTTCGGGGACACAGGTCTTCTGGGGTTTCAGGATTATCAGCCATTTGCGATCCCAATCAGATTTGTCTGTTCCTGTTGTTCGATCTGTAAGTATGAATAACCAACCCTTGTATCATCGATCGGGATGGGTTAGTCGATGACCCGGATCGGTCAGACCTCCGGGCCAGGAATCAGAGCGATTCCTTAATTTTCTCTATGACCCGCTCGATTGCATGTGCAGTCTTCGAATCTCCCTGACCGATTACAGAGGGCCGCCCTTCGTCTCCGGCCCGCACGAGCGATGGGTCGAGAGGGATCGAACCGAGGAATGGCACATCCATTAATTCTGCCAGCATCCCGCCACCGCCCGTTCCGAAGAGATCGATCTTTTCCCCGCATTTCGGACATAAGAGCGCGCTCATGTTCTCAATAACACCAAGGACACGTACATCCATTTTCTGAACGAACCGTATAGATTTCCCCGCATCGAGCGTTGCAACGTGTTGTGGCGTGGTCACGACGACTGCTCCCGAAATATTCGGTGCGAGCTGTATGATTGACAAAGCCTCATCGCCTGTTCCGGGGGGTAGGTCGACCACGAGATAATCGAGACTGCCCCACTCAACTTCTTCCAGGAACTGCTGGATCGCAGCCATCTTCATCGGTCCACGCCATACGATGGGAGTTGTAGAATTTTCGATCAGAAACGCCATCGACAAAACGCTAAGATTGCCGGTGACCTGGACAGGCTGGATTTTATTTTGCACAGTCTGCAGTTTACGATCCTGGACACCAAGCATCATAGCAAGGTCCGGGCCGTGGATATCGAGGTCGAGAATGCCCGTCCTGGTTCCGTTTTTAGCAAGCGCTGATGCTAAATTGACTGAAATGGTACTCTTCCCAACGCCTCCCTTTCCTGACAAAACCAGAATCACATGTTTGACATCGACATCTGATTTTTTGGGGAGGCCCTTACTTCCACATTTTGATGGTTCGTTTGGTACTGCCCTTTCCCCGGTGGTTGTTGTTTTGATACTATTTGTCCGGCTGTCTACCATGATTTCACCTCTCAAAATTTTGCATTACTTCCTGCTTCAGTCGGAATATCGATAAAATCACTATCCCGCGTTAAACAACGAATAAAAATGCCGCTATCATTACAAAATCAATTGCAGCGACAGTGGCCGTCGCCGTAGGTGTTCGTATTGCCGCAATTGCACTGTTCATCCGCATTCCTGCATGAATCCGATGATCTGGTTTTACCAGTACAATTTCCGGCATGATGACCCGCTTTGCGGCAGCATCCCTGATGATTCCCGGTCCCGTTACATTCTGTCATTCTTTTGGTTCCTTTTCGCACTTTTTTTTGTGCTATTATTACTCATATGAGCAAAAGTAATTAACCTTGGCATAGTACCTATACTTATCCCGGAAGAGATTGCCGGCAGGCACCAGATACATCCCATAGAGCTGATCACGCACGGTTAGTTATGAAAACCCCTCTCAATGGATCTGCCGGCTCCGCAGTAATCCACACGCATGATTGAGTATTGCCCTTCCGGGTACCCGAATTTTCCTAAAATCCCTGACCGAGGTGTTGCCAGACCAAATTCAGTCGAAACGGAATTTTCCCCCGGGCACCGATATCTCGAACTTTGCACCCGCACCTTCGATGCCGGTTTCGCATATGGTCAATCCCTTAATCGCCAGGATTTCACGACTGAGGAAAAGACCGAAACCAGTGTTTTTACGAATCCTTTTTCAAAAATCCGTTCTTTAAGGGAT
>Ga0335071_10000510_pt1 | contig 42942 bp, 34 predicted proteins | sample Lox_Sample_15_FD_206724 | JGI IMG/M metagenome (GOLD analysis project Ga0335071, IMG submission 206724) | Soil microbial communities from Loxahatchee National Wildlife Refuge, Florida, United States - Lox_Sample_1.5 | ecosystem: Environmental > Terrestrial > Soil > Wetlands | place: USA... | reverse complement strand
TGCGTGTGCTCGCATCCGGAGCCGATGCGCGTGCTGGTACTGCATCTGATGGCGACGGGCAAAGCGGCATTGCCCAGCGAGTTGGGACAGGCGTTCCTTGGAGAAGATGGCCTCGGCGTGACAGCGGATCTCTTCCTGGATCGCGTCGAGCGGCTGACGGGGGAGCGAGAACTGGATCTCAGGCGGTTGCTTGCCCATGTGGCAGCGCACGAACTGGGGCACCTTTTACTGGGCGTCAACGCGCACACGGTTGCCGGATTGATGCAAGCAAGGATGGATGGAGAGAGTCTGGCCAGGGTGGAGCAAGGGAGGCTGCGTTTCTCGGTCGCGCAGATGAAGAAGATGCACGACAGAGTGAACGCGGCAGGACAACTGGTGAGTCCGATTCACACTGCCGCAAGTTGCGGCGAAAATGGGTTGACGCGGAGCCCGCTGAATCAGACCGATGCGATGTAGCGCGAACGCCAGGCGTGCAGTGCAGTCAGCGTTTTCGCGCAGATTTCTTGAGGCGTGCCGGTGGCAGCAACGGTAAGCAACAGCCCGGCCTTCTTATAGAACTGGATCAGGGGCAGGGTGCTGCGATCGTAGGCCTCAAGACGGATGCGAATGGACTCCGGGCGATCATCTTCGCGCTGGAAGAGCTTGCCCTGGCATACATCGCAACTTCCGGCGATCTTTGGCGGGCGCTCGGTCGCATGAAAGACCGCTTTGCACTTCCCGCAGGTGAGGCGGCCGCCCAGGCGCGCGACGATGTCACTGACGGGCAACTCATAGTTGATCACGGCAGTGAGAGAGAGCTTCTCGGCTTCCAGCAGATCAGCAAGTGCCAGCGCCTGGTCCAAAGTTCTTGGGAAGCCGTCGAGGATGAAGCCACCGCCACACCGGAGACACTCGCCGCGTTCGCGAACCATGTCGAGGACCGTGGAGTCAGGAACTAGGTCGCCGCGACGCATGTAATCGAGGGCGGACTTCATCGCCGGAGTGAGATCGCATTCATTGCGAGTCTTGGCAGCACGGAACACGTCGCCCGTGGACAGGTGGCAGGCGTGGAGTTGCTGATTCAGCAGAGCCGCCTGGGTTCCCTTCCCTACCCCGGGAGCACCGAGGAGAATCAGCCTCCATGGATTGGAAACCGAAGGAGGTATAACAGAGCAAGTTTCTGGCGGCCCCTGCAGCCAGCCAGCACGGTCGTTCTTAAGTGCGTTGTCCATGAAGGTCTTTCCCGATACGCCTAAGGCGACTGTAAGAAAGGGTGCGAAGGCTGGCAGTGACCTGAATCACGAGAGGGGGCGACACAAAACGGACAGCACCGCGAAGGTTCGAGATTAGAGAACGTTCACGGCGCGCGCCGCAATCAGCACGACGATCGTCAGCGAGATCAGCGACTGCAGCATGGTGGCCAGCTTGGCTGTACGCGTGAGCACTGCGGTGTCTGTAGGAGAAAATGCGGTGCTGGTGTTGAAAGCGAGAAATAGATAGTCAAGGAAGTGCGGCGTCCAATGCGGCGCGTTCGCATCGCCCCGGTTCATCATTTGCGGGAAGAGGAAAGAGCTTCTGGATTGGCCCGCGGGATCCTCGCGGCGAAGTGGGCCGCCGCCATCGAGTTTCCAATACCATAGGGCGAAGACCAGCACATTGGCGATCCACAGCGTAACGGCAGAGCGAAGCAAGGCCTTGGGTGGCTCGCTATGCGCGGGAATGCTTTGGACCAGGTACACCAGCGAGGCGATCATTGCGAGAGTGATGATGCCGTTGGCCGTGAAGGTGAGCGCGCGGGTGACCTTGTGGTCCCCGCGACGGTCGGAGATCACGATCGGAACCATCAGGACAGCGATGACCGCAAGGAGGCCCCAACTGGGACCCACGGAGAATGGCTCTGGTAGGGCGAGGTATACGCCGGCCGCTGCGAGCATAGCAATGAACGCGGGCCAGCGAGGTTCACGAAGGCGTAGTGGAGGCATGAGATTGGCGCAACGCGGAGATAGTGTAATACAGAGCGGGGTGGCGCCGGGTTGCGAGAAAGGATCGCAACAGGTAAGCGCTCCTGCGAACGTCGGTGTGCGCTTGCAAAAGTCGTCAAGAGACAGGTGCACGTATACACTCGGGCGAACAAATCTTCGTTGCGGGGGGAATGGGGGTTCATTAAGATAAACGCATCCTCGAGGCGGGGCACAGGCAGTCCCCGGTCCGTGACCCCACAACGCGGCAAGGAGCATGTCATGTTGGTCACCCGTATGATCCGAAGCACAGTAATGGTATTGGCATTCGCTGCATTGGGCGCGGCGGCTATGGCGCAGACTGCGGCCACGGCCACTCCCGCGGCGCCGCCGGCTCCCACCGGGCCTAAGCACCGCGTGGCGGTGATGAACTTTGATTACGGCACAGTGCATTCAAGCGTCGCTGCAATTTTTGGGTCGGATCAGGATATTGGCAAAGGCATCACGGATCTGCTGGTGCAGAAATTGGTCCAGGACGGCACCTATTCGGTGATCGAACGCAGCGCTTTGGACAAGCTGCTGGCGGAGCAGAATTTCTCAAACAGCGACCGCGCCGACGCGACCAGCGCCGCCAAGATCGGCAAGCTGCTGGGCGTGGATTGCATCATCATCGGGTCGATTACTCAATTCGGCCGCGACGACAAGCACACCAATGTGGGTGGCGGCGGTTATAGCGGCTGGACGCACGGGATCGGCGGCGTCGGCGTGAGCAAAGCCAAGGCGGTCGTGGGAGTCACGGCGCGCATGGTGAACGTGAACACCGGCGAGATTCTGGCGGCGGTGACCGGCACGGGAGAATCCGAGCGCGGTAGCACGTCCCTGCTGGGCGGCGGCGGAAACTGGTGGGGCGGCGGAGGCGGCAGCCTGGATATGGGAAGCAGCAACTTTGGAAACACGATCCTGGGCGAAGCGACGCACAAAGCCGTGGACGATTTGGGAGCGCAGCTCGATTCTTCCGCGGGTAAAGTGCCGACGATCAAACTGGAAGTCAACGGCCTGGTGGCCGATGTGACGGGCAGCACCATCATCGTAAACGTAGGAGCGAAGGCCGGAGTGAAGGTCGGCGACAAGCTCAACGTCACGCGGCAGGTGCGCGTGGTGAAGGATCCGGCGACCGGTAAGGTGATCAAGTCCGTCGAGGATAAGGTCGGTGAGGCGACCGTGACGGAAGTAGACGCGGATTCGGCCACGGCGACGTTTTCCGGATCGGGACCTGCGAAGGTCGGAGACGTAGTCAAGAATTAGGCGCGATTCACTAGAAGCGAGTCCCAAGAGTCGGCTGGCGGATGGCTTCCGACGGCCGTCCGCCACGAATCAAAACAGCGCAGGCTGAAGCATGCGCTTCGCAGTGGCCGGGCCCGGCATGGCGATGTTTTCCCTGTCCCGAAGTTAAGATATCCTCGCTGCACCGAGGATGTGTCTGGAGGCACTATGACAACGGAATTTGGCGTAGGCCAGCACATAGGCGACTACGAGATTCTGTCCATTCTGGGGATGGGCGGAATGGGCAAAGTATACAAGGTCCGCAACGTAATCGCGGATCGCGTGGAAGCAATGAAGATTCTGCTTCCGGACTTGAGCTCCAACCAAAGCCTGGCGGACCGCTTCTTGCGCGAGATTCGGCTACTGGCAACACTGAACCATCCGCACATCGCGGCTCTGCGGACCGCGCTGACCTATCAAAACCAGTTGGTGATGGTAATGGAGTTTGTGGAAGGCGAGACGCTGGCGAACCGTCTGGCGCGGGCGCCACTTTCGACGGCGGAAGTGGTGAACTACGCGGACCAGATTTTGTCGGCGTTGAGCTACGCGCACAAGCAGAACATCATTCACCGCGACATCAAGCCCGCCAACATGATGCTGACGCCGGCAGGCGTGGTGAAGCTGATGGACTTCGGGATTGCGCGCTCATCGAAGGACGGAACGCTGACGTCGACGGGAACGACCCTGGGTTCGCTGAACTACATGCCGCCGGAACAGGTGCGTGGCGAGGCGGCCGATGCGCGTTCGGACATTTATTCGTTCGGCGTGTCGCTCTACGAGATGCTGACGGGCAAGCTGCCTTTCCACAGTGACTCGCAGTATTCGCTGATGACGGCGCATTTGAACGAGACCCCGCCGGCGCCAGTCACCTTGCGGGGAGACCTCCCGCCCGCGCTGAGCGAAATTATCATGATGGCGATTGCGAAGGATCCGAACAACCGGTTCCAATCCGCGGACGCTTTCCGCGCGGCATTGAGCAGCGTGCCGGTAGGCGAGTTGCCGAGGGCAGATACAACTCTGCCGCTGACGCCGACACCAGCATCGACAGCGACGGGAGCGACGACGTTAATGGATACGCCGCTGACGCCGCGCGTGGCGCCGACACCGACGCCCGCTCGCACGCCAACGCCAGCGCCCGTTGCAACACCCGCGCCTCCGCTGCCCACTGTGCCGCAGGCTGCGCCGCAACCACCCGCAGCCGCGCCACCGCCGCCAACCGCGAGGCCGAGTTCCAGCCGCGGCGTTTGGCTCGCCATCGGCGCGTTGCTTGGCGTGGGAGTGATTATTGCGGCGGGGATGTATATTCCGCGGCACTTTGGAACCCATGCCGATCCTAATCAGTCCGTGTTTTCCCCGAATAGCAGCCAGGGGACGACTCCGCCGGCGGCGCCGAATGCGGCCGCCACGAACCAGACCGCGGCGAACACTACGGACGCGAGCAAGCCCGGTTCGGACATTGTGAACATCCAGTCCGACCAGGGAAGCCTGAAGGTGGATGCGAACGGAAACGTGTCCGTCAACAGCCCGCAGGGAAGCATGAAGGTGGATGCGAAGACGGGTTCCGTAAAGATGATCGGGAAGAATGGCGAAAATCTGGCTGTGCGCGGAGGGAATCCCGCACCCGCGCGCGCGGACGCGCCGCAAGCTCCCACTGCTCCGGCACCGCCACCGGGACCGTCGCCGGAAGAAATTGCGAAAGCGGAAGATGCCGCCGATAAGTTGAACATCCGCGCGGCGACAGTGCAGAACAGCCTGGAAACCTTGCGGCATCAGCAGCAAGCGGCCGGGTACAATTTGCGCGCGGACATTTCCGCGTCATACGACCGGATGCAGGCGTATCTGTCGAAGGGAAACGCCGCGCTGCAGGCGCAGGATTTGAAGACGGCGCAGAAGTACTTCGATCAAGCCGAAGGCGAGCTCGGGAAGCTGGAGAAGTTCTTAGGGCACTAAAACGGCCAGCGTCACGCCTTGCCGCGTGAAGCGCACTTGGTTGCCGTAATCCTTCACAAAGGCCGATGGCCGTAGAACGTTGTCTTTGCAGATACCGAAGAACCGCGAATAAGAATCAATAAGGGACGGGCAGCCGGCGGCGGACTGTCCCCACGCGCGCTAGCCTGGCTGCCCGTCTTCGCTCCCTGTTTTCGCCTTTGTTCATTCGAGAACGTGAATGTTTTTCTTGGCGCAAATCTCCTTAAGAATTTTGGGCCACACGGTCACGGTGACTTCGCCGAGGTGCGCCTTGCGGAGCAGAAGCATCAAGGTGCGAGCCTGGCCGATGCCGCCGCCAATACTGAGCGGAATCTCGTTCTTCAGAATGGCCTGGTGGTAGGGGAATTTGAGGAAGTCGAGCTGTTTGGACATGGCGAGCTGCTGCTGCAGCGTCTCGGGGTTGACGCGAATGCCCATAGAGCTGAGCTCGTGGCGCCGGCGCGTGACGTGGTTCCAGACGAGAATGTCGCCGTTGAGGCCGTGGTGGGTTTTGCCGTTGACGACGGTTTCCGTGATCCAGTCGTCGTAATCGGCGGCGCGCATTTCATGCGGATAGCCATCCTCAAGCGGATAGCCGATGCCGATGATGAACAGCGCGGGGCATTCCTGAAGGATGGCGGTTTCGCGCTGCTTGCGGGGCAGGTTCGGGTACATGTGAAGCAGCTCTTCCGCATGGATGAAGGTGAGCTTCTCGGGCAAGTTGGGATACTTCTTGTTCTTGAGCTCGGGGAAAAGCTCCCGGGCGTAGCGTTCCGCTTCCGAGAGAACTTTCCAGATTTTGTTGACGATGTGCTTCAGGAATTCGAGGTTGCGTTCCGCGGGAGTGATGACGCGCTCCCAGTCCCACTGATCGACATACACGCTGTGGTCGTGATCGAGGAAGTAGTCTTTGCGGACGGCGCGCATGTCGGTGCACAAGCCCTCGCCGTGGCGCATACCAAACTGGCGAAGAGCGGTTCTCTTCCACTTGGTGGCAGCCTGAACGATCTGGGCATCGACGGGGTGCTTGTCGTAGTCGTTGGAAATGTGGAACTGGATGGGAGTGCGGGAGCCGTCGCGGTCGAGCATATCGTTGACACCGCTTTCGATGTCGACAATAAGCGGGACGGAAACCATCATGAGATTCAATTCTTTACAGAGATTATCTTCGATGAAACGTTTTACGGCGTGAATCGCTTTTTGTGTTTCGCGGCGGGTGAGCGCGCTGCTGTAGTCACTCGGGAGAATCTTTTCGAGATCTTCGTAGTTGCCGATACCGGGACCGGCAAGATCGGCAACCTTAGGATTGGCCATGGGGACCTCCGCAGCGGAGGGTGTGCCTAAAGACGGGAGGGAACCAGTACATGGCGCACGGGCGGAAGTGACGATGGGCACAGGAGGCCCCTCCCCCCGGTTTTGCGTAGATCTATCATTCCATGAGAGATACGAGCGCGTTCGTTTGGAGATCTGTGAAACGAAAGGAGTTATCTGCGGGCGTTTTTGCCCTTTCAGGTGTTCTTTAAACTATTGAAGGGCGCTAAACGGGACTGCATGCCCAGGCGGCTGAGGCTGCGCGCCGTAACTCCAGCGGGCGCACATATCCGCATGATTATATTACCTTACAATAATCAAAAGAGCCAGACGTATTTCAGCCCAGCGGACGAAAATGGCAAGAGGAGTAAGATGTTCGCGAATCACGACGATGCGGATTGACGCCCACCAACATTTCTGGATGTACGAGCCACAGGAGTACGAGTGGATCGATGAAGGTATGGCGGCGCTGCGGCGGAACTTCCTGCCGGGAGACCTGGAGCCGGAGTTGTGGCGGCTCGGGATGGATGGATGCGTGGCGGTGCAGGCGCGGCAATCGCTGGAGGAAACGCAGTGGCTACTGGAACTGGCGAAGCAGTTCCCTTTCGTGCGCGGAGTCGTCGGGTGGGTGGATTTGCGGGCGGGGAATCTGCGGGAGACGCTGGATGAGCTGCGCACCAACAAGAAGCTGGTGGGTGTGCGTCACATTGTGCAGAACGAGCCGGACGACCGTTTTCTGCTGCGGCCGGATTTCCTGCGCGGGATCGGGATGCTGGAAGAGTTCGGGCTGGCGTACGACATTCTCATTTACCCGAAACACCTGGGAGTGACGGCGGAGTTTGTGAGCCAGTTTCCGCGGCAACCGTTTGTATTGGATCACCTGGCAAAACCACCGATCAAGAGCGGCAAGTTGGGCGGGTGGAAGCAGGGGATTCAGGAACTGGCGAAATTCCCGAACGTGATGGCAAAGGTGTCGGGGCTGGTGACGGAAGCGGATTGGAACGCGTGGACGCCGGAGCAGATCGTCGAGTGCGTGGATGTGGCGTTCGGTTGTTTTGGCGCTGGCCGATTGATGATCGGGTCGGACTGGCCAGTATGTACGCTGGCGGGGACGTATTCGCGCGTGATGGGACTGGTGATGGAGTACGTGGAACGCTTGACGGAAGAGGAACGAGAGGCGGTGTTGGGTGGGAATGCCGCGAGGTTTTGGGGATTGGAGAATTGAAGCAAACTTCGTTGGGGTCCCGTTGCGAGCCGGGACGCAATGGTTGAGATCCTTCCGCAAACGAGCCAACACGGCGGCTAGCGCTCCCGCGCTTGTGCTACAGTAGCCGCACTGTGAGAAAAGTTCTGCAAATCGATCCTCGAGACAACGCACTGGTTGCGCTGACAGACTTGCGGCGCGGTGACTCCGTTACCCTGGACTCCCACACTTACCAGCTTGAAACCGATGTGGCCGCCAAGCACAAGTTTGCGGGCGAAGATCTGGCAGCCGGCGCAAACGTGATCATGTACGGTGTGATCGTCGGAAAAGCGGTGGCGCCAATCCGGCGGGGCGAAGCGCTCACCACGAAGAATATTCGCCACGATGCGGCGGAGTTTCGCGAGAAGTCGCGCGAATACGCCTGGACGCCACCAGATGTGTCGCGCTGGCGAGAGCGGTCCTTTACCGGCTACCGGCGAGCCGACGGGCAGGTGGGCACACGGAATTACTGGATCGTTGTGCCGCTGGTGTTTTGCGAGAACCGGAACATCGGGGTGCTGAAGCAGGCATTTGAGGAAGAACTGGGATTCGCGGCGCCGCAGATTTACCGGAGGCAGGTGGCAGAGCTCGCCCGGCTCTACCGGGAAGGAAAAACCGCGGAGATGGAGAAGGTGGAGTTGGCGGCGGAAGCGGCGCGCCCGCAGCGGTCAAGAATTTTTCCCAATGTGGATGGAATCAAGTTTCTGCTGCATGAGGGCGGTTGCGGCGGGACGCGCGAGGATTCCAACAGCTTGTGCGGGTTGATCGCCGGGTACCTGCATCACCCGAATGTGGCGGGCGGAACGATCCTTAGCCTCGGCTGCCAGCATGCGGAAATTGCGATTCTGCGGGACGAATTGAGGAAGCGGGATCCGGATTTCGCAAAGCCGCTGGTGATTGTGGAGCAACAAAAGAGCGGAACGGAAGCCGCGTTGATGTCGGAAGCTATTCTGGGGACATTCTGGGGGTTGATGAAGGCGAACGAGTGCACACGCGAGCCGGCGCCGCTTTCGAAACTCAGTCTGGCGTTGCAGTGCGGCGGGTCCGACGGATTTTCCGGCATTTCGGCGAATCCGGCGATCGGATACACCGCGGATTTGCTGGCGGCACTCGGCGGCACGGGAATCTTGTCGGAGTTTCCGGAACTCTGCGGCGTGGAACAGGAGTTGATCGACCGGGGCACGCGAAAAGAAGTCGGAGACCGCTTCATGGATTTGATGCGCCGTTATGGGGCGCGCGCGAAGGCGGTGGGCTCGGGGTTCGAGATGAATCCAAGCCCGGGAAACATCCGCGATGGATTGCTGACAGACGCGATGAAGTCGGCAGGCGCGGCACGAAAGGGCGGAACCTCGCCGGTGACCGCGGTCCTCGATTATCCCGAGTACGCCACCGAGCCAGGATTGAATCTGCATTGCACGCCGGGAAATGACGTGGAGTCCGTGACGGCGCAGGTGGGAGCGGGCGCGAACGTGGTTCTGTTTACAACGGGACTCGGCACGCCCACGGGAAATCCGGTGGCGCCGGTAGTGAAACTGGCGACAAACAGCGCGCTGGCGCGACGCATGCCCGACATTATTGACGTGAACACGGGCGGAATTATTTCCGGAGAGAAGACGCTGCAACAGGCGGGCGAAGAGATACTCGAGCTTGTGATTCGCGTGGCCAGCGGCGAAGTTCGAACGAAGGCGGAAGAGAAAGGGCAAGAAGATTTTATTCCGTGGAAACGGGGAGTGTCTCTGTGAGTGGGCGAGGGAAGGGTGAAACGAATTTCCGGCTGGACGGCAAGACGGCGATTGTGACCGGCGGCGGAAGCGGGATCGGAAGGGCAATTTCTCTGTGCTTTGCGGCGAACGGGGCGGCGGTGCGGATCGCCGATGTGAATCGCGAGCAAGGGGAACAGGTGACGAAGGAGATTCGCGACACAGGCGGAAAAGCGAGCGCGCACGTTTGCGACGTGACGGATACGACGTCGGTGCGAAAAACGTTCGAAGAGATTTTTACGAGCGGGCGCGTGGACATTCTGGTGAACAATGCCGGCGTTTCGCACATCGGCAACGTGGAAACAACGAGTGGCGCGGATTTTGAGCGGGTGATGCGCGTGAACGTGTGGGGCTACTACCACGCGACACAGGCGGTTGTCGGTCACATGAAGGAAAAAGGCGGCGGAGTGATCGTAAACATCGCCTCGATCGCGGCGACGGCGGGGTTAGCGGACCGCTTCGCATATTCCACAAGTAAGGGCGCCGTCGTCGCCATGACCTATTCCGTGGCGCGGGATTTCCTGCCGCACAAGATCCGCTGCAATTGCATTTCGCCGGCGCGCGTGCACACGCCCTTCGTGGACGACTACCTGCGCAAGAATTATCCGGGACGCGAGCGGGAGATGTACGACAAGCTGGCGGCGTCAGCGCCGATGGGGCGGATGGGCGAGCCGCAAGAAGTGGCGTCACTGGCGCTGTTTTTGTGCTCGGAAGAAGCCTCGTTTCTGACCGGTGTGGACTATCCGCTGGATGGCGGATTCTTCAATCTGCATGGATAGGGTATGGACCTGCAACTGAAGGGCAAAGTGGTGATTGTTACGGGCGGCGCGAAAGGAATCGGCGCGGCGATCGTGAGGGCGTGCGCAGGCGAAGGCGCGATTCCAGTGATTGTGGGACGCGACGCGAGAACCGGCGCAGAACTGCGCGATGAATTGATGCATGGTGGGGCCAAGTGCGGATTGATCACGTCGGAGCTGGCGGCAGCGGAAAATTGCGCGAACGCCGTGGAACAGACCGTTAACGAATTCGGCCCGGTGTTTGGTCTGGTGAACAATGCGGGGCGGAATGACAAGGTCGGGCTGGAAAAAGGCAGCCCAAAAGAATATGTGGCGTCGCTGGAACGAAATTTATTCCACTACTACAACATGGCGCACTACGCGCTTCCCTACTTGAAGGAGACCAGGGGCGCGATCGTGAATATCAGTTCGAAGACGGCGCTGACGGGACAGGGCGAGACATCGGGATACGCGTCGGCCAAGGGCGCGCAACTGGCCTTGACGCGAGAGTGGGCGGCGGAGTTGCTGCCCTATGGGATTCGCGTGAATGCGGTCATTCCGGCGGAAGTGATGACGCCGCTGTACCGGAGCTGGGTGGATACGTTCCCGGATCCGGAAGCAAAATTGAAAATGATCATCTCGAAGATTCCGCTGGGGAAGCGGATGACGACGGCGGAAGAGATTGCGGCGATGACTGTCTTTCTGCTGTCACCGCAATCGAGCCACACGACGGGGCAGCAGATTATTGTGGACGGCGGCTACGTGCATCTGGATCGAGCGTTGACCTGAAGGCTCGCCGATGACATCCGCTGCGCATAGCCAATCTGTGCCCGTAACCGAACGGCGATTCCTCCTTCCTTTCATTCTCATCACCAGTTTGTTCTTTCTCTGGGCATTCGGCGTCAATCTGAACGACATTTTGATCCCGCACCTGAAGCGCGCGTTCGGGCTGAGCGATTTTCAGTCGTCGTACATACAGGTGGCGTTCTTCGGGGGGTATTGTCTGGCGGCGTTTCCGGCGGGCCGGCTGATGGAGCGGATCGGGTACAAGCGGGGAATTCTGGTGGGCCTGGCGCTGTGCGCGGCGGGAGCGGTGTTGTTCGTGCCCGCTTCGTCGGCGCATGTGTACACGTATTTCCTTGTAGCGCTCTTCGTGATGGCGTGCGGGCAGAGTTTTCTGGAAGTGGCGGCGAACCCGTACGCGACGATTCTGGGGCCGGCGGAGAGCGCGGAACGGCGGCTGAATTTTGCGCAGTCGTTCAACGCCGTGGGCGCGGTGATGTCGCCGCTGGTGGGGCGGGCGTTCATTCTGACCGGATCGGAATACACTCAGGCGCAGATTGCGGCGATGAGCGCGGCACAACTGGAAGCCTATCGCGCCAGCGAAGCGAGCACGGTGAAAGGGCCGTACCTGGTGGTGGCGGCCATTTTTGTGGTGGTGGGCGTGATGATCGCGCTGACGCACCTGCCGGAAGTCCACGATGTGGAAACTGGCGATGCGGAGAAAATAGACGCGGAGAACGATTCCGTGTTTGCGCATCCGCATTTGCTGAAGGGAGTGCTGGCGCAGTTTTTCTACGTGGGAGCGCAGGTGGGCGTGGCGAGCTTTGTGATCCGCTACGCGCAATTTTCCGTGCCCGGCATGGCGGCGAAGACCGCGGCGATTTATCTGTTGTGTCACCAGATCGGATTCATGCTGGGGCGGTTCATCGGGTCGGGAATGATGAAGCGGATCGCGGCGCCGCCGCTGCTGGCAGCGTTTGCGGCGGGTTCGCTGACGTGCACAGTGGTGGCGTTGCTGACAACGGGAATCGTGCCGGTGCTGGCGGTAGTGCTGATCGGATTCTTCCACTCGATCATGTTCCCGACGATTTTCGCGTTGAGCATCAAGAATCTGGGACCGCTGATGAAACGGGGATCATCGTTGCTGGTGATGGCGATTATCGGCGGGGCGGTGTTTCCGGCGATTATGGGGCGGATCTCGGATGCGACCAGCATTCAGCGGGCGTTCGTGGTGCCGCTGCTGTGTTACGCGTACATTTTGTATTTTGCCATGGCGGGATATAAGCCCTTGCCGGTGAGCGCCGCGTCGGCTGCGGCTGCGGGCACGGAGGAGGCGTGATGCCGAAGCGTCGCTACTGCCTGACACTGGATTTGAAGGATGATCCCGCGCTGATTGTGGAGTATGAGCGGTACCATCAGCGGATCTGGCCGGAGATCACCAAGAGCATCAAGGATGCGGGGATCGAGAACATGGAGATTTACCGCCTCGGGACACGAATGTTCATGATCATGGAAGTGAACGAGAGCTTTTCGTTCGAGGAGAAGGCGGAGGCGGACCGCACGAATCCCAAGGTACAGGAGTGGGAACAGCTGATGTGGAAGTTTCAGCAAGCGGTGCCCGGGGCGAAACCAGGCGAGAAGTGGTTGGTGATGAAAAAAATTTTCGAGCTGGAAAAATAACTGGCCATTCCAACGCGCCAAGAGATCAGGCGCTCGATCATCGGAACCCATTCTTCCGCAAGCCGTGCGGAAGGATGGGCCCCCTTAAGCAGAAAGGGCCGCGGAGAACGGCCTTAGAGCTTGTGGTAGCCAGAGTTTTGCATGATGACGGTGAGTTGCTTGGCGACACCGTCAATGGTGGTACTGGAAGTGTAGTTGGTGCCGTCAGGAAGCTTGCTGAATTCCACGGTGAGGTTCATGGCGTCTTTCGGATCGTCCATCCAACTGGCGATGACGATCGAAGTCATCTGCTTGGCGGTCTTGTTGAAGGTAAGGGTCATGGAGTCGCCCTGCTTGACGTAATTCTTGAAGACCAGCTTGACGGCGTCACCTTCGGGCTGGAGAGCCACGTTGCCGGCGGCAACCGCGGCCTGAATTTTGTCCTTGTCAGGCGGAAGATATTGCGCGGCAAGGTTCTTCATGTCTTCGCCGTAGTCCTTGAATTCTTCCTTTTTCTTTTCGACGACGCGCTCTTTCAATTTTCCACCGCGGCCGCTTGCGGCTTGTTGCTGTTGAGCTGGCTGCGCCGGATCGAGTGAGGTTTTCTGGGGCTTGCCGTCGGGGCCAAGGCGGACCTGATAGTTAGAAACCTTCTTGACCTCGCCCTTGAGCTTGACGGTGTCCGTTTCGTGCCAGGTGTAAGTGGCCAGGACTTGCTTGTTCTTGGCCATGGATTCCTTGAGCTCCGCGACGCGCTGTTGGAGCTCCGGGTTCTGCGGGCGAAGCGCAGTGGGGAGAGCGAGGGAGCAGACCAGCAGACTGGCGAGTGTGGCACAGGATTTGGGAAGGAGTGAATTCATGCGATTTTCCTTTGCGAAAAAGATCGGGCGGCTGCATTTGCAGCGAAGACGACTTCGAACGCTTCACGTGGAGAGTGTATTTAGCAGTTTCGCCATGGCTTTGTCGAGTTTGTTTTGTGAGGCGGTTTGCGCGCGGGGTGACGATGGCGTCGCAGGCCAATGGAACGACGCGATTTGCAGGAACAGGCCAAAGTGGTAGGGTAGGGCGAGGTTACTGGTACGCAAAGCGGTGATTTACATCACGGCATATAGCGTCAATAAGATTATTTAATGAAATTGCTTTGCGGCCAGCCCCACTGCCGGTAACAAGGCCACAGATATTCATGTCTTTTCTTCTCACCAAACCAATCAGGAGGATGCATTCATGGGTACGACTATGCTTACCCCTCCGGTCATCAAACAGCCCGGAGAATATATCAAGGACGTAATCAATATCGCGAAAGCGAAGAATCCCGCCGAAACCGAATTTCTTCAAGCTGTAACCGAAGTCCTCGAATCTCTCACTCCCGCCGTGCAGAAACACCCGGAATACCAGAAGGCGAGAATCCTGGAAAGGATCATTGAGCCGGAGCGCGTGCTGATGTTCCGTGTGCCGTGGATCGATGATGCGGGGCATGTGCAGGTGAACCGCGGATTCCGGATTGAGATGAGCAGCGCGATCGGGCCGTACAAGGGCGGGCTGCGCTTCCATCCATCGGTGAACCTGGGGATCTTGAAGTTCCTGGCGTTCGAACAAGTATTCAAGAATTCGCTGACCACGCTGCCGATGGGCGGCGGCAAGGGCGGCTCGGACTTCGATCCAAAGGGCAAGAGCGACAACGAAGTGATGCGCTTCTGCCAGAGCTTCATGAGCGAACTGTTCCGCCACATCGGACCGGACACGGACGTGCCGGCCGGAGACATCGGCGTGGGCGGGCGCGAAATCGGGTTCCTGTTCGGGCAATACAAGCGGCTGGCGAACAACTTCACGGGCGTGTTGACGGGCAAGGGCCTGAGCTGGGGCGGCTCGTTGATCCGTCCGGAAGCGACGGGCTATGGCTGCGTGTACTTCGCGGATGAAATGCTGAAGACGAAGAAGGAAACGTTTGCCGGGAAGACCTGCCTGGTATCGGGGAGCGGCAACGTGTCCCAATACACGATAGAGAAGCTGCTCGATCTGGGCGCAAAGGTGATCGCGCTGTCGGATTCGAACGGCGTCATTCACGATCCGGAAGGCGTCAACCGCGAGAAGCTGGCGTATGTCATGGAACTGAAGAACGTGCGCCGCGGCCGCATCAAGGAATATGCCGACAAGTTCAAGAGCGCGAAGTATGTCGCTGTGGATCCGCGCCTGGACTACAACCCGCTGTGGGCCATCAAGGCCGACTGCGCGTTCCCGAGCGCGACGCAGAACGAAATCAACGCCAAGGACGCGGCGACGCTGGTGATGAACGGATGCAAGCTGGTGGCCGAAGGCGCGAATATGCCGAGCACGCTGGATGCGACCAAGCTGTTCCTGGAAGCGAAAATCCTCTACGGGCCCGCGAAGGCAGCGAATGCCGGCGGCGTGGCGACGAGCGGATTGGAAATGAGCCAGAACAGCATGCGGCTGAGCTGGACGCGCGAAGAAGTGGACGATCGCCTGCACAAGATCATGATCGCCATCCACAAGAACGCGTTCGAGACCGCCGAGAAGTACGGTCATCCGGGCAACCTGGTATACGGCGCGAACATCGCCGGGTTCGTGAAGGTGGCGGACTCGATGCTGGATCAGGGGCTGGTCTAAGACAATGGCGAGCAGCTAGTGGCGAGTGTCGTGCGAACAGTGACGGCACGTCACGCCACGGGTTGCACGGAGTAGAATTGCGGCGGGGTGGTGAAGAGCCATCCCGCCGTTTCTGTTAGTGCAGAGAGCTTCGCAAGAACAGACTCACCCTTTTCGCATGGCCTTTCAACGACGCCGACTGTGAGAGTTTGATGATGGACGCGAAACAACAGGAACTGCCGATTCCCTTCCCGGATGTGGAGACGCAGTTCGAGGGCTACGACAACCTGATGCCCTTCCGGGTGCAAAACATCCTGCTGGTATCGAGCTTGTACGATTCCTTCATCCTGAAGGAAGACGGGCGCCTGAATGAGCTGCTGGTCAGTGAATCGCAGGATTTGCACCTGCAGCAGATTCCGCGGATCACGCAAGTATCAAGCTGCCGGGAAGCCCTGGAACGGGCGAAAGCGGAGCCGCGCTTCAATCTGATCTTGACGAACCTGGAAGTCGGGGACATGAACGCCGCGCAACTGGCGCGGGAGATCAAGGCGGCAGGGCTGCAAGTTCCGGTCGTGGTGCTGGCGTATGACTACCGGGAGATCAAAAAGTTCATTGCCAAAAATCCGGTGACGGACATCGAGAAGATTTTTCTGTGGCAAGGAACGCCGCGGGTACTGATTGCGATTGTGAAGTACATCGAGGATCGGCGGAACGTAGAGCACGACGCGTCGATGATGGGCGTGCCGGTGGTGCTGGTAGTGGAAGACAACATCCGGTACTACTCGTCGTTTTTGCCGCTGATGTACACAGAGCTGATTTCGCAAACGCGGCGCGTGATTCAGGAAGGCGTGAACCTGGCCCACAAGCTGATGCGCATGAGAGCGCGGCCGAAGATCTTGCTGAGTTCCAATTTCGAAGAAGCGTATGCCATCGCGGTGCGCTACCAGGAGCACCTGCTGGGAATCGTAAGCGACGTGGAGTTTCCCTGGGGCGGAACGCTGAATGCGGACGCGGGATTCGAGCTGGCCCGAGGCGTGCGGCAACTGGTGCCGGATTTGCCAATCGTGCTGCAAACCAGCCGGACAGCCTTCCGTCAACAGGCTTACGCCGAGGGATACGCGTTCTTACGGAAGCGCTCGCCAACTTTCTTGCGAGATTTGCGTAAGCTGCTGACGCAGGAATTTGCGTTTGGCGATTTCGTGTTCCGCACCGCGGACAAGACGGAAGTGGCGCGGGCCACGGACCTGAATTCGCTCGAAGAGTGCCTGCACAAGGTTCCGGCGGAAAGCATTGCGTATCACGGGCAGCGGAACCATTTTTCGAGGTGGCTGACCGCGCGGACCGAATCGGCGCTGGCGCAAAAACTGCGCCCGCGGAAGGTCTCGGACTTTCCGACGGTGGAGGGGCTGAGACAGAACCTGATCGATTCGATCGCGGAGTACCGCCGCGAACAAAGCGACGTGCTAATCGGCGACTTCAAGCCGGAAGCGATGCAGATCGGCGGCTCGTATTTTCTGAGGATTGGCAGCGGGTCGCTGGGAGGCAAGGCGCGCGGGCTGGCGTTCGTACGCCATCTGCTGCACAAGAAGCGTTTTGCGCGCCGGTTTCCGAACGTGCAGGTGGCGGTGCCCCCGGCGGTAGTGATTGCCACGGATGCGTTCGACCGGTTTTTGGCGGAGAACAGCCTGCTGGATTTTGCGATTCACGAGACGGATGACAGCGAGATTCAGCAGCGCTTCCTGGACGCAAGTCTGCCGGCGGGGTTAGCGCAGGACTTGCGCGCGTTTCTAGGGGAGGCGCGTTATCCGCTGGCGGTGCGGTCGTCGAGCTTGCTGGAGGATTCGCAGTATCAGCCATTCACGGGCGTGTATGAAACGTTCATGCTGGCGAACCAGCACGAAGACGAGGAATTTCGGTTCCGGCAACTGAGCGACGCGGTGAAACTGGTCTATGCGTCCACATTTTCACGGCATGCGAAGGCGTACGTGAGGGCGACGCCCTTCCGGCTCGAAGAAGAGAAGATGGCGGTGATCCTGCAGCAGGTGGTGGGATCGACCTTTGGGTCCAGGTTCTATCCGGACTTTTCGGGTGTGGCGCGTTCCAGGAATTTTTATCCCGTGCCGCCGCTGGCGTTCGAAGACGGAATTGCGGCGGTGGCGTTGGGATTGGGGCGCACGGTGGTAAATGGAGGAAAGTGCCTGTCGTTCTGCCCGCGATATCCGGCAAATCTGGTGCAGTTCGCGTCGGCGGAAGATTTTCTGAACGAATCGCAGACGGAGTTTTGGGCGCTGTCGCTGAAGCCGCACAGCGGGGATGGGCCGGGTTCCGACTTGCATGAAGTGATGTTTACGCTGGACGTCGCGGAGCAGGACGGGACACTGGACGCGGTGGGGTCCACCTATTCCGCGGACAACGACCGGATCACGGATGGGCTGGGGCGGGAGGGTGTGCGGCTGGTGACGTTCGCGCCGGTGTTGAAGTATGGCGCATTTCCCCTGGCGGCGGTGCTCGACCGGCTGGTGAAGGATGGAGAGGACGCGTTCGGGCAGCCGGTGGAGATTGAATTTGCGGTGCGGCTGCCGAGAGAGACGAACGAAGCCGCGCACTTCGGGTTTTTGCAGATCCGGCCGCTGGTGCTCTCTCACGAAGCGGAAGAGATGCACATGGAGGGGATCGGCGGGGAGAGGATCCTGGCGCAGAGCAGCAAGGTGCTTGGGAACGGGCGCGTAGGGAATCTGGAAGATGTGGTGGTGGTGGATTCCCAGCGGTTCGAGCGAGCGCAGAGCCAGGAAGTGGCGCGGCATGTGGCGTACTTTAACGCGAAGCTGCTGGCGGAAAACCGGCCGTATCTGCTGGTCGGGGTGGGGCGGTGGGGATCAACGGACCCATGGCTGGGCATTCCCGTGGAGTGGGACGAGATTTCGGGCGCCCGGGTGATCGTGGAAGCGGGGTTTCGAGACTTCCGGGTGACCCCGTCGCAAGGGAGCCACTTTTTCCAGAACCTGTCCGCATTTCGCGTGGGATATTTCACCGTGAATCCGGATTTGGGCGAGGGAACGGTGGAGTGGGATTGGCTCGCAGCCCAACCGGCAGTAGAGGAGCGTGGGTGCGTCCGGCATATTCGGCTGGCCGGAGCGGTGACGGTATTGATGAACGGGCACTCGGGGAGCGGACTGATCTTGAAGCCGGAAGAGGTGATGGTGACGAGATAAGCGGAAGTTGGCGCAGAAGAGATGTGTGGAAACGCGCTATCGAAACTAGTGCGTTGCGGTGCGATTCGGGAATTCGCAGCAGTAACTCCTTCAAATTCAGACAACGCGAGACGAACCGTGAAATTGGTGCGCTTTGGTCCCGGTCCTGCAATTTCACCTGTAGGGGAAGTCTGGCCAGCCTTGGCCGGAGGAATGGAGGAGAGATGGCCAACTTCATACTTGCGGCGATTGCAATCCTGTTGGCAGGCGGGATTGCGTACAGCTTGTACTCTTCAATGCGTATCTATTCGAAGTTCAGGGGGAAGAGACTGATCACCTGCCCCGAAACGCAGAATCCCGCGGCGGTGCACGTGAACGTGGGGAAGGCAGCCACGAAGGCGTTCTTTGGGAAGGAACAGGTACGGCTGGATCAGTGCTCTCGCTGGCCGGAACGGCAGAATTGCGGGCAAGACTGCTTGAGCCAGGTGAATGCCGATCCGAAGGGTTGCCTGGTCTGGAATATCGTGGCCGAGTGGTACAAGGGCAAGTCTTGCGCGTATTGCCAGAAGCCGTTTACGGAGATGCACTGGCACGATCGGCATCCGGGGCTGCTCTCGCCGGAGCGGATTGCAAAGCAGTGGAATGAGATGCCGCCGGAGACGCTGCCGGAGGTGTTCAAGACGCATTTGCCGGTGTGCTGGGATTGCTACATTGCCGAGACGTACCGTAAGCAGAATCCGGATCGCGTGCTGGATCGCCAATGGGACCGGGGGGCGGGGGGGGAGTACGTGCCGAAGGACAACGCCAGCACCTCCAAGTAACGCAGCGCACGGAAGTTAGGGAATCGCCGAGCAGAGTAAGCGGCAGCTCGAAGACAGGGCGCAGTGTGCCGCGCCCCACAAACCAAGCGAGTATTTCCCTGCCCCGAAGACCCGATTCGCCATGAAGTGAAAATCTCTGTGTGGTGGTAGAGTCTACAGACCCCCAGGGAGAAGATCATGGCGACGCAAGAAAAACACGATACCCATCACAAAGCACTTTCGATCAACCTGGACGGCACGATTTTCGGCTCGTTTGCGGAAATTGGGGCGGGCCAGGAAGTGGCGCGGTGGTTTCTGCGCGTCGGAGGCGCGTCAGGGACGGTCGCAAAGACCATCAGCGCCTACGACAAGGAAGTGAGCGACGATCTCTACGGGTCCGGCACGCGCTACGTTTCGAAACCGCGTCTGGAAGCGATGCTGGACAACGAGTGGGCGCAGTTGCTGGTGCAATTGCAGCCGACGCGCGGGACAACCGCAAGATTCTTTGCCTTTGTGGATACGATTTCGGCGCGGAATTTCGCCGGTACGAACGATTGCCACGGATGGATGGGGCTTCGATTCCTGCAGCAGCCAAGCGGCGAAGCGAGCCAGATCATTCTGCACGCCAACTTGCGCGACTCGACCAATCTGCGGCAGCAGGAGGCTGTGGGGATTCTCGGCGTGAATCTGATTTATGCCACACATCACGCGCTGGGTTCGCCGGCGGAATTTCTGGCCAGCTTGTTCGAAGACCTGACCCTGTCGCGGCTGGAAATCGATTGCGTCTCGCTGAGCGGGCCGGCGTTCGCAGGATGGGATGCGCGGCTGCTGCACGCGCAGCTTGTGGCCGGCGGCTATGCGGAGGCGGTGGCGTTTCTGGAGAACAACCAATATGTGCCCGCGAATGAGCTGCTCTATAAAAGGGCGATTGTGCTGGCACCGGGGAGGTTCGACAGTGTGGCGCAACTGCACGTAGATCTGATCCAGGCGACGCTGGCGGACCTGCCCGAACCAGAAGTGAAAGATTCGAAGGGGGCGCTGGGTCTGTTCTGCTTAACGACGGCGCCGGGCAACGGCCAGGAAAATAACGTGACCGCGCAGGAGATTGTGGAGCACGTGGTGGAATTGCAGAAGCTGGGCTACGGGGTGATGGTATTTCGCGCGCGGGAGCTTTATACCATGAGCGCGTTCGTGAACCGGTACACGAAAGCGCGGATTCACTTTGCCATCAGCCTCACCGTGCTGGTCAAAGTATTGGAAGACAATTATGCCAATCTGGCCGGAAGCCTCTTGGAAGGAATCGCGCGCTTGTTCGCCCAGAATGTGCGATTGAGCGTGTACCCGATGCCGGCGGAAGACGTGGAGCGGCGTGTGAAGAGCGCGGGGCTGACGGGATGGCATTGGAAAGTGACGGACGGGATGGTGTATGCGAATGAGTTGTACCCCGACGAGCCAGTGGGGCATTTGTATCAGTATTTGTTGAGCAGCGAGTTTATTTTGATTGGGAAGCCGAAGGGGAATCAGGCGGCGGCAGGTTAAACACCGCGGGCAACCTCCCGAGTCGAAGCGCAAAAAACCGCGCAAGCGGCGATCCATCGCCGCACTCCACACCTAGTGGCAGAATTCACAGGCGCGGCCGACAGTGCCCAATCCCAGCAATTCCACGTTGGGAGAAAGGTACTCCGGCCTGGCAGGCTCTTCGTTCGTCAAGCAGGTGCTGAGATATTTCTTGTTGTCGTCGCAGAACACAGTGACCACCGCGGCGTCCGGCGAAAGTTTTTCTTGAGCCTCGATGGCAGCGAGGAAGTTGCAGCCGGAGCTGATGCCGACGGCCAGACCCAGCTCTGTCGCCAGCTTCTGGGCCATGAGAATGGCGTCGCCATCGTGGACCTTCAGGACTTCATCCACTTCCTTCAGATTCATGATTTCGGGGACGAATTCGTCGGAGATGCCCTGAATGCGGTGATTGCCGACTTTGCACCCGGTGCTGAGAGTGGGCGATTCGGCCGGCTCGACCGGATGAACGCGAATGCCGGAATCGTGGCGCTTGAGGAAACGGCCAACACCCATGACCGTCCCGCCGGTGCCAACGCCGGCAACAAAAGCCTTGGGGCGCTTGCCAACGGTTACGAATTGCGACCAGATTTCCGGGCCGGTGGTTTGTTCGTGCGTTTCGATGTTGGCTGGATTCGAAAACTGCCGCGGAAGGAAGACATCTTTGCGCGAAGCGGCAAATTCTTCGCACATCTTGATGCTGCCCAGGAAGCCGCCGTCGCTCTTGCTGACGGAGACGACTTCGGCGCCGTAGCTGCGAATCAGGTGGACGCGCTCCTGGCTCATCCAATCGGGCATGAAGATCTTGACGGGGTGGCCGAGCATGCGGCCGATGGCGGCGAAGGAGATGCCGGTGTTGCCGCTGGTGGCCTCGGCGATGGTGTAGCCGTGCTGGATTTTGCCTTCCGCGTAGGCCTTCTGGAGGATGCACAAGGCCATGCGGTCCTTGATGCTGCCCGTGAGGTTCAGATACTCGGACTTGGCAAAGAGCAGGCGATGCGTCCCGTGATAGCGGAAATGGATCGAGATCAGCGGCGTATTGCCAATGAGCCGGGTGAGGGCCTTGAATTTGGAGGTGGGTACTTCGAGTGTCGTGGTCATAACAATTCATTCTGGGCACGTTTGGGGTGATTCGGCAAGGCCTTAGCTCACAGGCCAAAAGGGCCATTTTGAGCGGGTTTTCGGCGATTCTGCGAAATCATTACCGAACGTATGTTCGGTTACCTAAGGGCAAACCCATCTTGGTCGCGTCGCTGAGTGCCTCTCGTGGCCTGGGCGCGCGCCCCTGATTATTCCTGCGAGGCGACAGCGAGAATGTACCAGGCGTCGTGAGGGAGCCATTGCTCCTGCCAGCGCCAGTCGTTGTCGGCACCGGTTTGTTTGTAGGTGAGGTTGAAGTCGATATCGTTTTCGTCTTTGAAGCCGGCCGTGATGCCGTTGGAGATGCCGCCCGGGGCATTGGTGAATTCCCATGAGTCAAAGAACATGTAGATGGGATTGTTGCGGCCGACACCATTCATCATGGAAGAGTCGTAGGGATTGTTGCCGAGGATCCAATCGAGCTGGTTGGTGGCGAAGGCGCGAAGCTTCTTCTGGAATTCGGGATCATCGGAGAATTGTTTGGCGGCAAGGTGCGCGGCCGTGGCGAGTGAAGCGAGTCGGGCATTCTCGCCCTGCCACCACGGAGCGACTTCGGTGTTGTGCGGGAAGAAGAAGGTGATCTTGCGATTGCCGCCTTTGTCTTGCGTGAGCTGGCGGGCGTAGCCGAAGGGATTGGAGGTATCGACATTGATGGCGAGCTGGAAAGTCAGGGATTTCTTCACCGCGTCGCGGACCCTCTGCTGCATTTCGGGGCTGGCAATCTGCGCGTAGTAAAGCAGGCTGACGACCGGCAGGCCCGCATCGGACGCGTGGAAGAAGGGGCGCTTGGCATCGTCGGCGCGCCAGTAGTTGGTGTAAGAGCCATCCGTGATCAGGCGAGAGAGCAGGCTCGCGGCGCGCTTGTCGGCGGCGGCTTTGTACATGTCCTTCTTTGTGGCGCGGTAGAGTTCGGTCGCGGCAGCAAGAGCGCAGTAGTCGTCGACGATGTTTTCCTTGCCGTCGTTGACGAGCTTCAGATTGTTCTTCTCGAGGAAATCCCAGGCCTCTTCGGCTGCTTTGAGGTAGTCGGCGCTGGAGTATTCGCCAGATGGGGAGAGCGTACTGGCGATGGCCAGAGCCGCGACCGCCATGCCGCCACCGGAGCGGTAACTGACTTCGTATTCGAGATCGCTATTGGCCTGCTCGACCTTCTCGCGATCTTTACCCGGAGCTTGATAGATGTCGTACTTCTTCATCTCACCGGCAATCTTCCGGAGTTCAGGCACTTGCTGAGTGCCGCCGGTAGAAACGGAGCGATAGAAGGAGCCGCCGGGAACCTTGACGCGAACGAGGTAGTCAGCGCCGAACATGCCTTCATCGAGCATGCGGTTCTTGTAGCGTAGGAATTCGGGAACCTTGCGGCTGTTCAGAAGCTCGGTGCTCTTGAAGAAGCTGTAAACGGCGAAAGGAATCTGCTGCGGATTGAAGTAAGTGGAAAAGGAAAGGTGCGACAGGTGCTTGCCGTAATCGCCAGTGGCGTCCCACCAGCCTCCATGCGCGTCAACGAAACCCTGTTTCTTGCCGTCGAAGGGGAGATGGCGATCGGCCTTGTCCATCGGACCGGAGCTGCGCTCTTCCTTGAAGAAGTAGATAGCGTCAGAAAGCGTGTTGCGTTCGAGAAGAAGCTTTTGGACGAGGAACGGAGAGGAATGAATGGAATGGTCGCCGGCCGTGCAGACGAGATAGTAGTTCCCTTCCGTGGTGAAAGAATCGAAGTCGATAGTCCAATAATCCCCGGTGTGCCACTTCTGAACTGGTCCGACGCGTTGTGGCGTGATGGTAAGTGCGGCGTGATGATCGCGGGCATCTGTCAGGGTGCAGGAAGTGAACTTGTCCGCGGCGCTCGCCTGGATGACAGCGTGCTTGGGGCCGGTGGCTTCGTAGCCGATCTGGTTGGTCAAGATCTTAGCTTGATCAGCTCCGCGAGAGGCAGGGAGGACAGCAACAGCCACCGCGGCGAAGAGGATCAGTCTGGATAGTTGAGCCATGGCATTCCTCGAATCTCGTAAGTTGAGCGCGTTCGGCAGTGGAGCGAAGCACGCAGCGAGGGGAAGGCGAACACGCTGGCACACCTAATTTAAAACGTTTTAGTAGAAAATGCGACCTCCATTGACACATCCGGGAGGCGATACCACAATGACAGCGGCTTCAACGAGGATCGGCCGATGCTCTTCTCATGGAAACGGTGTGTCTGCACTTCCCTTCTTGGCATAATGCTTTGCGGATTTGTGGTTCTGGATCACGTTTGCGCGCAGAATTTCCCGGACCTCAAGCCGAGTCCGCAACAGATCGCGTGGCAAGACATGGAAATTGGCGTGATCTTCCACTTCGGGCCGAACACGTTCATGGATCGCGAGTGGGGCGACGGCACGGCGGACCCGAGCGTGTTCAATCCTTCGAACTTCGACGCGGAACAGTGGATCGAGGCGGTGAAAGCGGGCGGCGCGAAATATGTGGTGATGGTGGCGAAGCATCACGATGGATTCTGCCTGTGGCCCAGCGAACTGACGAACTACGGCGTGAAGAGCAGCCGATGGAAAAGTGGCAAAGGCGACGCAGTACGCGAAGTGGCGGAGGCCGCGCGGCGGAATGGATTGAAGTTCGGGATTTACCTGTCGCCATGGGACCGGCACGATCCGCGATACGCCGACCCACCGGCGTACGACAAGTATTACCTCGCCCAACTGGATGAACTCGCCTCGCAGTATGGTGAACTGGTGGAGTTCTGGATGGACGGCGCGGGCAGCGCAGGCCACACCTACGATTTCGACAAGATTGTGCAGGAACTGCGCATGTGGCAGCCGAACACGCTGGTGTTTGCCGATGTGGCGCTCTACCGCGCCGCCGATTTGCGCTGGGTAGGCAATGAAGCGGGAACCGTGCCGTACGAGAACTGGAACGTTGTGGATCGCATAGGCTATTTGCGGTGGAGGCCGGTGGAGGCGGACACGCCGCTGCGGAAGTTGCACTGGTTCTGGCATCCGAACGACGAACCGAGTCTGAAAAGTTTGACCGAGATGGTCGACCTCTATAACCAGACCGTGGGCCACGGCGCGCAGTTGATGCTGGGGATCGCGCCGGACAGCACAGGACGCGTACCCGCATCGGACGTGGCGCGGCTGAGAGAATTCGGGGACGCGGTGCAGAAGCTATACAGCCATAACCTCGTGGTGGAAAAACATGGACAGAGCGCGGCTCGCGAGGCAACCGATGGAAACGCGGATACGTTCTGGTCGACGCCAGCGGGGTCGCACACCGCGGTGATCGAGGTCGAATTCCCGCAGCCGGTGACGTTTGACCGCGCGCTGACGATGGAGTGGCTGAACGACGGTCAGCATGTGCAGAAATATGCGATCGAGGTACTCGACGGCACGAAGTGGAAGCGCGTAGCGGAGGCGCAGGCAATCGGCCACAAGAAGATTGACATATTCCCGGCCGTAACGGCGCAGAAGGTGCGGCTGAGTTTGATCTCCACTTCCTCGGAAGCGCACATTCGAGAGTTCCAGTTGTTCAACGGCGCCGAGAAATAGCTCCTGCGGCCCCTGGGCAAGCCCCGCCCCAACCAAAACCGATACCGATAGGACACACAGAATGGCAACCTTTGTCGAGCAGTGATTAGCTGGATATATGCCGCCCGACAAACAAGCTGAACGGCGCCGAAGCCGGCGGATCCGCATCGGCCAGCCTCTCAAAGTCCGTCCTTCCGATCCCAAAGACGCTCATTTTGAAGACATCAATGTGACGACGAACGTGTCGCGGGATGGAATCTTCTTCGTGAGCCAGATTCATACGTACTACGAGGGCATGCGGTTATACGTGGCCGTGCCGCATCACATACCGCGCAACGAACAGGACAGGGAGTATGTGGGACAAGTGGTTCGCGTGGACGCGCAACCTGAAGGGCGTTTCGGAGTCGCGGTGCAGTTGCTCTCCCCCTGGATGGCAAAATAGCAATCAGGAATTCGAATCGAGTGCGACGATCTGCGTGCGCAGTTTCTCGAACTGCAGCGAGCCCAGGCCGCGGTCAGCCGCCATCTTCAAATAAGGCAGCGCAGCGGGTTCCAGGTTCCAGTAGGCCTTGGCCAGGTAGGCATCCAGAGCCACCGGATCCGTGCCCGCGACCAGCGTTTTCTTCACTAGAACATCTTCCAGATTCCCGCCGGTAGGACCATTGCGCAGCAAAACACGATAAGAATCGGCGAGGGTCAGCGTCGGACGCATAAAATCGGCCAGGTCAACCAGGCTTTCGTGAATGCGCTGGTGCAAACGATGGCGCTGGCCGCCGAGGATGCCGTACCAGTTTTTCATGCCAAGAGTGCAGCCGGTAAGGCTGTGATGCTTGGCGATCGGAACATTGATGACCTTGTCGGCTTCCAGAAAGGGCTGATACACGGGCCAATCCTGGAGAAGATCGCCACCCAGATCGACTTCCTTGAACTTTTCCGGCGCGGGGAGAAGGACTTCGGCGCCCTGCTGGCGCGCGGCAGCGGCGATACCGGACCGTTCGAAGCAACGGCGGGGATCGTTGCAGCTCACATCGGTAACGATTACCTTTTTTGCGCTGGCGGACCAGCACTGGCGAACCAGTTCCGCGACGACTTCCGGATTGGTGTTGGCGGCCTGTTCGGGTGTGCGGTCCCAGGCGATGTTGGGTTTGACGATGACCACGTCTCCGCGCGAGATGAAACGCGGCATGCCCCCGAGTTCGAGGAGGGCGCGCTGAACGAGGGCGGCGGGAGTACCTCCATGAATGACGGCCAGGTCCGGGAATTGCGGGTTGGCGGCGATGGTGTGATCGCGGCGCGCCGTAGCAACCAGACGATCGGTGGGTTTTGCGCTGCGCGTAGAGAGCCAGTAGGCCGCGGCAGCCGTGCCGGCGCTCAGACCGGCGAGACGCAGGATTTTAATAAGCGCTTCGCGGCGATCGACCACCGGAGTCGTGGCGCTATCGTTTTGCGGCTGTGCGTTCGCCAAAGGCTAAACCTCCTGCAGCGCGATTCGATTCGGATCGTCGGTGCCGAGGCGGTGCTCGGGGTTGCCGGCGACGGCAATGTATTTCGGCGCGAGACCGGCGTGCTCCAGAGACTTCATACCCCGCTCAGCACGCTTACGCTCGATGATGTCCCAGGCGGTCTGATCGATAGCGACAGGATCGGTGGCAACGATAATGCCATTGTATTTCCAGGCGTATTGGGGCTTGAACATGGGACCCGCTTCGAAGGAGCCGGTCATGGCGTCGGCAACGATCAGCCGGAACTTGTTACGGATCGGCGGAAGCATGTTGATATCGGCAACGGCGGGGCAGCAGTTGTTGCCGTGCATCCTGTCGGGATTGTTGTTCACGCCATACATATTTTTCAGAGCGAGTGTGATGCCAGCGCCGCTGTGGTGCTTGAGGATGGGAACGTTAATCATGGCATCGCAGGTGCGCGTGAGAAGGTTCGACAGCCGCGTCTTGACAGCGCCGTAGGAGAGGATAGTTTCGTCGTAGCCGATGTCTTTCGAATCTGTCCCGACGATGCGGACGCGATTGGGATCGCTCGAGAGCGTGAAACCGGCACGATCGAGTTCGCCGTTGGTGCGGTCCCAGACGACGATGTTGCCGGGCTTGATGCCGGCGGCTCGCAGTCTTTCACAGATCGCTTCGACGAGGACCACGTGGGTGGAGAGGCCCGGGCCCGCGATGGTATTGACCTTGAGGCCGACGACTTCGTTGGGTTTGAAGAGCTTTCTCCATGGCGCAACGGGGTCCGAAGAATCGGAGTAGGTCTGCATGGCGCGGTCGAGAAGCTTTTCGACGCGAGCCGCCTCCGGGCTCGAGCCCGTGCCGTAGAGTGAGGCGTCACGCGCAATGACGACCTTCGATTTGGGTTGATTCGCGGAGGGGGGATTCACATCGCCGGCGAAGGCGAACGGGGCGGCGGTGGCGGCCAAGGCGCCGATGGCGCAGTCTTTGAGAAAATCGCGGCGAGTCTTTTCCGGCATTTCTTTCATGACGACAGCCTCCTAGCGCGAGAGCTTGGATTCAAATGCGTGGCCTAGATCGAGCAGCGCGGGCGGCAACTGCGGCGATTCCTGATATGCGACCATACGAATCAGATAGGGCCCCTTGAGAAAAATCAAACTTTGCGAGTAGAGGCGCGCAGCGTCGCCCAGAGTGGCTTTTTGCGCGTCCATGGCCGGCTCCGAGTCGAAGATAGACTTGGCGGCGGCAGGCGAAGACATGGTGTACACGTCAACGACGACCTGCACTTGGTCCTTGTATTTGTAGTCCGCGGTGGATGTGCTCTTCACGCCGGCTTTCAGATACTTCTCCGCGTCGCCGTCGATGTAATCGGAGAGCTGATCGGGGGCGAAAGTCCGGATTTCGGGAGAACGGATCCATCCGGAAACGGCGCCGGATTCGACAAAAAGATTCGTGGGGACGGTCGCTTTGTGCTGGCAGCCCACGGCGAACACGACGAGGGCGATGGCGAGAAATCCGGGAATGCGTCGGTGGTTCATGAGCGTTTGGCCTTTTTCCGTTGGTTGAGGAGAATCTGGTTCGTCGAAGAGCGGGATTCGCCAATGCTGGTGATATACACCGCCGGATGATCCTGCAGCGGGCAGGCGTACTCGCAGGCGCCGCACCCGACGCAGCGGGCGGGATCGACGCGCGGCTGCTTGACGACCTTGGTTTGTGCATTGGCATCGATCACTTCCGCCGGTTGCAAGTAGATGGCTTTCGGCGAAGTGGGACACCACTCTTCGCAGACGATGCAGTCGATGGCCATGGCCCAGGGCAGGCAACGGCCGCGATCATAGAATGCAGTACCGATGCGAATGGGCTTGGAGTCGGAGGAAACTCCGACCGACCAGGCCTTTTCCTTGGCGGTGATTTTCCAGATAGCCCCGGTGGGGCATGCTTCGGAACACAGCGTGCAACTGGGCTCGCAGTAGCCGATGCGCGCAACTAGCACAGGCGTCCACACACCTTCGAGGCCGGCTTCCGAAAACGCGGGATGAAGCGCGTTATTCGGGCAGACCTTCATGCACTCACCGCAGCGGACGCAGCGGGCCAGAAAATCCGATTCTTCGAGGGCGCCGGGCGGGCGAACGCGGTGCTCGTTTTTCTCCGCGGAGAACACCGGCGTAGCGCGCAAGAGAGGAACAACGGCGGCGCCGGCGGCAATGCCGGTAAGCACCCGGCGACGCGGGAGATTCGGCGCTTCCAGCGTGTCACCGCTGGGGAAGAATTTGAACTCAAGACCGTGGTGCGGGCACTCCCCCACGCAATTCAGACAAAGATGGCACTCGGACTTGCGCCACGGAACTCCGCCGATGGGGTCGTCGCCACCCTGGCAACGGAGCAGGCAACGATTGCAGTTGTCGCAGGAAACCGGGTGCTTCTGCAGACCGAGGATCGACCAGCGCGAGACCAGGCCGAACAGCGCCCCAAGAGGGCAAAGTGCGCGGCAGAAGAAACGCGTCACGCGCAGATTGAGCGCAAGGAGAAAGATAAAGATGAGGCCGAGGAAGAAGCCCTGGCGGAAGTGCGATTGCTTCAGGCTGAGCACCGTGAGATTCAGGATGGCGTGGACGATGCCGGCCACGAAGGCAAGTGGCGAGAACTGGCTTGTTTCGCCGGCGCGCAGGACCGCGTTGCTGAGATAGGAGAGGCTGGGGAATATCGATAGACCAATGGAGCGCGTCAGAAGAGAAAACGGATCGAGCCAGCCAACGATGGCAGTGCCAAATACCGCGGCGAGTAGAACAACAATCAAGATGTAATACTTGGTGGTTTGCCAGCGCTTATAGCGATTCGATTCGATGAGCTGCTTGCCGCGCTTGGACTCGGACTTCAGGCTGCCGAAGAAATGGTTGAGCGTGCCCATGGGGCAGATCCAGCCGCAGAAAAAACGTCCCAGGAAAAACGTAGGGATCAGGATGAGCAGGCTCCAGAGGAGGCCGTGATAGAGAGCGCGGCTGGCGAGCGCGTTCGAAATACCCACCAGCGGATCAATCTGGAAAAAGAACTTGACGGGCGAACTGAGGTGCAGGTCATCGGAGGCGCCCGAAGGCGCGGCGCGGAAGTCCGTGCGCAGGAGCAAGAAGAGGAACAGCAACAAAAAAACGACCTGGGAGGCAGCCCGGAGACGCGTTGCGGAAGCCAATTTCACAGGTAAATTGTGGCAACTGGGGAAGGTTAGGGGATGTGATAGGAGTCACGGTAGATGGTTTCCGGTTACAATGCAGGAAGGCAATCACGCCGTATTCAAGGGACGAAATCATCGTGATTCATCGCTACGTTTTTCATAATGATCAGGTTCAGCCGATCGAGAAAGTAAGATGGTCGCCCGGCCAGGCGGGGCTCATCTGCGGCTGGGGCCTGTTCACCACGGTACGAATCGCGCGGGGGGAGGCATTTGCGTACGAGCGGCACTGGCGGCGGCTGGAAAAGGATTCGGCGATTACCCGGTTGCCGCTGACGTTGACCGGAGCACGAGTGCGCGTGCACCTGCAGGAGACGATCCGCGCCAACAAAGTGCTCGAAGGATGCGCGCGGATTTACCTGGTGTGGAACACCGTCGGCGGCTGGAGAAGCGACGAGTCCATGCCGGAAGTAGACCTGGTGATCACCACGGCAGACTTGCCGCACTATCCCGCTGAGGTGCGCTTGGCGGTTCGCGAGCATGGCAGGCACGCGGCTTCCCCACTGGCGGGCGTGAAAACGATCTCCTGGCTGGACAGCGTGTGGGCGTCGGCCGAAGCGCATCGCGAAGGATTTGACGAGGTGGTGTTGTTGAACGAGCGCGGCGAAGTCAGCGAATGCACGGCCGCGAATATTTTCGCCCTGAAAGGCGACAGGGTGGTCACTCCGCCGTTGAGCTCCGGGTGCCTGGAAGGCGTGACGCGCGGCGTGCTCATGGAAGTCGCCTCCGATGCAGGCACAAGCGTGGTGGAACAGACCTTGCGGCTGGAAGATTTGCATTCCGCGGACGAAGTTTTCATCAGTTCGACGAACCGCAATCTCATCGGCGTGAAAGAGATTGGCGGGCGCGAAGTGGGCGGCGGCAAAGCCGGACCCATGACGAAAAAACTGGATGAAGTTTTCGAAGCGTATATCAACGACTACATTGAGAGACGACTGGCCGCGAGCCGCTAGCTGGATGGCTTCCGTGGCTTAGTGCGCCGGCGCGGAGTCGGCAGCTGTTTTGGCGGGATTGGGATTCCCTCCCATGGTGATGCGTAGCGCGATGGGCGCGAGCACCGTCGTGAGCATTACCAGCAGAACCACAGCGGAGAACAACCCTTCGTTCACCACGCCGATGGCTTTGCCGATTCCGGCGAAGATCAGCCCCACTTCGCCGCGCGGCATCATGCCGAAACCGACCGCGAGGCGATTCAGCCGCGGTGGGCAGCCCCACCCGGCGGCGACCTTGCCGATGACGGCTACGACGGTGAGCAGCAGCCCGGCGATAATCACGTCTTTGCTGGCCATGGTTTCCAGCTTGACCTGAATGCCCATCCACACGAAAAACAGCGGCACAAGGAGCGATTCGATCGGCGTGAGCAGTTCGTGCAGCGAGATCCCGCCGACTTCCTTGTCGAAAAAGCTGTTGAGGATCATCCCGGCCGCAAATGCACCCACGATTGTGGCGAGTTCGGCGACGTTGGCCAACCACGCCAGGACCAGCGCAAAGCTCACGCCAAACAGCAGCTTGAGGTTCTGAACACCGGCGCTGGCAAGGCGCCGAACGATTTTGGGTGTGAGCCAGATGCCAATCCCGAGCGAGGCGACCAGGAACAGCGCCGCTTTGCCGGTGGTGATGGCGATGGAGGCGAAGCTGATCGTGCCCGTAGCGGCCAAGCCGCTCACGACGGCGAGAACGATAAGGCAAAGAACGTCATCGATCACTGCCGCACCGAGGATGATCCTGGCTTCTTCAGTGGTGTCGCGGCCAATGTCGCGGAGAACGCGAGCGGTGATGCCCACGCTCGTTGCCGTAAGGATGCCGCCGATGAACAGGTCGGCGGCCAACTCGCTGTCCGGGTGCAGCAGCTTCATGACACCCATACCGAGGATCATCGGCAGAACAATGCCCAGAAGGGCGACGTAAGTCGCATACTTCCCGACACGTCTCATCTCCACGAGGCTGATCTCCAGCCCCACCAGAAAAAGAAGTACCAGAATCGCCAGGCGCGAGACCACGTCGATAAAGGCAAACACGGAGATATACGTCTGGCCTTGCGGTCCGCCGAGCAGCTGCGCGATCAGCTCCGTATGGGGGCCCGGTGGAAGAACTTTCAGTGCGGCATCACTGAGGCCGTAGGGTCCCGTGAGGGCCAGATGGGCGATCCGCGAAAGATTGTCGCCCTCGCGCAGCACGGTCAGGGTAGGATTAGCGAAGTAATAGCCCAGGTTCCCCGCAGCCAATCCGACAAGGAGTTCGCCCAGGACCGCGGGCTGTTTGAGCCACTTCATGATAAGGCCACCCAGCGCGGCGCCCATCGTGATGAAGATGGAGGCGATCAGGATGGGAACGACCGGGTCGGCGTGAGAAAGTTCGGTGCCGACGAAAAACGTCGCCGTCAGAGCATGCAAATGGACTAACGGCTCGATAGCCGGGGTCAGCATGGAACCTAGCTCCTTAAAGGAATCGCATCCAGGCGGTGGAGTTAGAGGTATTGTGGGGGGGAGGGGTGGGGGGAAGCAAGTGGCAAGGAAAAGCAGGGCCTTGCGTGTTACAATGCGCGGCTTGATAAGGGAAGGCAGGGTGTTGCAAGAATGGCGGAAGCGCTGGCGCAGGCAGAAGCGGTCCTGGAAGTCATCTCGCCGGATGGCGCGCGGAAGTACGTTCGCGTGACGCAAACGCCCTTTTTGATTGGGCGCGGAGCGGAGACCGGCAACCATTTGCAACTGACGGACCGGCGTATTTCGCGCAACTGCGCGGCGATTGTCCAGGAAGCGAACCGTTACTACCTGGAAGATCGCGGGCAGCGCCGGGGAATCTTCGTCAACGGCGAAAAGGTGGAGAGCCGGCCCTTAACCGACAGCGACGTCATTACGTTCGGGCTGGAAGATTCCTACCAGGTGATTTTCCGCGCCGCCACTGGCACTTCGGATGAAGCGATCCCCCAACTCTTAACGCGCATCGACCACATGACCAGCGCGGAATCGTCGACCGGCGGCGGGCTGCGCAAGCTCAACTTGCTGCTGGAAGCGACCTCCCTGCTGCACTCGCAACTGCCGCTGGATTCCGTGCTGGCAAAAATGATCGACCACGCCGTGGCGGTCACAGACGCGGACCGCGGTTTGCTCGAGGAGGCGGTGGACGGGCCGGGCGACAAGGTCGCGGACCGGCTGCGCGTTCGGCTGGCGCGGCGCAGCGGCGGGCAGCGCTTGCCGCCTGAGAGCATGACGCCCAGCCAGACGGCGATTCAATTGGCGATCAAGAAGCAACTTCCCGTGATCACCGAAGACATTGAGCAGGCGGAACAGAATCTGCAGGCGGCCGCCAGCATCGTGGCGCAGGGTTTGCGCGCGGTGGTGGTGATTCCGCTGTATGCCAGCTCCCGCGCCAGCAGCGAATCGGCGACCAACGTTACGCGTGGAGAATTCCTGGGCGTGTTGTATCTCGATTCGAAGCGCCCGACCGCGTTCTCGAAACTGGATCGCCAGATCCTCGACGCGCTGGCCGCCGACGCGGCGAGCATTCTGGATAACGCGCGGCTGGTGGAGAAGGAACGCGAGCGCCAGATGCTCGAGCAGCAGATTGCCATCGCGCGCGATATTCAGCAGGCGCTGCTGCCGAAGAATTTCCGCGACTATCCGCATATCGCCGTGTCCGGCGTGAACTTCCCGTGCTTGTCCGTGGGAGGCGATTATTTTGACGTGTTCCCGCTGGACGAGCGGCGGACGGCGTTCTTGTTGGCGGACGTGAGCGGAAAAGGATTGGGCGCGGCGCTGGTCACCACGATGCTGCAGGGTGCGCTGTCGGGCATGACCCTGGGCACCGACCCTGCGCGCGTACTGAATCACGTGAATCGCTTCCTGTGCGATCACGTGGAAGTGGGGCGCTACGCCACGATGTTTTTTGGAATCATTGACGACAGCGGAAGGCTTGAGTACATCAACGCGGGCCATCCTTCGCCGGTTCTGCTGCGCAACGCCACGGCGGAAGAAGCTTTCACGGAAGGGTCTTTCCCTGTCGGACTGGTGCCCGAGGCGGAATTCTGCTCAGCGACGCTGCAGCTCGAGCCGAACGATACGCTGGTCCTCTACAGCGACGGCGTGACCGAAGCGATGGATCCAGACGAGCAACTCTACGGCGTGGGGCGCCTGCGTGCCGTGCTCGAGGGGAAAAACGAAATGGCGCTGGACGAGATACAAAAGACCGTCCTCGAGTCGGTGGAGAATTTTGCGCGCGGCGCGCGCCAGGCGGACGATCTGACCATGCTGCTCGTGCGGTTCAGAGCCGTCGGCGCGATGACCACGGAAACCGATACGTCCCCCAGCAAGACCGGCGCAGCGACCTAAGTTGTTTTCGCCAACAAACGACTTCCCTGCCCAATGAATTATGCTATGCTCCCCGCACGGGTGAAGCCTAGACTCTCGCGCCGCTCCGTAGAGATTGCTCTCCCTACCCAGGCGCTTCGCCGAAACCTGTGATGTTCCGCAGCGCCTGTTCCAACTGAGGTCCTATGAACCGACTGAAGCAGTATCTGTCCTGGGTGACTTCGATTGCCTTGATCCTCAGCACGACGGCCTTGGACGCGTGCGGATCGAACAAGAGCGCCCCAATGGCGGTGGCAAACACAGCGCAACAAGATGCGCAGAATCCGCCGCCAGCGCAAGGCCAGCAAGACCAGACACAGGGCCAGGCTCCAGCGCAGGCGCAAAATGCGTCCGCGGATTCGTCGCAGACGCAATTGCCGGCGGTGAATCTGACCGCGGATGGGCTGGACGAATTAATGGCGCCGATCGCCTTGTATCCGGACCCGGTGCTGGCTGTGATGCTCCAAGCCTCAGTCAATCCTCAGGAAGTGATGGACGCCGGAAACTGGCTGGCGCTGGACGAGAACAATAAATTGACCGGCGCGGCTCTCGATCAAGCCTCGCAGAAAGCGGGATTCACTCCCGTAGCGCAGGCACTGCTGCACTATCCGACGGTCGTCGATCTGATGTGCACGCAGTTTGATTGGACCAAGCAAATGGGCGCCGCGTATTCGGCAAACCCGAAAGCGGTGCTGGATTCGGTGCAGCGGTTGCGCGCTCAAGCCGTGGACAATGGCGCGCTGAAGAGCGGACCGCAGATGAAAGTGGACGTCACGCAGGATCAGGGACAGCAAGTGGTAAAGCTTGAACCCACGGACCCCAAGACGGTGTACGTGCCGTCGTACGACCCGAGCCGCGTGTATACCACGACCACAACGACTACTTCCCCGAATGGCACCACCACCTCCACAACCACAACGAACGCCCCGGCCGGTTCAACTAGCACCAGCACCAGCAGCACCAACACTACGGTTGTTCAGGAAAAATCCGGCGTAAGCACGGGAACGGCGGTGCTGATCGGCCTGCTGTCGTTCGGCGCAGGCGTCGCTGTGGGTGCTGCCATCAACAACAACAATTACTACTACCCGTCGTGGGGCTACGGCGGCGTCTGGTACGGGCCTCGTCCCTATTACCCGCCGCCGTATCACCCCGTTTATTACGGCGGATGGCATGGCGGCTACTATTACAACCGGCCGCCCTACTATCACCAGACCAACATTTACATCAATAACTCGAACAACTACTACAACCGCTTCAACAACAACGGCAATCTCAATCCGAACTACAAGCCGCGGCCAGTGCCCTACAACAACAATCCCAACGGCGTGTACGCCAAGAGCATGGGGAACCGGCCGGCCACACGCCAGCAGGGCGTGACCTATCAACCCCGGCCAAACAATCCCAACGCTGGCGCGCGACCGGCGCCCGGAACAGGAAATGTGCAAGGACGGCCGGGCCAAGGGAACGCGAATGCCGGAGCTCGTCCAGCCACCGGCGCGCTGAATGATCAGAATTTCAGGGGACAATCATCGTATCACCCAAGGAATCCCTCAACGGGGCAGCAACCGGTCGGCGGAGCGCAAACCAGGCCGGCACCCGGCAATGCCAACGCAGGCAATCGTGTCGGAGGAGCCAATCCACCCGCGCGGAATCCTTCGGGTGACCGCGGATTTGGCCAGCCCGGCGGGACTCGCCCGACGACGGAAAATCAGCAGTACAACCGTCCCTCCACTGGGAACGCGCAGGCGCGTCCATCTCCCGGCAATCAGCCCGCAAACCGGCCGTCCACCGGAAATCAGCCAGCCACTCGGCCGTCGACCGCGAACCAACCTGCGGCGCGGCCTGCGCCACAACCGTCGAATAGGCCGCAGAGCGGCGGTGCATTCAATGGCGCGAGCAGCGCCAAAGCCGATCGAGCGGCGAGCAATCGCGGACATACCAGTATGGGCGGCGGAACGAAAGCGCCACAAGCACAAGCGCCGGCAGCGAGGAAACGGTAGCCATGCGCGGAACAACAACAATGGGGGGGATGACGATGCGCGGCAACAAACGGATGATCGCTGTCGGCGTGAGCTTGCTGTTCCTGGCCGTTCCGATGCGCGCGGCCGACCAGAAAACATTCGCCACCGCAGCGGAAGCGGCGCAAGCGCTCTACAAAGCGTCGGCGGATGAGAATCAAGACGAGATTATGGCCGTCCTGGGCGACGACGGGAAAGAGCTTGTGTACTCCGGCGACCCGGTACAGGACAAGCGCGGAATGGCGGGCTTCGTCAAGGCGTACAAAACCAAGCACGCTCTCGTGAAGCAGGACGACAAGACCCAGATCCTGCAGGTTGGCGCGAACGATTGGCCTCTGCCGATTCCCATTGTGAATGACGGCGGCAAGTGGCGCTTCGATACGGTGGCAGGCAAGGAGGAGCTGTTGTACCGCCGGATCGGACACAACGAACTGGGTGCCATCTCTGCCTGCCGCGGCTTCATCGATGCGGAGAAGGATTATGCGGCCGTTGGACACGACGGCTTGCCCGCTGGACTCTACGCGGACAAATTGATGAGCACGCCGGGGAAACAAGACGGACTGTATTGGGAAACCAAGGAAGATGAACCAGCCAGTCCCGCCGGGCCCTTTCTGGCGGAAGCGGGTGGCAAGGGATACGCGCCAGAAGGGTTGGGCGGAAAGTCCGAGCCTTATCACGGCTACTTGTATCGAATCCTGAAGGCCCAGGGCGCCTCAGCCCGGGGCGGCGCGAAGAGCTACGTCGTGGACGGGCAGTTGAAGGACGGCGTGGCCCTGGTGGCCTATCCGGCGGAATATCGCGTCAGCGGCGTGATGACTTTCATCATCAATCAGCGCGGCGTCGTCTACCAGAAGGATCTGGGCGAGCAGACCTCGGAGGTCGCCGGGTCGATGACCGAATACAGTCCGGACACTACCTGGGCCAAGGTGACAGACTAACTCGGACGAGCCGTTCCCGGAGGAACTGCGCGTGAATGTCGAAGAGGTGTACGGTTTCCTTAGCCGGGAGCGACTGGCCGTGTTGGCCACCACAGACGAAAAGGGCCAGCCGGAGGCGGCGCTGATGGGCTTCGCGGTCACGCCTCAACTGGAAATCATCTTCGACACGGTCAGGACTTCACGAAAATATCCCAACCTGAAGAGAAACCCCCGCGTGGCGTGGGTCATCGGCTGCACGTCGGAGATTACCGTGCAGTACGAGGGAATCGCGCAGGAACTGGAAGGTGAGGAGCTCGCCAAATACAAGAAGGTCTACTTTGCCGCATTTCCCGATGGACCGGCGCGCCAGAGTTGGCCGGGGATTACCTACTTTGTAGTTCGGCCAAAGTGGGTGCGCTATTGCGATTACAATCCCGCGGCGAGACGGATTGAAGAAAAGGAATTTTAGCGCGACTCGGACTTTTCTCTTGACACGAATTTAAATTCCGATTAATTTACTGACAGGTAAAATTGTCTAAGGCCGGAATCCTCCGGCCTTTCGTTTTTTAGGAAGCTTTTTGTCTTCTGCACTTGTGGCGATGGCGCGATTAAGCCTTTTAGAATGCGCAGATGCACAACTGTAACAAAACAAGCGGCCTGTAACTCCTCTGCCCTCCGCACTTACACGCGCCCCTTCGCCGAACTTCTTTGCTTTCTGCACTTACGCGATTTTCGTTTCCTTACAACTCGCGCAACGCGACCGCTACCGGCTGTATCGCCGCGCGGATGGCGGGCAGCAAGCCGCCGAGCACACCCATCACCAGCGCGAAAAGCACGCCCATCACCAGCAAATCGAACGTGATTTTGAAGGCGAACGCCAGGTTCGAAAAGGTTTGGAAGTTCATCGTGTTGGTCGTCCAACCGTTGAGCGGCAGCACCACAAGACAGCCCAGAATCCCGCCAAGGAACGAAATCACCAGCGCCTCGAAGAGGAACGAGAGAATCACGTTCCACGACGAGAAGCCAACCGCGCGCATCGTGGCAATCTCACGGCCGCGTTCAGCCACTGCGGAATACATGGTGTTGAGCGCTCCGAACACTGCGCCGATGGCCATGATCGCCGCAACCAACCCGCCGAGCACCGTGATAAGACGCGTCATGGCCGTGGACTGTTTCGCGTAGTACTCGACTTCCCGCCAGACGTCCACATTCATCCGCGGATCGGACGTGATCGCGTCTTTGAATTGCTGGAATCTGTCCGCCGAAGCCAGATGCACCGTGGCGGACTGGAAAATGTTCGCCGGGCGCTGCAGCACCTGGTTGAAGATCGTGGCATCGCACCACACTTCGGAATCGAACGCGGAGCCGCCCGCGTCAAAAATGCCCACGATCTGCCAGTGGCCGCCGGCGAAGTCGACCTTGTTGCCAAGGGTCAGGCCCCGATACGTTTTCACGGCGTTGGAACCAACGACCAGTTCGTTGAGCCCGGGCTGAAACATCCGGCCCTGTTTGATTTTGACGAACTTGCGAATTTCCAAAACGTTCGGCGAAACGCCGCGGACCTGCACGTTGGCGTCGGTTCCCGTGGAGATCAGGGGAAACGGCATGACGCCGACCACCTCCTGCGTGAGCAGTGGCGAGCCGGATTTGTCGCGCGCGATGCCTGGGCCATCCTGTAACACTCTGATCGATTCCAGGGTGATGCCGCCCATCATTTCCGAGGAAGAGCCGGCGCGCATGACCAGAGCGTTGTCTCGCGAACCGGAAGCGACCAGCGTGGCCTTGAACCCACGGGCAAGCGAAAGCATAGCGACGAACACGCCAACCGTTCCGGCTATCCCGAGGATCGCAACGATGGTGGAGGTCCAGCGCGCACGAATGCTCCGGAAGTTGTAAGAGACCGGCACCGTGCCGATGAACGGGGCAAGCAGTCCAGCCACAATGCCCACGACCACAGTTACGACGAGGACCAGCGCGGCGATCGCCAGAATCGTAATCAGCAAGCCGCCAATGAGTTTGCCAACCATGGATCAGACTCTCCTCAGGGCGTTAACCACTCGCAACCGCATCGCACCGATGCCGGGCAGCAGACCGCTGAGCAAGCCCGTGAACACAGCAATGGCGAAACCGAAGACCAGCATCCCGGGCGCCAGAACGATGCTCGGAAGCAATCCGGACAGCGCCTTGCCAACCGCGGGTATGAACAGCAAAGCCAATCCCACGCCGATCGCTGCGCCGATTACCGAGATCATGATGGCTTCCGCGAGGACGAAAAACAGGACAAATCTGTCCGTGTAGCCGATGGCCTTGAACACCGCGAGCTCGCCGGTGCGCTCGCGGACAGCAATGGCCATGGTATTCCCGGTGACCAGAATGAGAGTGAAAAAGACCACCGTGCCGATCGAGAGAATGAGCGTCTGGATGTTGCCGAACTGCTTGACCCAGCTGGCCGCGAACGCGGATTCCGTTTGCGTTTTTGTTTCGTTCGGCGAGTTGGCAAATTCGGCGTCGATGGCCTTAGCGATGCGTGGCGCGTCGTCGGGATTGCTCACACGCAACACATACCAGCCGATCTGCCCCTTGATGGCTTGCGGAATGCGCTCCTCAAAATAGTCCCACTGAAACCAGAACTGGGTTTCATCGTCTTGCGGACGCTTGCCGTGGTAGATGCCGACGAGATTGAATTCCCAGGCGCCGCCACCGTACAGCGTAGTCTTGATGGGGATGCGATCACCGATCTTCCAATGGAAACGCTCCGCCGTTTTCGCCCCGGCGATGGCTCCCTGCCGGTCGTTCAAAAAAGCCTTCCACTGATCGTCAGGGACAATCAACTCGGGGAACACGTCTCGCTGGCTTTGTGGATCTATGACGAACTGGGGAAAGAAATTCTTCTCTTCCTGGTATATCCCGCCGAACCAGTTGTTGTGCGTGACATACGTGACCCCGGGGACCCGCAGAATCTTGTCACGATAGGACAGCGGGATCAGGTTGATGATCGAGGTGCGATTGATGACCACCAGGCGGTCCGCGCCGGCCACATCGGCGCCGCGATTGAATGCGTCGCGCACCACCGCCAGAAACGCGAAAAGCACTAGGGCCACGGCGAACGAACCAATGGTCAGGGTGAGCCGGACTTTCTTGCGCGTGAGGTTGGCCCAGATGATGCTGCTGAATTTCATACGACACCTCCCGCGGGAACCGATTGCGGATTCTTCTTGCCCTCGACGAGCACTCCCTTCTCAAGATGCAGCGTGGAGTGCGCCCGCGCGGCCACCACTGGGTCGTGCGTGACCATCAGAACGGTCTTGTGGTGTGTGCCCACCAGCTCCTCGATCAGCGCCATGATTTCGTCGGCGCTCTTGCGGTCCAGGTCGCCGGTAGGCTCGTCGCAGAGCAGGAACGTCGGGTCGGACACGATGGCGCGGGCAATGGTGACGCGCTGTTCCTGTCCGCCGGAGAGTTGGCGCGGATAGTGGTGCATGCGGTCGGCCAGGCTGACGACGGAAAGAGCCGTCTCCACGTGCTCGCGTCGCTCGGCCTTCGAAAGTTTAGTGAGCAGCAGCGGTAGTTCCACGTTCTGAAACGCGGTCAGCACCGGGATCAGGTTGTACATCTGGAACACGAAGCCGACGTGGCGCGCACGCCACTCCGTGAGCTTGCCGGCGGACATGTGCGTGATTTCGTCGCCGGCGACGGTGATGCTGCCGCGAGTCGGAACGTCGAGTCCGCCCAGCAGGTTCAGCAGCGTCGTCTTGCCGGAGCCGCTGGGGCCCATGAACGCGACGAACTCGCCCTGGGAGACGTCCAGGTTCAGTCCCTGCAGAACGTGAATGTCCTCACCGGCGCGGCGATAGGTTTTGTCGAGATCGCGGACTTGGATTAGACCACTACCATTGCTGCCATCGACTTTGACCATTCGGAGTGCTCCTATTTCTGGACCTGGACGGATTGTCCGTCGCGAAGTGTTGCAGGGCCGTTAACAACCACCTGAACGTCGGCCGGGATGCCGCCTAGAATTTCGACTTCCGAGCCGCGAGTCTCGCCCGTGGTGACGGCACGGCGTTCAATCACATCACCTTTCAGCACGAAGACGTATTTGCCGCCGTTCTCCTGGCGAACCGCCTTCTCCGGAACGAGCGCCACCGCGAGCGCCTTCTTCTCCTTCGGATCGCCCTTGGAAGCCGTTTCGAGGAAGCTCACTTTCACCCCCATGTCCGGAAGAATACGCGGCTCCTTGGCTGGGTCCATCAGCGTCTTGTGATCCGGCTCCGTGAAAGAGATGCGCACCTTGACCGTGGCTTTCTGCCGGTCGGCGGTGGGAATCACGGTGCGAACCTTGCCGGGAATCTGCCAATCCGGATAGGCGTCCAGGGTCGCATTCACCGGCTGGTCGTTCGAAACCTTGGCGATGTACGCCTCACTGACATCCACTTCCACTTCATTGGAGTGGAGGTCGACAATGGTGGCAATGCCGGTGCGCGTAAAGCCTCCCCCCGCGGAGATGGGCGAGACCATCTCGCCGACTTGCGCGTCTTTCGAGACGACGATGCCCGCAAACGGCGCCTTGATTGTGCAATTGTCGACGTTCTGTTGCTGCTCGCGAATCCGCGCTTCGGACGCCACCACTTGCTGCTTGGCCAACGCGATTTTGGCCTTCAGGCTGTCAGCCGCCATCACGGCCGAGTCCAGAGCCTGCTGTGTCGATACGCCGTCTCTTACCAGCTGTTGCGTGCGGTGCAGTTCGATCTGCGCATTCTTGAGCTGCACTTCGTAATCCGCGATGGCGGCATCCGCTGCGTCACGATCCGCCTTGGCGGAATCGAGAGCGCGGCGCGCGTCGGAATCGTCGAGAGTGGCAAGAAGCTGGCCCTCGGAAACGCGAGTGCCCTCATCGAAGTACACCCCGGTAACACGGCCCGTAATTTTTGCGGCGATGGTGGCGCGGCGCCGCGGCGTAATGTAGCCGCTGGCATTCAGTACACCTGCCGGTCCGGTAGCGGGCTTGGTGGCAGCCGCCACCTCGACTTCGACTGGACGATTGCGAAAGGCGAAAGCCGCAGCGGCAGCCAAGCCGAGCACAAGGATTGCCACGGCACCCCACACCCAGCGCCGGCTGGCGCGCCCATTGGTGCGCTTCGTATCGGAGATGCGCAAAGACGACAAATCAGGCTTAACAGTTCGTGGTGGCGTCGCCATGCGGCGATTGGCTCCTTAATGTCTGGTTTCCTTACAGATGGATACGTACCCTACCGTCTAAAAGTATCGATTCGCGGGGGCGCTCCGACGGTACGCCCCTATTCTACTGTTCGGGGGGGCGGTTGTGGAAAGAAATGAGACGGGGGAGGGGGGGGGGGGAACAGCTACAACCGGGACCCGTGGTAGAAGAACTGGCCGAGACCAATCGTGAAGATAAAGTTGCC
>Ga0335071_10000509_pt1 | contig 42994 bp, 42 predicted proteins | sample Lox_Sample_15_FD_206724 | JGI IMG/M metagenome (GOLD analysis project Ga0335071, IMG submission 206724) | Soil microbial communities from Loxahatchee National Wildlife Refuge, Florida, United States - Lox_Sample_1.5 | ecosystem: Environmental > Terrestrial > Soil > Wetlands | place: USA... | reverse complement strand
CCGGCAGCCCCGCTCCGGTCCACGCGTCGAACCCGCCTGCCACATCTACCACATTGTGATACCCGGCTTTCTGTAGCAGGCTGCACGCCACCAGGCTGCGATATCCGCTTTTGCAATGCACGGCGACGGGCGCGTTCGTCGGAATGTCCGGCAGCGACGCCTTGAACCGATCCAGCGGATGCCAGTCCGCACCCTCGATATGTCCGGCTTGGAACTCGCCTTCGCGCCGCACGTCGAGTACGTCCATGCCCCCGCTGCGTTTGCGCGCGGCTAATTCCTGCACGGTCATTTGCGGCACCGATGCCACCGGCAATCCCGCGTTGCGCCACGCCTCGACTCCGCCGTCAAGGTATCCGATCACATCTTCAATCCCCACGCGTGCCAGCCGCACCCGTGCCTCGCTGATCTGGTCCGAACTCCCCGCAATCAGTACCACTTTGGCCGACAGCCCCAGCACCGCTCCTCCCCACGAGGCAAACTGCCCCGACAGTGGAATGCACACCGATCCCAGCACATGCTCCGCGGCAAACTCCGCACCCTGCCTCACATCCAGCGCGATCGTGCCCTGCTCGAGTATGCTCTTCAGCTCCACCGGCGCAATCGCTCGCAGTGCAGGCAGCTCCGACAGCGCCGGAGCGCCCGCGCGATTGATCGCCGCATCCTCCAGAAAATAATCCGGCCGCACAGGCAAGTTCGATGTCATCTGTCGCACAAACTCGTCGCGGCTCTTGATCTGCAACGCATAGTTGGTCAGCCGCTCCGTACCGATCGTCGAGAACCGCTCCGCCCGCATGTTGCGCCCGCACAGCGACCCCGCTCCGTGCGCCGGATACACGGTCACGCTATTCGGCAACGTCATCAGCTTGGTGTGCAGCGAGTCATAGAGCATTCCTGCCAATTCCACAGGTGTGTGTGTCGGCGAAAGGTCTGGCCTGCCTACGTCCCCAATGAACAGCGTGTCGCCCGTCAGCACCGCCCACGGCTGTAAGGCCTTCTCTTCGTCCGTCACCGCCAGGCAGATGCTCTCCGCCGTATGCCCCGGCGTCGCCAGCACTTCGATCTTCAGCTTGCCCACGCGCAGCACCGCGCCATCATCCACTGCCAGGTGCGGAAACGTCGCTCCCGCTACTCGCGACAGCACAATCTGCGCCCCCGTACGCGCCGCCAGTTCGCGGTGTCCCGACACGAAGTCCGCGTGCAGATGCGTCTCAAAGATGTACTTGATCAGTAGGCCCTGCTTCTGCGCGGCCTCGACGTACTGGTCCACGTCACGCTGCGGATCGACCACCGCCGCCTCACCCTCCGACCCCAACAGATACGAAGCATGCGCCAGACAGCCCAGATAGAACTGTTCAAAATACATAGATCCCCTCTAAATCGCACCCCACAAGAGTGCGCTCACGAGAAGATACTGCGGGGAGTGTGCGGCTGTCCACCGTCGCGAACAATGAGTAGCCTGGCAGGGCGAAAACGACTTTTGGTGCAGACGCAGTGCCTTCCCCTAAGGTGCATCCTTCCATCCATCTTGGAGTCCGGTCGCCCCACTGCCATCCATTACTCTGCCCGCCCCATCATGCAGTCCTGAGGATGTGGAAACCGCCCCTCACCAGTTGCGAGTTACGAACCACGAGTTACGAGCTACGAGTCACGAATTACCAGTTGCGAACCCTGCGCCCTTTTCCCCTCCCCATGTTATTTTCAAAGATTGAGACCAACACAATGATCCGCTCTTACAAAGGCATCTCGCCCACCATCCCCGACACCTGCTACGTGGACGAATCCGCGCAGGTGATCGGCGACGTTGTCTTGGGCGAGAACGCCAGCATCTGGATGAACGCCGTCGTGCGCGGCGACGTGCACTACATTCGCATCGGCGCCAACAGCAATATCCAGGACAACTCCGTCATGCACGGCATGCTCAACCAGTGGCCGGTCATCGTCGGCGACTGGGTCACCGTCGGCCACAATGTCACACTGCACGGCTGCGTCGTCGAAGACCGCTGCCTCATCGGCATGGGCGTCATCATCCTGAACGGCGCGCGCGTGGGCGCGGGCTCCATCGTCGCCGCAGGAACGCTGATTCCCGAAGAGACCGCGATCCCTTCCGGCTCGCTGGTCATGGGCGTCCCTGGCAAAGTCCGCAAACAACTCAGCGAAGAGGAGCAGCAAACCATTCTGCGTTATGCGAACAATTACTTGGGCTACAAAGAGACGTATCTAGCAGAGAGGAAGAAATGAGTGCCGCTCTTCGCCATTCGCTCCCGCCACCGGCGATTCTTGCGAAGAGCGAAAGGCGAATAGCGTCCTTATGATTCGTGCCATCCGCGGAACCCGTGACCTGCTCCCGCCCGACACCGACCTCTGGAATCGGGTCGAATCCACGGTGCGCGATGTCTTCGCCCGCTACAACTTCCACGAGATCCGCACCCCTGTCTTCGAAGACACCAGCCTGTTCTCCCGCAGCGTCGGCGAAGAAACCGACATCGTCACCAAAGAGATGTTCACCTGGGAAGACAAAGGCCGCGCGGCAAGCGAGAAATCGCAGTCGCTGACCCTCCGCCCCGAGAACACCGCCGGCGTCGTCCGCGCCTACATCGAGCACGGCCTCGAAAAGCTCGGCAAGCTGCAAAAGCTCTACTACATCGGCCCGCAATTCCGTCGCGAGCGCCCGCAGAAGGGCCGCTACCGCCAGTTCTACCAGATCGGAGCCGAAATCATCGGCCCGCCCACGGCAGGCAGCGAATCGCCCGCGCGCGATGCCGAAGTGCTCGAGATGCTCGCGACCTTGCTCGACGAGCTTGGCCTGCGCGGCTGGACCTTGCAACTCAACTCCGTCGGTTGCGGCGCCGACCGCGCCCGCTACAATCAGGCGCTGCGTGACGCCCTCAAGCCCGTCGTCCACCAGATGTGCGCCGACTGCCAGCGCCGCGCCGAAACCAATCCGCTCCGCGTGCTCGACTGCAAGGTTCCCGAAGACCAGCCCATCATTGAGAAGCTGCCCAAGATATCCCAGTACCTCGACGATGCCTGCCGCGAGAACTTCGCCGCTGTCCGCGCCATGCTCGACGCCGTCGGCGTGCCCTACACCATCAACGAGCGCATGGTGCGCGGCCTCGATTACTACACCCGCACCACCTTCGAATTCACTCACGGCGACCTCGGCGCGCAGAGCGCCGTCCTCGGCGGCGGCCGCTACGACGGCCTCTCCGAATACCTCGACGGCCCCAAAGCCCCCGGCATCGGCTTCGCCATCGGCGAAGACCGCCTCATCCTCGCGCTGCAAGCCGAAGGCGTCACCGCCGCCGAATCGCTCGACGCCTACATTGCCCCGCTTGGCACAGGAATGAATCCCCACGCCCTGAAGCTTGCCCGTGAACTCCGCCTCGCCGGAGTCCGCTGCGATCTCGGCGACGAATCCTTCCGTCTCAAGAAGTCCTTCGAAGCCGCCGAAAAAACCGGCGCGCGCTACATCGTCATCGTCGGCGAAAACGAGGTGACTTCCGACACCTTCGCCGTTAAGAACCTCACCGCAGGAACGCAGGAATCCATCTCAAGTGCCAACCTTGTCACTTATTTGCTCCCTACAACCTAATTATTTGTCGTCCTGAGCGAGGACGGCTAAGGGTTTAAGCCCGCGGGCGTGCATAATAGCCCAGCACGCAGCGCGGCAGAGTGCTGGGCTCCCTACCCCCCATTCGCCCCGCTCAAAAACCCTCCCAAATGCCCGGTTGCGCCCACAACCAGCACTGCCAACAATTCCACTGCCAACCGATATTTCGGTAACACCCGTTGCCTTCGCGCCGCTCTCGCGTGGATCCACCATGCCACCCAGATCAGCACCGTCGAAACCACACCCAGCAAAAGGTGCTGCAACAGGATCCCTTTTAGCTTGTGCCCGCCCAGCTGCCACTGCCACGCCAGCAGACCGGTCACTACTGTCGGCAACGTCGCCAGCGCCGCAACCCATAGGTTGAATCGGGCCACCAACGCGAAAGGCGATTTGCCAGTCCATTGCGCTGCAAAATCGAACCCAACCGCTGTCAGAAACAACGCTATGGGAAAATGCACTAGCACCACGTGCTGCGCGTGCTTCGCGAACACAACTGTCTTGGCATCGAACGGGTTCACCATGGCCGTTACTGCACCACTACCTTGCCCGTCATCTTAGGATGAATCGAGCAGTAATAACCGTACGTGCCCGCCTTCGTGAACGTGTACGAATACTGGTCGTCGGTGTCCAGCGTCTTCGACTGAAACTTCCCGTCGTCACTCACCACTGTATGTGGAATGTCGTCGCGATTCGTCCATCGCACCGTCGTCCCGACAGGCACTGTGATCGTCGCCGGAGCAAAGCTGAAGTTATCGATCTTCACCTCGACTATCGAAGGCTTACCACCCTGCCCCGATTGGGCTACGCTCTGGCTGTATCCCACAAGTAAGACGGCGCCTACGAGCCCAACCACCGCCACACAAAGCTTGTACTTCGCGAGCTTATTCGCCACAGATTTCCTCCACCTCTATTGAATGTTCATTCGAAATTTGTCTACCTCTCGCTACTAGCCACCAGCCACTAGTCACTGCCCTCCCAGCGTTTCATCTGTCACCGCCAGCGCATGCTGGCCCTGCTCGAAATTCACATCCGTAATCCCGAGCACGCTTCGCAACTGCTCTCCTGGAACCTTCATCGGTCCCGGTGACGGAGCCGCGCCCGGCTTCGGTTGCGGGAACGCCGTTGACATTGCCGTGTGGAATGTTACGTGTCCTTCCACCTTCTGCATGGTCTGATGGATGTGCCCATTCAGCACCGTCACCGAACCAAACTTCTTCAGATATCCCAACGCCTGCGCGCTGTCCTCCGTGCCCCAGCCCCACGCCGGATACACGCTCCACAGTGGAATATGTGCAAACACCACAATCGGCGTGCTCTTGGAGAGGTGCTTAACGTCTTTCTCCATCCACTCCAGTTGCTCGCCGCCCAGGCTACCCAGACCGCCCGCCTTCAGGTTCATCACGTTCACCAGCCCAATGAAGTGCACACCATTCTTGTCGAAACTCTGCCACCCGTTCCCTTGCGTGCCCTTTCCATAGCGCTCGCGGTATTGCTCGCCGTTGTCTTCCAGAACGTCGTGCTCGCCCGGCACAAAGAACGCCTCTTTCACCTTCAGGCCTTTCAGCATCTGGTCCACCTGATCGAACTCACCCGGTTTTGACAAGTGACTGATATCGCCGGTGTGCAACAGAAACTCCGGTGTCGCCGACAGCCCATTGATCTTGTCGATCGCCGCCTGCAGCGTCGCCACAACGTCCGGATTCGCCGGCTTATTGAAACCCATATGGCTGTCGCTGATCTGCACGAAGCTCAACTCGCCCTTCAGGTCGTGTTTATTCTTTCCGCCGCGCCCGCCCAGCGCGAACGACTTCATTACGCCGCCCTCCATCACGCAGAAGGCGCCCGTCCCCGCCCATGCCATACACTTCAGAAATCCTCTCCGATCGATGCCATCATGGTTGTGGTCATGTTCGATTACGCCGCCTGCACTCAACAGAGTCTTCTTATCGGATTCACTCATCGCTCACCTCATGTGCTTGCACTCTATCTAACTGCCACGCGCGCGGATTATTCCCGCCAATCAGCGGCCAAAAGAAACTTGAGATAATGGTTTTTCGCCGGGAATAAAACCTGCAGCGCGTAGTTCTATAGGTGGGGGAGTGAAGCCAGCAAGCGCCAGTCACGAGCAATTCGAGCGGCTGGCTCTGCCTCTGCTCGACGCTCTCTTTAACTTTGCTCGCTGGCTCGCACACGACCAGACCGAGGCCGAGGACCTCGTGCAGGAGACATTCGCCAAGGCGTTGCGCGGCTTCGACTCATTCACGCCCGGTACCGATTTCCGTGCCTGGATGTTCCGCATCTTGCGCAACACGTTTCTCACCTCGCGCAACGGCTTGCAGGCCAGGCTCACCGTCCCGCTCGAAGCTGACGACGAGCCTCCCGCAACCATCACGTGGGAGACACCCGAATCACTCGCGCTCGCCTCCGCTTCGGCGCACGAGTTGCAAGTCGCCATGGAAGCCCTGCCCGTCGCTTACCGCGAGGTCATCCTGCTGTGTGATGTCGAAGAAATGAAGTATCAGGAAATCGCCGACGTTCTCTCGATCCCGATTGGCACCGTAATGTCGCGGTTGGCGCGCGGACGCAAACTTTTGCGCAAGACGCTCGCCGGCGAACGATCTTTTGCCGCACGTGGAGAATCTGATCAACGATGAGCTGCATTGCCTGGCAATCCCGGCTTGATGCCTACGTCGACGCCGAGCTCTCCCCCGACGAGATGGCCTCCTTCCGCGCGCACGCTGCTACTTGCATGGACTGCGCCAGCGCCGCCCTTGCATTCACGGAAGAAAAGGCTGCTCTCCGCCGTGCCGGCCGCCGCTACTCCGCATCACCCGATCTCCGTGCGCGCATCCAGTCGACACTCGCATCGCAAGCCGCGGCCACCCGCAACGAACAAACAATCCTTACTCCGAAAGCGACCAGCGTAATCTCCTGGCCGCGCTGGATCGCCGCAGCAGCGGCCGTGCTCCTCCTCGCCGCCGGACTCTCCTTCCTCGCCGTCCGCAACCGCGACTCCCATCCGCTCGCCGAGTTCGCCGACCTCCATGTCGCCACGCTCGCCAGCTCGAACCCAGTCGAGGTCGTCTCCACCGACCGCCACACCGTGAAGCCCTGGTTCCAGGGGCGCATCCCGTTCGCCTTCGACCTCCCTGACCTGCAGGGTTCGCCCTTCACGCTCGTCGGGGGCCGCGTCGCCTACTTCCACCAGGAGCCCGGCGCGCACCTCATCTTCTCCTACCAGCGACACTTCATCTCGGCCTTCCTCTTCCGCGACACGCCCCAGCTCGCCATCGCCCAAACATCCTTCTCCGACCACGGCACCTCGTTCTACCTCCAGACCTGGACGCAAGACGGCCTCCGCTACGTCCTCGTCAGCGACGTAAATTCCGCCACCCTCGCGCAACTCGCCGCGCTCCTCCAGCACCGCTCTTAATCGCGTCAGCTACTAAGGCACGTTTAGGGGCGTGTTATATGACTTCTCATCCTGAGCGAGGACCTGCTGAACAGAGCGCGTCTGAGTCGAAGTTGAGGCGCTTGCGAGGCGTCTGAGCCGAGCGCCGAAATCCTGCGCAAGTGGAGCGAGTCGAAGGAGCCTTCGGCCCGCCCCGCAACCGCGCTCCCATCCGGTAAAATCAATATTTCCACAAATTACTAAAGGACCCTATGCTCGATTTCCTCGGCAATCTGCAACGCACTCATATGTGTGGCGCGCTCCGAGCCTCCGACGCCGGCTCCAACGTCGTTCTCATGGGATGGATCAACCGCCGCCGCGACCTCGGCAACCTTATCTTCCTCGACCTGCGCGACCGCACCGGAATCACACAGGTCGTCATCACCGCCGATGCCGGCGCCGAGCTCCACAAGAAGGCCGAATCGCTACGCTCCGAATACGTCATCGCCGTCGTCGGTCGTGTGAAGCTGCGCGACGCCGCCACCATAAACAAAAACATCCCCACCGGCGAAATCGAAGTTGTCGCCGATGAGCTCCGCCTGCTCAACGACAGCAAACCGCTGCCTTTCTCCCCCGCCGACAACGACATCGTCAACGAAGAGCTGCGCCTCAAGTACCGCTACCTCGACCTGCGTCGCCCCGAGATGTACCAGAACATCGTTTTGCGCGACCGCGTCGCCATTGCGATTCGCCAGTACCTCACCTCGCAGGGTTTCCACGAGATCGAGACGCCCATCCTCACCCGCTCCACGCCCGAAGGCGCGCGCGACTACCTCGTCCCTAGCCGCGTGCACAACGGAGAGTTCTACGCGCTGCCGCAATCGCCGCAGCAGTTCAAGCAGATCCTCATGATCTCCGGCTTCGACAAGTACTTCCAGATTGCGCGCTGCTTTCGCGACGAAGATCAGCGCGCCGACCGTCAGCTTGAGTTCACGCAAATCGACCTCGAGATGACCTTCGTGCGCCCCGAAAACGTCTATGCCGTCGTCGAAGGCTTCCTCAAGGCCGCATGGACCACCATCGGCGTCGACATCCCCACGCCCTTCCCGCGCATGACCTACGACGAGGCCATTCGCCTCTACGGCATCGACAAGCCCGACATGCGCCTGCCCGCGATGGCCGACGTAAAGCCCGCCTTCACGCCCGAGAACCTCGCCACGCTCAACATCGACCCTTCCTTGCCCATCGTCGCCATCGTCACGCCCAAAGTCGGAGAGCTCTCGCGCAAAGAACGCGACGACCTCAAGCTGCTTTTTGGAGACCGCAAAGACGCGAAGCTATTCGAAGACATCAAGCGCCTGGAGAAATCCTTTCCCGACGCCGTCGCCAAAATCCGCGAAATCGCCAAACCCAACCCCGACGACCTGCTCGTCTTAGTTGCGGGCGCCCACGCAACAAATCCGGGTGCCCCACCCTTGTCGCCTTCTTCTGGCGAGAGGGTGGGATCCAGACTCACCAACCGCGAACGCGAAATCCTCGCCATCGCCGGCCAGTTCCGTCTCGCCCTCGCCCAGAAGTTCGCCGCCAAGCACGGAGCCTTCGCCCAGCGTGATTTCCGTTTCCTCTGGGTCACCGACTTCCCCATGTTCGAATGGGACGAAACCGAGCACCGCTGGAATGCCGCCCATCACCCCTTCACCTCGCCGCATGAAGAGGATATGCCCATCCTCGAGAGCGACCCGGGCGCGGCCCGTTCGCTCGCCTACGACGTGGTGCTCAACGGCACCGAGCTCGGCTCCGGCTCCATTCGTATTCACCGGCAAGACATCCAGAGCATCATCTTCAAGGCGCTCGGCATGTCGCCCGCCGAGCAGGAGGCGCGCTTCGGCTACTTCCTCGAGGCGCTGCAATACGGCACCCCGCCCCACGGAGGCATCGCCCTCGGCCTCGACCGCATCGTCATGATCCTCGCCGGAGCGACGTCGCTCCGCGAAGTCATCCCCTTCCCCAAAACCGCCAAAGCCATCGATCTAATGATGGATGCCCCCACCCCCGTCAGCGACAAACAGCTGAAGGAGTTGGGGATTGGCGTGGTGGTTCCGAAGAAGGATATCTAGGCCCCATACAAACAATTAGGTGTCATCCTGAGCGAGGACGCGCCAAACAGAGCGGGTCCGAGTCGAAGGACCTGCGGTTCCTCCGAACTAACAATCTCGCTGTCATCCTGAGCGGAGGCGGCGCCGCCGGGGTCCCCCAACGAGCGCCGCTTTTGCGCTTGTTGGGGTGGTTGGCCGCCGGAGTCGAAGGACCCCTTTGTGTCCAAGCAGCTTTGCAGTTAGCCTTGTATCAGAGCACGACTCAACAGGCTGCGGAGTAGCTCCTTCCAGCGAGCAATTGGTATCAGGATGCGGCTTCAGCCGCACCGCCAGCGATGGAAAATCTGTAAGGGCTTTGGGCCCTCTAACAATTCGTTTCCGTCTCCCGGGGAGTTGATAAGGCCGCTTCTGGCCGCGTCGTTGCTGAAAATCACAGCCAACATTGTAGGTAACCAAAGTGTGCTCATCCGGTTACCTTCGTAATGTTGCGGCACGACTTTCTTCGTGACACGATCTTTTTGCCGCTGCATCATTAGCCGGGGCTCGTTTACGCTGGCCTACCGGCGCAATCGGCCTAATGCCAGACGCCCACTGCGGCTGGCTTCCGTGCTCTTTGACAGATTAGACATAACTCCAATGTTTGTAGGAATTTACGCGCGACCACAAGCGAAGTGATTGATTCTAAAGGTCAACCAAAAGCCGCTTCGCTGCTAACTACATTGTTTTGAGGATTTTACATGTAAGTCGTTTGTTTTGAAGAATTTGCTCGGATTCTTCTCCGAAGCCACTGATTCTAAGGAATTAACGAGGGGGGAGGGGGAGGGGGTACTGGCTTGGTTTTGCTTGCCTCAGCCATAATCAATTCAGGCGAACAAGATGGACCGCCCCAAACCTACCCGGTTCGTCATCCTCGCCGGACTCCCCGGCACTGGCAAGACCACGCTTGGCGCCGCTCTCGCCCGGCAGTTGCGCGGAATCGTCCTCAGCAAGGACGAAGTTCGCGCCGCCCTGTTTCCTCCCGGAGCGATCACCTATTCCGGTGGCCAGAACGACTTCTGCATGTCGGTCGTCCTGATGGCGGCACAGCGAATTGCCGCCGATCGTTCGCTCCCTTTCATCTTTCTCGATGGACGCACCTTCTCTCGCAGCCGTCATGTGAAGCAGGTGGTGGAAGCTGCCTGGATGGTCGGCGCCCAGATCAGCATCCTGCACCTCCACTGTCCGGACAGTCTGGCGCTGGAACGAATCAAGAAAGAGCAGGGCAGGCACGCCGCGAAGAACCGCGATCCCCTGCTCTATTTCCTGGTGAAATCGTATTTCGAGCCCATCACGCTGCCCAAGCTCGACGTGGACACCTCGCAACCGCTCGAAGATTGCGTCGCTCGATGCGTCGAGTATTTGAGTAGCTAAACCACGAAGCCCGCAAATCGCACCGCGATTGCGAGCCGATAAGCACAAACTCCTGGTTTCCAATTGCCAGTTGCTCATTGCAGCGATGCTAAAATCACCTGTTACGTTCCCCGCCTCGGCCCCGCTTGATGAGCGCATTCCGCGCGGGTTTTAACGGCCATTTCTATGCTTACCGGATCGCAAGTTCGCCGCAAATTCCTCGACTTCTTCATCTCCAAAGGACACAAAGAGATCCACTCCTCCTCGCTCGTTCCGGCCAACGACCCCACGTTGCTCTTTACCAACGCCGGCATGAACCAGTTCAAAGATGTCTTCCTCGGCCTCGAGCACCGCGACTACTCCCGCGCCACCACCTCGCAAAAGTGCGTGCGCGCCGGAGGCAAGCACAACGACCTCGAGAACGTCGGCTTCACCAATCGCCACCACACCTTCTTCGAGATGCTGGGCAACTTCAGCTTTGGCGACTACTTCAAGAAAGACGCCATCGCCTACGCCTGGGAACTCGTCACCTCGAAAGACTGGTTCGGCATCGATCCAGAAAAGCTCTACGTCACTATCTTCGAGGGAGCAGATATACCCGGCGCGGACATCCCGCGCGACAAAGAAGCTGAGAAGTGCTGGCTTGACGTTGGTGTGCCGAAACATCGCGTCTTCGCCATGGGGATGACAGACAACTTCTGGCAGATGGGCGATACCGGCCCCTGCGGCCCCTGCAGCGAAATCCATTACGACATGGGTCCCGTAGCCAGCGATTCGGGACACACCGACTGCCACTTCCCGTGCGACTGCGGGCGCTACGTCGAGATCTGGAACCTTGTCTTCATGCAATACAACCGAGAAACTTGGGTTACTCCGGGTGTTGGTCCAGGATCGAAGTTTAGTCTTTTGCCCAAGCCGTCCATCGACACCGGCGCCGGACTCGAGCGCGTGACCGCGGTGCTGCAGGGCGTGATCTCGAATTACGACACGGACCTGTTTGTACCGCTCATCGAACGCGCCGCCGAGCTGTGTAAAGTCGACGTGTACGTGCCAGGGAAAGTTGCTGCCGTACCACCCGATCCCGCAAAATTAGTCGCTGACTCGGCGCTGAGTCTGAAGCAAAGACTCTTGGCGAATCCCTCTCTTCGGATTATTGCGGATCATTCGCGCGCAGCGACTTTCCTGATTTCCGACGGAGTGCAGCCTTCCAACGAAGGGCGCGGCTACGTCCTGCGCAAAATCATCCGCCGTGCCATTCGTCATGGACGCTCCCTCGGTCAAGAAAAGCCTTTCATGCGCGATATGGTTTTTGCGGTTCGTGACCAAATGAAGGACGCATACCCAGAACTTGTTGAGTCAGCCGATAGAGTCGCCAAATCAGTTGCGGCCGAAGAGCTTCAATTTGCCCGCGTAGTCGCAGAAGGTTCGCGACGCTTCGATGTTGCGATTGCCGAGTTGCTCCAACCCTTGGTCTCGCGAGATGGCGTGCACCTAAGGAACATTGCCGCAAGGCGAGCCACGGTCATCCCCGGGACGCATCACGTTAACTTTGACGAAATGCAGGCTGAGTTGCAGTCTGGCGACCCCGGCGCCGCAAACTCCTACTTCGTAGGACTTCTAAAACAGATGCCCGGACGCAGATTTCACGTCAAAGTCCCAGGCGATAAAGCGTTTCATGTTTTCGAGACCTTCGGGCTGCCGCTGGATTATATGACCGATGCCGCGAGGGACCTCGGACTTGACTTTGATCTCCAGAGCTTCGAATCCGCAAAATCAGAGGAGCAGGCTCGCGCTCGCGCCTCTTGGAAGGGCGGAGGCAAAGGGACCGCGAGCCCCGTCTATTCCGCGCTGCCCAAGACCGTCTTCGAAGGCTACGCCCAAACTCGCTCCGACAACTGCGAAGTCCTCGCCATCATCAAACTGCCCCGCAGCGCCGAAGAGCGTCCGGCGAAAAGCGAAGAGCGAAAAGCGAATGGCGATCCTAACGGCCTCGGCGTTCAAATCTTGAAGCCCGGCGAGCGCGGCGAAATCGTCCTCGACCACACGCCGTTCTACGCCGACTCCGGCGGACAAGTTGGCGACATCGGCTGGCTTTACGCCGAAGACCACAACACGCTCGTCGCCGAGGTCGAAGGCGTGACCTTCCCCGTGCAAGGCGTCCGCGCACATCGTGTCATTGCCAAACAACCCATTCATGTAGGCGACCACCTCGACGCCGTCGTCAACGACGAAGTCCGCCGCGCCACCATGCGCAACCACACCGGAACGCATCTAGTTCATGCCGCGCTGCGTAACGTGCTCGGCACGCACGTCAAGCAGGCCGGATCGCTGGTCGATCCCTCGCACTTGCGCTTCGACTTCTCCCACTTCGCCGCCGTCGGCGACGAAGAGTTACAGGACATCGAAGACCTCGCCAATCGCGAAGTGCTGAAAAACGATCGCGTCGAGGTCATCAACGACGTGCCCATCGATCAGGCGATCAACGAATACAAAGCGATGGCTTTATTCGGCGAAAAATATGGAGACAAGGTCCGCGTCATTCGCATCGGCGACTTCTCCACCGAGCTCTGCGGCGGCACGCACACCGCAGCCACCGGCGAAATCGGCCTCATCAAGATCCTGAAAGAGGGAAGCGTCTCCAGCGGCGTCCGCCGCCTCGAGGCCGTCACCGGCGAAGGCTCGCTGCGCCACTTCCGCAAAGACCACCAACTCGAAAACGTTGTCTCCACCGTCGTCCGAGTCGGCGAAGATCAATCGCCAGCCGAAGCGCTGAGGCTCGAACTCGAGCGCCGCGAAGAAGAAGTCAAAAAATTGCGCAAAGAACTCGACCAGGTGCGCATGAAGTCCGCCGCCTCATCCGTCTCCGATGCCACCGCACAGACTCGCGAGGTAAAGGGCGTCAAAGTCCTCGCCACTCGCGCCGACAACCTCGAGCGTCCGCAACTGCGCACCCTCATCGACAATCTGCGCAACAAACTCGGCTCCGGTGTTGTCATCCTCGGCTCGGTCACCGATGGCCGCGTCGCCCTCATCGTCGGCGTCACCAAAGACCTCACCGGCAAAATCCAAGCCGGCAAAATCATTGCCGAAGTTGCCAAGAAAGTCGGCGGCTCGGGCGGCGGACGTCCCGACATGGCCGAAGCCGGCGGCAAAGACCCCGGCGCGTTGGATGCAGCTTTGCAGGAAAGTTACAGCGTGGTCGAAAGATTGTTGGCCTAAAAAAGTGCGCCTGACGGTTGCGCGCACCCCTTTCGCCAATTGACCGCGCGAATCAAACCGCACGATAATCATGGTGCTCAGCGATTTTCGCTACGGACAAGGTGGCACGCAGTGGACAACCAGAAACCCGAAGACCGTCCTTTCACCGCGGCGGGTCAGAAGCTCGACGACGTGTTTGGCGACACGGCCAAGCGAATCGAAGACGAGACGCGGCAGCTGATCGACTACATCAACGACGAACTGGTGCCAATGGTGAGGCAGCACTCGACCAAAGGATTGCGGATTGCGTCGGACAAGCTGAAAGAGTTCGCCGACTACATGGACTCGGCGAAGCAGCAAAACAAAGGCTGATCGCCCGCACCCCTTTCCTCGCCTGCATCCTCGCCGGTTTGGTGGTTCTTTCCGGCTGTCATAAAAATTCTTCGACCGCGAAGCGCGTTCCTCCGCCTCCGCCGCCTAAGAACGCACCTGCATCGCAGCCTGCCACAACGGCAACGGCGAAGCCTGCTCCGGAGCCGAGCCTTTCTCCGAAAGCCAAGCCGATCTACGTCGAAACCGGACTCGCAAGCTGGTACGGACCGAACTACCACAACCACAAAGGCTCAAACGGCGAGGTCTACAACCAGAACGCGATGACTGCTGCGCACCGCACGATTCCGCTCAATTCGGTGGTGCGCGTAACCAACGAAACCACTAAGCACCAGGCAGTCGTGCGCATCACCGATCGCGGCCCGTTTATTGAAGACCGCATCATCGACCTCTCACTCGCAGCTGCCAAGGCCGTGGACGTTTGGCAGCCCGGAACTGCGATGGTGAAAGTGGAAGTGCTGTCATCACCCGCGCCGATCAACGAAGGCGGACGCTGGTGCGTGCAGATCGGCGCGTTCCAGAGCGAGAATGAAGCCCGCAAGCTGAAAGAGAAGCTGCAGGACAGATATCAAACTGCCAAGGTCATCCAGTTCACCGGTCCAACCGGCGAATGGGTTCGCATCCGCCCCGAAGGCGACGACAAGAAAAAGGCACAGGAAGTCGCCGCCAAGACGCACGTAAAAGAAGGCGGAGTGTTTCTGGTAAGGATGGATTGAAGGGCAGTGGCTGGTGGCTGGTGGGCCGCTTTTCGAAAGTCGCTACTCGCTCTTCGCGAAAAACGATTCACCACAGAGGACACTGAGCGCACAGAGAAGCAGTCGGGTCAAAAACTGCCAGGATTCTTTGCTTTCCCCCTGATCCCTTGTGGCTGAACGCTGCGAAAGACTTCACCACTGAGGTCACAGAGAACACGCAACGCACGGAGAGAGACGAGGTCGAGCCAGAAATTCAAGATCCATGCTGGGGCCTTCGCTTCTTCGCTCTTCGCTTTTCGCTCTTCGCTAGGCGTTAGTCGCCTTTCGTTCTTCGAGATTCGCGCTGCGGCATTGCGAGAGGGACGTCCAAAAGGGGCATGCAACGTATGGCGCTTCGAGCGGGGCGACACTTCATTTCCGCCTATACTTTGCACATGGCAGAGGCTGTATCGTACTCGCGCCCGCTTGCCGATGCGCAACGCGAAGCGCTGGTGGCACGCGGACGGCGGCTGGAATACTTCACGATCTCGTGGAACGTGCTGGAGGCAGCGGTTGCACTGATGGCGGGGTTGGCGGCGGGGAGCATCGCACTGCTGGGCTTCGGATTCGATTCGCTGATCGAAACGACATCGGCGTTGGTGCTGTTGTGGCGGCTGCGGGTGGACCAGGCTTCCGAGCGTCGCGCCGCGGCCGAGGGCAGGTCGCAGCGACTGGTTGGAGCTTGTTTCCTGCTGTTGGCGGCATACATTCTCTATGAGTCGGTTGAGGCCCTTTGGTTGCATGAGGTCGCGCAACGCAGCGTGCCCGGTGTGTTGCTGGCGGCCGCGTCGGTATTGGTGATGCCGAGGCTGGCCCGCGCGAAACGGCGGGTGGCGGCGGAACTGGGGAGCCGGGCGCTGCACTCGGATTCGCGGCAGGCAGACTTTTGCGCCTACTTATCGGCGATCCTGCTCGCCGGATTGGCATTGCAATGGGCACTGGGGTGGTGGTGGGCCGATCCGGTGGCGGCTTTGTTGATGGCGCCAATCATTGCGCAGGAAGGGGTGCAAGGGCTGCGAGGCCGCGGGGGCGACGAGTGCGGCTGCCACTCGTAATGCGAAGCGAAGGGAGCGGCATGGATTTGCTTTCCGCGATGCAAGGTTCTTCGCTATCCTGAGTGAACCGCTAGTCGCGAACGATTCCTTATGCTGAGACAACCGCGCCTCCCGAGTCGCACGATGAAGCCGCTATCCATCCGCTTTGACCACGCTCTACTGTTTGCCGCGCAGGTGCATCGCAACCAGGACCGCAAGAAGAGCGGCATACCGTATTTGTCGCACCTGATGGGGGTGGCGTCGATTGTGCTGGACTATGGCGGCGATGAGGATATGGGCATCGCGGCGCTGCTGCACGATGCGGCGGAGGACCACGGCGGAAAGGCAATGCTGAACGCGATTGAGCAGATGTTCGGCAAGCGCGTGGCCAGGATCGTGGACGGTTGCACGGATTCGTACGGCGACGAAGGCAAGAGCAAGCCGAAGTGGTATCCGAGGAAGCTGCGGTACATACGGCGGGTGCGGCAGGAGGATGCGGAGACGCGGTTCGTATCGGCCGCGGACAAGCTGTACAACGCGCGCGCGATCTTGCGCGACGTTCGGCAGCACGGTGATTTAGCGTTCGGGAAGTTCGCTGCACCCAAGGCCAAGGTGCTGTGGTATTACCGTTCGCTGGTGACCGCGTTCCGGGCGGCGGGCGTGACGCACCAGTTGAAGCCTCTGCTGGATGACCTGGACCGCACGGTGACAGAACTGGAGCACCTGGCGCTGGTGGAAGCTGCGGGACGGGCGTCGCGCAACGGGAAACTAAAACTCAAGAAGCGGTAGCGGCGCGGGCGTGCCCGAGTAACCCGACGAATCCAATCCATGACAGAAGAAATGCAGATCGCGGAGTTGTTGCGGCATGCCCGCACGATCGCGGTGGTGGGGCTGAGCGACGATCCGACGCGAGCGAGCTACGACGTGTCGTATTACATGCAGTCGCAGGGATACCGGATTATTCCGGTGAATCCGATGATTCGGCAGTCGCTAGGGGAGAAGGCGTATCCCACGTTGTCGGATGTACCGGAGAGGATTGATATCGTGGATGTGTTTCGGCGGCCGGAGTTCGTGCCGGAAGTGGTGAATGAGGCTATACGGCTGAAGCTTCCCGCGATCTGGCTGCAGGAAGGCGTGATTCACGAGCAGGCGGCGCAGAAGGCACGAGAGGCAGGAATCTTTGTGGTGATGGACCGGTGCATTCTGAAGGAGCATCGGAGGCACTTGCGCTAGCCCCAATTACTTGGTGCGCTTTTTCAACTGGCGGATTTCGTCGAGCCGAGCTTTGATGCGCTTTTCAATTCCCTCCTCGGTGGGGTGGTAGTAAAGGCGGTCTTTGAGGTTGTCGGGAAGGCATTGCATGTCGGCAACTTTCTCGTCGAGGTCGTGGGCGTATTGGTAGCCCGCACCGTATCCGATGTCTTTCATCAGGCGAGTAGGCGCGTTGCGCAGGTGCAGCGGAACAGGGTCCTGCGCGGTGCGCTCGACGTCTTCTTGTACGGCTCCGTAGGCGGTGTAAAGCGCGTTCGACTTGGGCGCCGCGCAGAGATACACGACCGCCTGTGCGAGGGCGAGGTTGCCTTCGGGCATGCCGAGGAAGTCGTAGGCATCGCGCGCGGCTAGGGTGATGGCGAGCGCATTGGGGTCGGCGAGGCCGATGTCTTCGGAAGCCATACGCACGATGCGGCGCGCGATGTAGAGTCCGTCTTCGCCGGCTTCGACCATGCGGGCGAGCCAATAGAGCGCGGCGTCGGGGTCGCTGTTGCGCACGCTTTTGTGCAGGGCGGAGATGAGGTTGTAGTGCTCCTCGCCGGCCTTGTCGTACATCAGCACGCGCTTTTGCAGAGCGTCGGTGGCGATGGCTTCGGTGATGCGATGGTCTTCGGATTCGCGCGCGAGAGTGGCGGCGACTTCGAGAGCGTTGTAGGCGGAACGGGCGTCTCCGCTGGAGTAGGCGGCGATGCGTTGCAGCGCGGCGTCGTCGGCCGAGAGGTTGAGTTCTCCGAGTCCGCGGTCTTTCTCGCGGAGGGCGCGGCGGAGGAGGCTGACGATTTGCTCCTCGGTGAGCGCCTTGAGGACGTACACGCGGCAGCGCGAGAGCAGCGCGGAAATCACTTCGAACGAAGGGTTCTCGGTGGTGGCGCCGATGAGGCGGATACTTCCCTTCTCGACGTATGGCAGGAATGCATCCTGCTGCGCTTTGTTGAAGCGGTGGACCTCGTCGACGAAGACGATGGTGCGGGTGCCGTACTGGCGGGCGCGTTCGGCGTCGGCCATGACCTGCTTGATTTCCTTGATGCCGCTGAGTACGGCGGAAAACTCGATGAACTCGGCGTGAGTCATGCCGGCGATGATCTTGGCGAGTGTGGTCTTGCCGACGCCGGGCGGACCCCAGAAGATGAGCGAGCCGGTGTCGTCGCGCTCGATCTGCACGCGCAGCGGCTTGCCTGGGCCCAGGATGTGCTCCTGTCCGACGAACTCGTCGAGGGTGCGCGGGCGCATGCGGTCGGCGAGGGGATGGGAACGGTCGGAGTCGGGTTCGGGGGCGAGATTTTGGAAGAGGCCCACGCGTCAGATTTCACCACAGAGAACACAGAGAAACAGAATCGTCTGAGAGCATTCAGAGTACACGTCTCACTACTCCATCCCGCAGCACTTTGACATTGAAGTTAATCAGCAAGCCTACCCGCAATTTGCTTAGACGCAAATAAGTCATGAGTTGCGCCTGGTGAATCGGGAGAATCTTGTCTACGGATTTCAGTTCCACCGCCACCTTGTCCTCCACTACGAGGTCCATCCGATAGCCGCAATCCAAGTGCACGCCCTTGTAGTCGACCGGTAAACCAACCTCAGTGCGGAACCCCAAGCCGCGCAAAGCGAGTTCGTGACAGAGACAAACCTGGTAGGCCGACTCCAATAACCCTGGGCCGAGCATTCGATGGACTTCAATCGCCGCAGCGATCACCGAGCGGCTTATGTCCTGATGAATATACGCATGAGACTCAGAATCTGTTATGGCGTTACCGTCAGGCCGCAAGACCATATCGAGGCTCCTGATACCAGAGTCATTCTAATTGCTGATGATCAAGCTTTCTCTGTGTTCTCTGTGGTGAAGTCGCCATCGGGTTGGGCGGATCAGCTCCGGCGCTGGCGGGCGGCTTCGTAGAGGATGACGGAGGCGGCGATGGCGGCGTTGAGGGATTCGACTTTTGAGGACTGAGGGATCTTTACGATCTCGTCGGCTTGCGCGAGAACGTGTTTAGGAACACCGCCTCCTTCATTGCCCACGATGACCGCGATAGGCATGCTAAGGTCGACGTGGGCGATCATCGTGCCTTTGTGCGATGAGGTAGCCAGCACGCGCACGCCGCGGGACTTTGCGTCGCTCAAGGCGTCGGCGAGCTTAACCTTTACCGCAGGCATTCGAAACAGCGAACCCGACGACGCGCGCACAGCCTTCCAGTTCCAGGGACTGACGGTTCCTTCGCCCAGAAGAATGCCAGTGGCACGGAAGGCTTCGGCAGAGCGTGCAATTGTGCCCAGGTTTCCAGGATCTTGCAGTCCCGTGGCGATGACGAGCAATGCTGGAGTGGGCGCGAAGACATCGTCGAAGGTGAACGACTTCACCTGTACCATGGCAGCAACACCTTGCGGTGTTTCGGTCGGAACGGCGCTGGCGAAGACTTCGTTGGGCAACAGCAGTGCTTGGCATTGCGACGACAACTGTGGAAGCAGCTTGTGTGCGCGCTCGCGTGCCGATTCACTGAAGAATACGGTGTTGAGCTTCAGCCCGGAGCGGATGGCTTCCTCGAGCAAATGCACGCCTTCGACAGCTACTTCGCCGCGTGTTGAGGGTGCGGCTGCGTGAAAGGCCGCGCGGAGTTCTCTGACGCGCGAATTCTGGCGGCTGGTGACGTATCGCATACGATTTTCAAGTTTCAGCAAGCCGGTCATTGCAGTTTCAGCGACAGGCGTCTATCGTACAACGCGACGTTCGTACACAGCGCGGAGCGCGGTTGGCGTGATAATCTGCTGTCTTCTACCCCACGAAGCGCACCCAGGGTGCTTGGCGGGGACCCCCGTTATGGAGAGGTAAGGTTGCGTCCCGAAATCGTCAGGATTCACGAGGAAAACCCGGAAGCATCGCTCGTTAGCTACGTAGCCGAGAAGATACGGGCCGGAGTGGTGGTGGGCATGCCGACCGACACGTTCTACGGCTTGGCGGCGGACCCGTTTAACCTGCACGCAGTGGATCGCGTGTATGAGATCAAAACGCGGTCACGCCACAAGCCGCTTTCGCTGCTGATTGAGTCGGTGGACCAGGCGTCGGAGCTGGCGTGGCCGGTTCCGGAGACGTTCTTTCTGCTGGCGCGGCGATTCTGGCCGGGACCGCTGACGATTATCGTGAAAGCCGATCCAAAGCTTCCGCTGAAAGTGACGGCCAACACCGGCAACGTGGCGCTGCGCGTGCCGGCGGCGCAGGTTCCGCTTGCCATTGTCAAGGCGTTCGGACAGCCGATCACTGCCACATCGGCGAACCTGCATGGCGCCTCGGAATGCACCACGGCGCATGAGGTGCGCGACCAACTCGGCGATTGCCTGCCTCTGATTGTGGATGGCGGCGAGTCGCCGCGCGATATGCCTTCGACGATCGTCGATCTGACGAGCGAAGACGGCTCCTGGCGGTTGTTGCGCCGCGGAGCGATTCCGGCTGAGCAGATCGTCGAGTTGCTTGGGCAGGAGTAGCAGCCACGGGACGAGGCCGCGTCCAATCTTCTTCGTATCTATGGATCATCGGGTCGGTGTGCTTGGGAGCCATTGGTTTGCTGCTGGTGATCGCCGCCCAAGTGATGCACCAGGCGAGCCTCGACCAGGTGCACCCGGCGGACGCGATTATCGTCTTTGGCGCAGCGGAATACGATGGTCGGCCGTCACCGGTGTTTCGCGCGCGCCTCGACCACGCGTACGACCTGTTTGAACAAGGCTTGGCGCCGCTGGTGATTACCACGGGAGGCGCGGGCAATGATCCCAAATACAGCGAAGGCCAGGTGGGCCACGATTACCTGTCCCGGCTAGGCATTCCCGACGTCAACCTCATTGCCGAGACGCAGGCTGACGACACAGACCAATCGGTGCGGCGCGTGGCCGTCATCCTGGAAGCCAATGACCTGAAGTCTGCGATTCTGGTGAGCGATGCGTTCCACCTGTATCGTGCGCGACGCATGATGGAGCGTGAAGGGATCACAGTGTACACCTCGCCGCGGCCGGGCTCCACCCCGAAGACAGAATGGGGACGCATTACGACGGCGCTTCGCGAGGCCACAAGTTACCTGCTGTATCGGTTGCGTTTGGATTAGCTCCCCTTGCCGTACAATACAGAGTGTGGTATTACTTTTTCCAATAAGTAATGGAGGTCGTATGGAATCCGCAGTCACGGTTAAGGGCCAGGCTACGATTCCCAAGGCGGTTCGGGACCATCTTCGGCTGAAACCGGGGGACCGGTTGAAGTTTTTTATTCTCCCGGGTGGAACGGTCTTACTGTTGCCGAAGCTGCCAGCGTCGGCTCTCAAAGGCTTTTTGAAACGGAAGCGGGCTCCGGTCAGCCTGGAGGAAATGGATAGGGCCATTGCAGAAGGGGCGTCCGGCGGCAAGAAAAGCTCCCGCAGATGATAGGACTTGACACGAACATCGTCGTTCGCTTCCTGACCCAGGATGATCTGGAGCAGTCGGCGAGGGCGACTCGAATCATCGAAGACAAACTAACGACCGATACGCCGGGGTTTATTTCAATTGTCACAATGGTCGAAACAGCCTGGGTGTTAGAGCGAGCCTATGGATTCAGCGGCAGGGAGCTTGCGGACGCTATTGAACTGATTCTGCAAACTGATGTCCTGGAGGTAGAAGATGAGCAGGAAGTCGCTGCGGCCATGACCGCCGTTCGCGAAGCGCGGGGTTCGTTTGCGGATGCGTTGATCGCGGCTCTCGGAGCAAGAGCCGGATGCCTTTTTACACTCACTTTTGACCGCAAGGCCCTGCGGCTAGCAGGTTTTCGAATAGCATGAGGCTGCCGCGCATAAAGAAGGGAGCCGGGCGGCTCCCTTTTCAGCAAGGTCAGTTGATTCATTCTTTAACCAACGTTCTGCGTCGAGCCAATTCGACAAAGGCTAGTAAGCCGGAACCCACAAGGATCAGCGATGAAGGTTCCGGTACCGGCGGAGAATTGGCACCAGCAGCCAGCCCCCAGAAATCGCTCGAAGTGCCGGACAGATCGGAAACGAATGTACCGGCTCCAGTAACCGGGTCCAGAGTATAAATCTGTCTTTGACTGGTTCCAGCCCACAGCGTCCCATTTATCCCAACGACCGCCCCTATCACTTGAACGCTGGTATCCCCGATCAACGTTGGGACACCAGTTGTTGTGTCGATCGAGTATAGGAACGACTCGGTGCCTACCCATTCGGCTGCGTACACATATTGGCCCAAACCATTACCCATTCCGCCCGTGTTAGTTAATCCAGTTGCAGCAATAACAGTGGATGCGCCAGTGGTCGGGTTGATGGAGTAAAAATTCCCCTCCGAAGGTAGCGCGAACAGTCCGTTTGCAGCAGAAGCCAGGTTTCCGTAGGTGAGAGAACCGTTCCCGACGGCGCTTGCTACTCCGCTTACGGGATTTACCGTGCAGAGTGTTCCTCCGTACGCGCCACCACCATACAGATTGCCACCGTAGGAGCCAAGCCCCCCCCCAAGTAGCACACCCATATTGTTTATCGGAGTGAATACTCCTGTGTTTAGATCAATTGTTCCGAACTCGCTTGCACCTGTGACCATGTAGGCAAAATCGTCCGCCAACGCGGGAGCGGTGAGGGTTGCAAGCAGAGTCAGCATCAGAACAACCACAGCGATCCGCTGAATCATCTTTCCTCGTTTTGGACGCCGGATTTGACGCTCTACGTTGTAGGGGTACGAGTCTACCCCCCCCCGTCATTAATGCAACGAATTTCGGCTTCTAGCTGTGCTTGCTGAAGAACAGGATGGCTAGGGTGCTACTAAGCTACTTCACCAGGGCCAGCAACCGCGCGGGGCCGCCGGAGCCATTATCCAGCTTGATGGGGGCGACGACGAGAGTTGCGCCGGAAGCGGGAACCAACGCGAGATTGCCGACGTTCTCCAACTGATACACGCTCTCATTGGCGGTGAAGTGATGCACCGGAAAGGCTGTGTTCGCTCCGGGATCGATGCTCATCGTGTCGATGCCAAGGCCTACCACATTGCGCGTTTTGACGAGGAATTGCGCGGCTTCGAGGGAGTATCCGGGAAAGTGCATGACGCCGTCGGGAGAGACGTTGCGATACGAGCCAGAGTCGCTCCAGCGGTCTTCCCATCCCGTCAAGGCCATGACTACGGCGCCGTCGGGGATTTCGCCATGCTTGCTCTCAAAGTCAGCGATGTCCTGTACAGTCACTTCATAGTCGGGATGGCCCTTTACCCTGGAGCGCACATCCAGCACCACCAGCGGACGGACAAGCCGCTCAGAGGGAATCTGGTCGACCGTCCACATTCGCTTGGCAAAGTGCGCCGGAGCATCCAGGTGAGTACCATAGTGCTCTTCGGTGGTGAAGGAGCGGTAGTAATAGCCGTCGTGTTCGATCGTGCCAAGTGTCCTGACGGAATAGGGCGACTGGGCGGCGCCATCCCAGCTGGGCGAGTGGTCGTTGAGGGTGTGAGTGAGGTCGATGACCCCGGTGAAGGAAATCTGTTCCCGCATGGCATTGCGGTGCTGGGCGAAGAGCAAGAGCGCCAGCGCCAGTCCCAAGCCTATCGCAAGTGTCTTCCAGCGGACCATGCGGGGATATTAACTGATTAGACGCGATTGGGCAGTGGATTGTTTCGGTCGGTGGCCAAGATCGGTGCTCGCCTTGCGTCCGTCCCTCTTTGCGTTCAGACGCGCTGGGAGAGGAAAACGATGAGCAACGCGAGGTCGGCGGCCAGCACGGTGCTGACGAAGTTCACGGCGTCGTTGCCCATCCTGCCGCGATTTTCAAAGATCTCGCCCATGACGCTGTCGAACAACATTCCGAGGATGGCGGTCAAGGCAATGACTGGCGCCCAGCGTGAGGCAACAACGCCGCAAATTACGGCTATCCAGGCGACTATGGCCGCCGCAATGCAACCGGCGAAGGTTCCTTGCGGGCTGACGGCACCGTTCGTACCGACCGGCGCTGGGCGGAATCCCAGTATCATGCGCGGTTGCGACGAGGCAGCTTGTCCGGTCTCGCTCGAGACAGTGTCTGCCGCGGCTTCGGCGAACACCGCCATCGCTCCCACCATCAGCTGTGCTGATCGGTTCGGAAATGCGAAAGCCGCGGCAGCGCAAAGTACGGAGGCGCCGAGGTTCGCCAACACCTGGCCGGCGTCGCGTCCGCCCCTGCGCTCGGCGATCCCGAGGGTGCGCTTATCTTCGGCGCGCCAGCGGGTGGCGATCAGGGTGAGGAAAAACACGGCCATCAGCGGAACGAAGGCCCAGGGGCCTCCACCGACGATCAAAATAAACGCGATAATGGCCCCAGCAATGGCACCGCCATCGGTCACCGCGCGCAGCCCGCGAGCCACCACGGCAAACGCCAAGGCTACGACCGCCCCGGGCAAGAAGTCCGTTTGGCTCAAATCTGTCACGTGCTTGCTCGTGATCTCCCATGCTGTCCGCCGCTCGAGCGGTTATAGTTTGCGATACAGTGCAGTCGGCTCTTGTTGCGCATCCTAACAGAGGGCGCTGTTCCGGCGTCTCGATCTGTTGGCGAGAGGAGAAATGGAGGAGATGGCACTTAGGTATCACATCATTTCTAGCCGTTTTGCACTACTCTATCCATTATCAAAAAAAGACCGATGAAAGGCCACGCAAAGAAGGCCGCGAAGCGCCCCATACGGGTGGCAGTAGTCGAGACGGACCCACTCCGTTCCGTGGGATTCAGTGCCATTTTTGAAGGGGACGACGATTTCATTCTTCGGACTTTCACACCGGCCAAGATCTTCCATGCCCGCGGCTACGACGTCGTGATGATTGGCTCGCGTACCGGGCCGGTTATGTACGAAGTGATGGCCGCCCTGAAGTCGCTGAATCCGTCCGTACGAATCATCGCTGCCGGCAATTCGAATAGCGAAGAGCTCGCACTGCGCGCATTATGCGCCGGGGCGAAGGGATTCATCGACGAGTCGTCACCGACAGAATCTTTCAAACAGGCGATTCGAACGGTGAATAGCGGTTCAGTGTGGGCATCGCGGCACCTGATCAGCAAGTTCATCGAGCGGGTAACGCTGATTCCTCATGTTGTAACACCGGAGCAGCCGCTCGTATTTACGGGACGCCAGCGCGAGGTGCTGGAATTGCTTGTATCAGGGCGCTCGAACAAGGAGATCGCTGCCTCACTTGGGATCGAGGAACGCACGGTCAAAATGCACGTCGCGACGCTGATGCGCAAGGCCGGAGTGACCAATCGCATTGCTTTGTCCGTGCATGCTCTGACTCACTCACTGCTCGGCGTACGACTAACCGATTGAAAATAAATGGACGGCATGGAGAAGATTACTGCTTGGTTACCATATATGGTTACTAAAGTACAGGTATACGTACTTTCGTAACTTGCACGGGATTACACGCCAAGGCATACTGCACTCACCTACCACAGAACCTGGGAGATAGGGCTGGAGGGGGACGCGAGGGTCTCCCCTTCCAGCCCTAAGTGTTTCAGGTGAAAATCGCTGCTAAGCTCCCCGAACCTAGTCAGTTAGGACGCTAGAGAGTAACCGGCTTCATGGCCCGGAAAGCGTCACAATCCTGTCAATCCCCACTAAGATTGGCTCATCCGGCGACAGTTTGCCATAGCCGGCGCAATTGCGAGTGGAGTTGCCCAATGAGAAAGATCGTTTTCGTCGTATTGCTGACGGTAGCCATTGCGGCGGCTGCCCAGTCCGGCGCCAAAAGCGCAGATGCGGCCCGCCTGCACAGCTCCTCGGTGATCCTTAGCCAGATCATGGATGCTCCTGACAAGGCCATTCCGGATAGCATTATGGATGGTGCGAAGTGCCTCGCTATCGTCCCCTCCATGTTGAATGCGAGCTTTATTTTCGGCGCTAATTATGGCCGGGGCGTCGCTACCTGCCGGACACAAAATGGCTGGAGTGCGCCGGTGTTCTTCAGGGTTGAGGGGGGGAGTTTTGGATTCCAGGCTGGCGGACAAGCTTCGGATCTGGTCCTGGTAATCCGCACCATGGACGGCATGCAGCATCTGCTGCAGAGCAAATTCAAGCTGGGAGCGGACGCGTCGGCGGCCGCCGGCCCGGTGGGCCGCAACGCTCAAGCCGCGACCGACTTGACTATGCGGGCGCAGATCCTGACTTACTCGCGAGCGCGCGGGCTGTTTGCCGGAGTTTCCGTAAACGGCGCTGTGGTACATCAGGACAATACCGCGACGCAGGCCTTCTATGGAAAGGACTGGACGTTCTATTCGTTGTTGAATGGCGAAGTACCCGTGCCAAACGAAGCGCAGAACTTCATTAGGACCGTCGAGCGGTATGCGCCGACACCGCGTGCCACGAAGGCCGCGGCAGCTGCAGCGCCCTCGGCTACACCTCCGACCGTAGCAGCGGCCACAGACGCGGCTCCGGCGGCGACGTCAACAGCCTCTCCAGCAGCGCCCCCGGCTGCAGACACGACTCCGGCTGCGGCTCCTACGGCGGAGTCTGACTCGGGCGCGGAGGCGAAGCCTACAGCTTCACCGGCTCCCACGGCTAGCGCTCCGGCTGCCAGCGCAACCGCTAGTCCAGGGTCGACTCAATCGGCTTCTGTCAATCCAACTGGGAATCACAACTAGATCGCATGTTCCTTCGTGCGGAGTGGTTGTGGCCACCAGCGTTATTTGCGCCGACGGGAATCGCTCACAGCTAGAATTGCCTTCCCTTCTGGTGGGATGCTACGGTCATGCTGCCCGCTCATGCTTGATCGCTTGCAATACTGGCCACTAGTGGCGTTCGTCCGCTTTGTCGGTGTGCTTCCTCGGCCTCTGGCACGCGGGGTCGGCTTTCTAATCGCCGGGGTAGCGTATCACTTTCACCCTCGATTGAGGCGCGTCGGCGCGCGCAACCTCAAAATGGCGTTTCCGGAAAAGACCGTCAGAGAGCGCCGCAAGATCCTTCGCGGAGTTTACCGTTCGCTGGGACGACTGCTGGCTGAGTTCTGCCTATTTCCCTCTTACACGCTCGACAACGTTTCGCAAGTCGCCGCTTATCAGGGCTTCGAGAATTTCGAAGCCGCGGAGAAACGCGGCAAGGGCGTGATCTTCCTTACCGGGCATTTTGGCGGCTGGGAAGTCGGTTCGTTCTTTCACTCGCTGCTGGGACATCCAATGCGGATCGTCGTGCGGCCCATCGACAACTCGCTGGTGGACGCGCTCGTCACGTGTTACCGTACGCTGCATGGCAACAGCCTTATCGCGAACCAGGGATTCGCGCGCGGACTGCTGGCGGCGATGGATGCGAACGAGACGGTTGGCATCCTGATGGACACGAACATGACGCCGCCTCAGGGAGTGTTTGTCGACTTCTTCGGCATTCCTGCATGCACAGCTGTAGGTGTTGCGCGGGTGGCCCTGCACACTGACGCGGCTGTAGTTCCGGCGTTCACCATCTGGGATTCGGTGCTGCGCAAGTACCGGGTGGAGTTCAGTCCGGCTGTGGAACTGGTGCGAACGGGCGATGACCAGGCCGATGCAGTGGCCAATACGGCGCAGTTCAACCGCATTTTTGAAGACTATGTGCGGAAGTATCCTGATCAGTGGCTATGGGTACATCGGCGGTGGAAAACTCGGCCTCCCGGCGAGGCGCCGTTGTACTAACGCCCGCGGCTCGCCTATAACTGACCCATGCCGCAAACCCTGCAAGCTCTTGCCGAATTCACCGCTTCGCGCCTCTTCGGTAATGGAAACACCGAAATCTCACGGGTGGCAAGCGTCAAGAACGCCCAGCCCGGCGACTTGGTATTCGTCGAGTCGGCCCGGCACCTCGAGTTAGCCATGGCTTCGCCCGCCAGCGCCGTGATCGTTCGCGAGGAAGACGCGGAATGCACCACCACCAAGCCGCTGCTGTTCAATTCGAATCCGCGCCTGGCGTTCGCCACTGCCGCGCAACTGCTGTACCCCAAGCAGGAATATGCGCCGTCGATTCATCCGTTGGCAGTGGTGGATCCGCGGGCCACAGTGGCGGCAAGTACAAGCATCGACGCACATGCCTTGGTCGAGGCGGGGGCCGTGATCGGCGAGCGCTGCTTTGTTGCCTGCGGCTGCTATATCGGCTCGGGAGTGGTGATCGGCGACGACTGCGAGATCTATCCCAACGTGGTGATCTATTCCGGTACGACGCTGGGCCGGCGCGTGACGGTGCATGCCGGAGCGGTACTGGGCTCGGACGGCTTCGGCTTTGTGCGCGACGACAAGTTCGGGCGCTATGTGAAGTTTCCGCAGGTGGGACGGCTGGTCATCGGCGACTACGTAGAAGTCGGCGCCAACTGCACCATCGACCGCGGTGCGCTGGATGAGACCGTGATCGGATCGGGCACCAAGCTCGACAACATGGTGCACATCGGGCACAACGCAACCATCGGCACAAACGTCGTGATCGCGGCGCAAACCGGCGTGTCGGGAAGCTCGTCCGTCGGCGATGACTGTATTGTTGGCGGACAGGTCGGGATTGCCGACCACGTGACAATTGAGGCGGGTGCGATTCTCGGCGCGCAGAGCGGCATTCCGTCGAATAAGACGATCCGCGGCAAGGGCGTGGTGTTCTGGGGCACGCCCGCAAGGCCGATTAAGCAGTACCTTAAGGAGCTAGCGGTGCTGTCGCGGATGACGCATAAGGAAGAGAAGTAGCGACATGGCGGTTGTGGTGGTAGGCGGCCACTCCCGCAGCGTGGGCAAGACCAGCGTGGTCGCCGGTCTCATCGCCGCGCTGCCGGAAATGCACTGGACCGCCGCGAAAATCACGCAGTACGGACACGGCATCTGCTCGGCCGACGGCGAGCCGTGCGACTGCGCCACTGACGATCACTCCTGGGCCATCACGGAAGAACGCAACCGCAGCGGCGAGAGTGACTCCTCACGCTTTCTCGTCGCGGGAGCCGTGCGCTCTCTGTGGGTACGCACGCGCCAGGGCTTGCTCGCCGAGGCCATGCCGCGCTTGCGACAAGAACTCGCGAAGGCAGAGAACGTTATCCTCGAATCGAACAGCGTGATGCGCTTTCTGAGACCGGATCTTTACATCACGGTGCTCGACCTGGCGACCGCCGATTTCAAGGCGACAGCGAAAGAGTATCTCGACCTCGCCGACGCCGTGATCCTTCAAAATGCAAGGGTTGCCGGTCATGCGGTCGTTTGGGAGAACAAGGTATCGCTTAAGCCGGTGAAGCAAAAAGCAATCTTTCGAATCAGCCCACCGCCCTACGTCACGCCCGAAATTGTGAAATTCGTCCGAAGCAGTCTCGCCGACAAAAAACAATCACCGCAGCACCACTGAGACGCAGAGAATGCTTGTCTCTCTCCGTGCCCCTGTGTCTCAGTGTGTGAACTTACTTTTCTTCTTCCTTCGGGTCCAGTTTCAGCGAGGCCGAGTTGATGCAATATCGCAAGCCGGTTGGCCGCGGCCCATCGGGAAAGACGTGTCCCAGGTGCCCTCCGCAGCGTGAGCAGGTAACCTCAGTGCGCCGCATGCCGTGGCTGTTGTCGGCATGCTCGTCGATCTTGTCGTCGCCGGCTGGCTGAAAAAAAGCCGGCCACCCGCACCCGGAATCGAACTTGGCGTCAGATTCAAACAGCTCCTGCCCGCAACCCGCGCAGCGATAAACGCCCGGCGTAAACGTCTCGTCGTACTCGCCGGTAAACGCGCGCTCGGTGCCCTTCTGCCGCAGCACGCGATACTGCGCGGGGGTCAGGTCCTGCCGCCACTGGTCATCGCTCTTGATGACCTTGTCTGTCGTGTCGTTCATATGGTTTTTGTTCCTCACTGGATTGGATACGCGACAAGCGATATTGTTGCAAACATGTCGGAACCGTGGCCTCTCATCAGCCGGGGAAAAGACACCGATGAATTTGCCACGTCACGTTGCAGTGTGACGGCCGGCACAGCGACTCGGGCAGCTCTTCTTTTATCACCGATGCTGCCGTGGTTCGAACGATCGTTCGACCGCGAAGAGCTTCTGCATGGCGAACCTCAAGAATGCTGGGCATCTCCTCCGCATGGCGGCGGTCTTTGCGGCAGGCATTGTGATCTTCCTGGTGGCCCGCAGCATCTTTGTTCCGAAGTCCTTCGGACGATATGGACACTACCGCGCAGCGGCGTTGCAAGAAATTGCGGACAAACCCATCATGTTCGCCGGCCACGGCGCGTGCGAGAGTTGCCATACCGATGTCTATGACGTGAAAAGCAAGGGCGTCCATGCGCATGTAGCTTGCGAGTCGTGCCACGGCCCGCTGGCGGCGCATGCGAACGACCCGACTTCGCTGCAGCCTCCTAAGATTGACGTCGCTGTGTTGTGCGTGCGCTGCCATGAAGCGGGGATTGCCAAACCGCGGAACTTTCCGCAGGTGGTTTCGGCCGAGCACTCGGGCGGCGTGGCGTGCAACACCTGCCACCAGCCGCATAGTCCGCGGATTGGTGATGCCACCACCGCCGACGCAGACAAGGCCAGCGGAGGCGGAAAATGAGCCTGACTCGTCGACATTTTCTTTACCTGCTCCCGGCAGCGGCGATTGCGTGGGATGCGCTGATTGCCGGGACTCCTGAAGCGGCACCGAACTACAACATGACCGACCACTGGTGGGGCTTCCTCATCGATGTGACCAAGTGCATTGGTTGCGGAACCTGCGTACAGGCGTGCAAGGCTGAGAACAACGTTCCCGACGGCTATTACCGTACGTGGGTCGAGCGGTATCACGTGGCTGACTGGAACTTCGAGAACCCGGTGGTGGATTCACCGGAAGGCGGGCTGCACGGCTTCCCGCCGTCCGAGCCAGAGGGCGGCAAAAACTTTTACGTCCCGAAGATGTGCAACCACTGCGCCGACTCGCCATGCACGCAAGTCTGTCCGGTGGGTGCAACGTTTCTCTCGCCCGATGGCGTGGTACTGGTGGACAAGGAATACTGTCTGGGCTGCCGCTACTGCATTCAGGCATGCCCCTATGGTTGCCGCTTCCTGAATCCGGAAACCAACACCGCCTCGAAGTGCACCCTGTGCTACCACCGCATTACCAAAGGTCTGACCACAGCCTGTTGCGAGACCTGTCCGACAGGCAGTCGCCAACTGGTGGACCTCAAGAACCCAAACGACCCGGTTCACAAGTTCATCGAGACGCACAGCGTGCAAGTGCTGAAACCGCAAATGGCGACCCAAGCCAAAGCTTTCTACTACGGCCTCGACGGCTCGGTGCGATAGGAGGAGATGTGCACGGCATTCCGGTGGAAGGCTTCATGTATCCCAACGAGGTCGAGCTGCAGTGGAGCGTGCTGATTGTGCTCTATCCGTACATCACCGGGCTGGTTGCAGGTGCGTTCATACTGGCTTCGCTGGAGCGCGTGTTCCGCGTCGAGGCCGTCAGGCCGACATACCGGCTGGCGCTGCTGACAGCGCTCGCGTTTCTCATCGTCGCCCCCATGCCGCTGCAGTTGCACCTGGGACATCCCGAGCGCTCGCTGGAGATGTACCTGACGCCGCACACCTCGTCGGCTATGGCGATGTTCGGCTTCGTGTACCTCTGGTACCTCATGGCGGTGCTGGTGCTGGAAATCTGGCTCGACTACCGGCGGGACATCGTGCTCCTATCGCAGACCAACACCGGCGTGAAGCGGTTGTTCTACAAGGTACTGACGCTCGGCTCTGACAACATCAGCCCGGAGGCCTTAGAGCTAGACCATAAGCTGGGCTACATCATCACCATCATCGGCATTCCGTCGGCGTTTCTGCTGCACGGCTATGTGGGATTCATTTTCGGCAGTGTGAAGGCGAACCCGTGGTGGTCGTCGCCGCTGATGCCGGTAGTATTTATTTTTTCGGCCATGGTGTCGGGCATCGCCGCAGTGTTGCTGGTGTACATGGCCCTGTGCAAGCTTCGTGGCGAAATCATCGATATGGCTTGCGTGGACACGATCGCCAAGTACCTGTTCTATGCCTTCGTCATCGACTTCTCATTGGAGATGCTCGACTTGGTCCACCGCATTTACGAGGCGGACGAGTCGTTCCGCAGCCTTGATTTCATGGTGCACACGAAGCTTTATCTGCCGCACATCGTGATCCAGATCATGCTCGGCACAATGATGCCGATTGCGCTGCTGGCGGTGACGCAGGTGATTCGGCTGAACGACGCCGGGCGCCGCGTGTTGTACGCCGTGGCGGGATGCCTGACGCTCATCGGCATTTTCGCCATGCGGTGGAACGTCGTGGTCGGCGGTCAGCTCTTCTCCAAGAGCTTTCTGGGTTACACGACTTACAAGCTGGGGCTGATCGACCGAGAAGGCTTGCTGGTGGCGATTGCGCTGACGATCCTGCCCTTTTTCATCCTGTGGTCGCTGATCAAGCTGCTGCCGCCGTGGGAAGAGATAGACGGCAGGCATCTTACTACTGCTTACTGCGATGATTAGTAGTCATTGACCAGCCCGGCGCATCCCCATAAGATTTCGGCAGTGGATGCGCCCGACCATCTCATTGGCAGTACCCTCTCGCATTACCGCGTAATGGAGAAGCTGGGCAGCGGCGGGATGGGTGCGGTGTATGCCGCCGAAGACGTGAAACTCGGCCGACGCGTAGCGCTGAAGTTCCTTCCCAGCGATTTGGCGCGGAATCCACTGGCGCTGGAGAGGTTTCGCCGTGAAGCTCGAGCAGCTTCTTCGCTCAATCATCCCTCCATTTGCACCATCTACGAGATCGACGACGCCGACGGCCACACATTCATAGCGATGGAGCTGCTGGAAGGCAATACCCTGCGCGACCAGCTGTACGGCGGCCCGGTCAAGCTGAGCACGATGCTCGAGTGGGCGAGGCAAATTGCTGACGCGCTGGATGCCGCCCATGCGCATGGCATCCTGCACCGCGACATCAAACCGGAGAACATATTCATAACGAAGCGTGGAAACGCCAAGCTGCTCGATTTCGGGCTCGCCAAGCATATTCACGCCGGCGCGCTGGTGGGCGACTCAGTCGGCATGGCCGCGCTGCCGACGCTGACGGTCTCGCCGAATACGACAACGTCCGGGGCGGGTGTCGGCACCGTGCCGTACATGTCTCCCGAGCAGGTGCGTGGCGAGGAATTGGACCGTCGCAGTGATCTTTTTTCATTCGGTGCGGTACTGTACGAAATGGGCTGTGGGCGGCAGGCGTTTGCCGGCCCTACTCAGGGCGTGATTTTTGAAGCGGTACTGAACCGAACACCGACTCCACTACAGGAAGTCAATCCGCAGTTGCCTCCGAAGTTCGAGGAAATTGTCGACAAGGCGCTGGAAAAGGACCAGGCACTGCGCTGCCAGAATGCCGCCGACCTGCGAACCGACTTGGTGCGGCTGAAGCGGCTGGTGGAGTCGGGTGAGGGAACGAAAAAGTCGGACCCAATCGGAGTCCAGAATCTGGCTGGATCGCGGTTACGCTCGGCATGGACAAAGTGGGCGGTGGCGTGCGGCGCCGCGGCCATCATCGCCATAGCGGGCTGGTTTGCCGTAAGCAGCCGGAAGAAGCCGGAAATGACAGCTAAAGAGGCAAAGCAATTTCGGCTGACGGCAAATCCTACGGAGAGTGCAGTGGACGGCGCGGCGATTTCTCCCGACGGCCGCTACCTGGCCTACTCGGATACAACTGGCATCCACATTAAGGACATCACGACTGGGGAAAGTCAGACGATTCCGGCGCCTCCAGGCTCTTCTACCGGTAGGAACAGCTGGTTCCCAGTGGCGTGGTTTCCGGACGGAACCAGATTGGTGGCAAATGCCCTCAAGGGCAATGATTCGAGCGTGTGGGTTGTTTCTTTGCTCGGCAACCGGCAGTTAATGCGGGATGGAGCCTGGGCGACATCGATCTCGCCCGACGGCTCACAGGTTGCCTATTTCAGCAGTATGGATTACAACGGCGGGCTCGACATCTGGACGATTAACGAGCGTGGAGAGAACGGCCGCAAATTGATCAGCGCCGAAGGAGATAGCGGATTCAAGTCGGTCTCGTGGTCACCGGACGGCAAACGACTGGCTTACATATTGCAACGCCCCAACCAGGACCCTGAGGTCAACACGCTCGGGTTGCAAACGGGAGCGTCGAACGTGCTGTTTTCTAACCGGCTGCTGATGGATGCTCACTGGCTGCGCGACGGACGCTTGATTTATTCGGTGATTCGCCAGCCCAGCACCAACGATCCGCAGACGCCTGCGCCGATTACCAGCGACTCAGACCTATGGGCGTTGCCGCTCGATCCCACGACCGGCAAGGCAACCGGACCCGCACACCAGGTTACCAACTGGCCGGGCTTCTCGTTCGCGATGTTCAGCTCGACGGCGGATGCCAAGCGGATCACATTTCTGAAATCCAGTTACCAGCAAGATGTGTTCGTGGGAGATATAGACCCGGCGATCACGCAGTTGAAAGACCTGCGCCGCCTGACCCTTGACGAGCATGATGACTTGCCCACTGCCTGGACTGCGGACAGCAAGTCAGTCATCTTCTTCTCCGACCGCAACGGGCTGAGTAACATTTTTAGCCAGTCACTTGCTGCAACGTCTGCGGACGCGCTCACATCTGGACCGGACTACAAGTGGGGGCCGCGCCTGAGCAGCGATGGCAACTGGATTCATTACCTTTCGTCTAAGACACCGCCGTTCATGACGCCTGGCGACGCATCCTTGATGCGAATTCCTGTCGCAGGTGGCGCCGCGGTCAAAATTCTTAGCGGGAGGGCAATGGCGGACCATCGTTGCGCTCGTGCGCCAGCCACGCTTTGTATCTTTGACGAAGTCCCGGCGGGCCAGTCCAAGCGGATGTTGTATTCCTACGACGATGAGCAGGGGCGAGGCAAGCAGATTATGTCGCTCGATCCTAATCCGTATGGCAACTGGGACCTTTCGCCCGACGGCAAGACAATTGCAGTGAGCCGGTTCAATCCGCATGAGGGGCGCATCAAGTTCTATACCTCGGAAGGCGAACCGGTCTCGGAAGTAGTCGTGCCAGGTTATGCAGGCTTCAATGGGCTCGACTGGTCAGCCGACGGGAGTGGGGTTTTCCTTTCGAGCAGCAATTCGCGGCGCTCGACGTTGATTTATGTGACCCGCGACGGCAACGTGCGCGAGCTGTGGCAGCCGGGCGGCTCCGCCGTAACGTGGGGCATATCTTCCCCCGACGGCAAGCGTCTCGCCGTACTCGGCGGCAGCTACGACAGCAATGTCTGGATGGTGGAGGATTTTTAGCCCGCCGCTACTGGACCTATTCGAACTGTTTGCGAAATTCCTCGAATAACTGCTTTAGCTCCCTGACCTCGTGTTGCAGAGCGGCAACCTGCCCTTCCAGCTTTGCAATTCGCTCACGATCTGCATGGTCGGTCGCAGTTGTGTGGCCGGTGTCTGGAACAGTAGCTGCATCCACTGCGCCGGAAAGCAGATGCGCGTAGCGCGATTCCTTCGTGCCGGGCTGACGCGCCAACATCGCCGCCAACGGAGGCTCGCGCTGCATGAGCTTCTGCAGGCTGGCCTGCACGGCATCGAGGTCCTCAAACGAATGCATGCGCTCGGTGCGTCCGCGCAACTCGCCCGTGGTTTGCGGACCGCGAAGCAGCAGAACGCAGAGCACGGCTGTTTCCCCGCGCGAGAAGTTGAAGACTTCCTGTAAGCGGTGCTCATACTTGGTGACGCGGCTATCGGCTCCGCTGGCCGGACCGGCCAGATTGAATTCCTGCAAGCCGCTCAAGGCGTCGCGCACGGCGTTCTCATCGAGGCTCATCACCGGCTCGCGATTGTTCTTCTGATTGCAGGCATTCACGAGCGCATTGAGCGAGAGCGGATAGTAGTCGGGCGTAGTAATGTCTTTTTCGATGAGCGCGCCGAGCACGCGCGCCTCGGTGGGGTTGAGAACGATGTCCATGGCAGTTGGCGAACCTTCACCAGATATGCGGCAACATCAGAAGCCGGGAAATCGGAACGCAGAGCAGCAACATTGCTAGAATTGCCAACCCCACCCGGACCCGTTGGGTCTTGAATCGCTGGCTTATGGCAATCAGCAGCAGAACCGTAGCCAATGCCACCGTCGAGCGAACGTACTTGTCGGAAACGCCACGGGCGGCGGAGCCTTGCTCGAAAGCTTCGCCGGCCTCTTCGCTGCGCTTGATGGCCGCTTCCTGATTTGCGTTGTGATACTCCGGCATCATCGCGGGACCCGGCGGCGCACTTGGATTGTTCAGCGGGTCCATCTTCTTCCACGCTTCAAATGCAGGACGGAATTCCGGCAGCATGCGGCGCTCAAAGATGTCGGCGACTTTGTGGTTACCGGAGGCATCTGCTTTAATCCACTCCGCCACAGCCGAAGCATCATACATCTGTTCCTGCCCGCTTCTGCCGGACAGGCCCTGCGCGTCCACGCGCAATCGGGTTGACTCGGCATACAGTTCGTCCTGTAGCCCATCCCAGCGCGCCGACTGGTAACCGCTCCAGGCGGTGGCAATGGCGACAAGGGCCAGGATGAAGGCTTCGACGATCTCCAGCACCTCAATGGCGCGGGACTTGCGGCGCTGCTCGTGCTCCTCATCTTCGTTGAGCTTGTGCGCTATTTCGATATTGACTCCGCCACGCTCTGCCATCACCCTCTCCTCACCAACACGGGTGTGATTTCTCACAGTAATGGCAGTCTTTGCGCTTGTCCACTGCCAGAAGTGCCATACGCAAGGCCTTTCGCCGACCGGACGGCTCAGGACTGTAAAATCATCTCTTCATGGCCGAGACGACACCACCAGGCTTCGAGGTCCTGTTCGACCACGGCGAAGCTTCCCCAATTGCCGACGATGTGCTGGCGCGTTATGGCAATCTGGGATTTCCTTCGCCTCCGGCCGACCGTCCGTGGATCTACAGCAACTTCGTACAGTCGCTGGACGGCATCGTGAGCCTGCTGGGCGAGCATGCCTCCGGCGGTGAGATAGGACAGTCTGAAGCCGACCGCTGGCTGATGGACCTGCTGCGCGCGTATGCCGATGGAGTGCTGATGGGCATGAGCACGCTGCGCGTCGAGCGCCTTGCGCGCGGGCCACAGAGCCGGGGCATTGTGTTCCAAGTTGTCGAGCCGGAGTTGCTGGAGCTGCGGCGCAAACTTGGAAAAGGCCGGCAACGCAATCTCTTCGTTACCAGCGCGGAGAACCTCAACCTCTCGGAGTGGAAGGTGTTCGACGGCGACGTTGTGGACGCCGTCATTTTAACTTCGCCCGCAGGCGTCGTGCGGCTGGCCGCGCATCAGAAATCGCATCCGCATGTGGAAATCATTCCGGCGGGAACCGACGAGACGATTGATGTGGCGGAAGCCCTGCGCAAACTTCGCCAGCATTTGGGCATCCGGCATCTTCTCTGCGAAGGCGGGCCGACGCTCTATGGCGAGTTGCTGCGCGCCGACCTCATCGACGAGAAGTTCGTGACCATCGCGCCGGTGGAGGTCGGGCAACGCGTACCGGCGGAACAAAAGCGCCTGCCGAGCGAGCAAGGCACAGATCCGCTGATCCGTCCGAACGGCTTTGGCGGTCCGGGCTTCACCCGCGAAACCATGAGCCGCTGGATGTGGGTCAGTTCACGGAAGTCCGGTGATCATGAGTTCAATCGCTACCGGAGCAAACGCTAATCGAAGGCTTTAACGCAGCAGCTCCTCCACCACCGCATCAACGTGTATCGCAGTCGTGTCGAGCCATTCAATGTCCGCGCCCGTTCCGCGCACCAGCAGCGGTAGCTCCGTGCCCGCAAGAATAATCGCTTCTAAGCCCTCGTCCGCTTTCATGCGCCGCGCAATACCCAGAATTGCCTCTCTCGACTGCGGCAGAAATTGATTCTTCAGCAGCTCGCCAATGTAAACGCGGTGAATTTGCTGGCGCTCGGACTCACTCGGGATCACCAGCTCGATTCCCGCTCGCTGAAACTCGGCGGGGTAGAAGCTGGCCCTCATGGTGAAGCCGGTACCAAACAACCCGACCTTCTGCAGTCCCAGAGCCCGCGCCCGTTCCACCGTCGCCCGCACGATGCTGATCAATTGAATCGGCGAACGCCGCTGCAACTCATCAAACACGAGATGCGGGGTATTCGCTGCCATGAAAGCGAAATCGGCGCCCCCTCGCACCAGCGCCTCCAGCCCTGACGCGAGGTAATCTGCCAACGCGTCAAGCCGTCCCGCATCAAGCATTGCGATGCCCTTGTCCAGGTCGAGGCTGTTGATGAGGATTTGCGGATAGCCGCTGTCGGGCTTGCGCTCGCGATAGCGCGCCAGGAGGGAGCGGTAATAATCGATAGTGGATTCAGGCCCAAGCCCGCCAATCATGCCTGCCGTGCGCATGGGCTACGTTATCTCCGCTTCTGCTAGCTTTGCCAGCAGAGTCAGCGACTCCTGCCAGCCGAGGTAGCACATCTCTGGCGGAATTGCGTCGGGCAGCCCTGCCTGCACAATGTTGATTTCCGCGCCGCAAAGGACTTTCTTCAGCGTGACGGTGACCATGATCTCGCCTGGCATGTTCCGGTCGTCGAACCCGTCGGTGTAGCGCAGGCGCTCGCCCGGCACCAGTTCGAGATACTCGCCGCCGAAGCTGTGGCTCTGCCCCGTACCGAAATTAGTGAACGACATCTTGAAGCTGCCGCCGACCTTGGCGTCGAGACCGTGTATCTTACCGGTGAAGCCGTTCGGCGGGAGCCATTTGCACGTGGCGTCGGCATCCACAAATGCCTGATAGACGTTTTCGGGCGTTGCTTTCAAAACGCGGTGGAGTGGGATGCGGTTGGGCATGAATCCTCGCTTTGGAAATGCCAAGGCGTCGAGCTTAAACTGTTCGTGGCAGTCACCCCCGGTCACTTGTAACACAATGGGGCGAAACGCCGTCGACATTTCATCCCTCGTAATCCCTCTACTCAGGGCTTCGCCGGTCTTGCCTATCCACCATCCACCCGTTTCACATCCCCTTTTCCAGCCTCTCTGCCGCCTTGTTCAGCGCGTTGGTCAGCAGTTGCAATTCCTGCTGGGTCAAGGCGGCGTCGCCGGCGTCGATGCCCTCGTTCACGCCAGGAATGACCACCGCCGCATATCCGGTGTATTCGCCCGGAGCATAGATAGAGTGCTTGTACCAGGCGCGGCCGGGCAGGCCGTCGATGAGAAAGGCGCGCTCGGTAGAAATCAGCGCGGCGTTCATGATCTTGCTGTCGGAGGGCATTGCAGTCTGGGCCTGCAGCATTTGCGCGCCCGCCTTCTCAAAGCGCGCGGCAGCGGTTTCGGCGTCGGTAAACGAAGGAGCTTTCGCGCCAAAGGCAGTTTTCGACTTGGTTTCGGCGGCCTTCACGTACGAGACGATCTCTTTGCCGTACTCTTCGTAGTCGAGCGGAAGAACATCTTGCGACGCCATGCGAATCAGCTCGAGCCCATAGACGCGCGCCATTTGCTGCTCGTACACAAACGTCGGGTCGCCGAATTTGGTGAACCACTCGAAGTTGTCGAACACCGAGTGATAGACACCGTAGGGCCCGCCGGAACCAATATCGGTCGACGGCACCCCGAGATGCTGCAAGAACGGCGTGAAATCGGAGCCGCTACCCAGGTCGCCGACGGTGACATCGTTCTTGACGTTGGCATTGGCGCGGCGCGAGTCTCCGCCTAGCGCGTTGGTCACGCCGTTCGTGCCCTCCTTGTCGCGCTTCCCCTGCGCCAACTTCCACTGGTCATACACGCTGCCGCCCTTGGGACTCGGCACTGCCTGCGACACCTCCCGCAGATATTGCTTGAGCGACGGAACGCCCGAGGCGCCAAAGTTTGGCCCTGCGACGGCGACATCCATGTTGAAGTACACGACGGCGTTGCGCAGCTGGTCGGCGTGTTGCTCTGCGAATTCCGTGGAGCCGATGAGTCCGAATTCCTCCGCGTCCCAACTGGCGAAGACGATGGTCCGCTTGGGCTTCCATCCCGTCTTGAGCAGCTCACCCACGCCATGAACAGCTTCCAACTGCGCCGCGCTTCCGCTGTTGGGATCAACCGCCCCATACACCCACGCATCTCGATGGTTGCCGGTTATGACCCACTGCTCGGGGAATTCGCTTCCCTTCACCATGCCGATGACGTCGTAGATGGTGCGGTACTGGTAGTCCTGCTTGAGCACCATGTGGACCTTCGCCGGTCCGGGGCCGACGTGATAAGTAAACGGCAGCGCGCCTTGCCACTCGCGCGGCGATTCCGGCCCGCCGAGGTTCGCCATGATCGGCGACGCGTCTCCATACGACAGTGGCGTAGTGGGAATCTTCGTCAGGTTCGTCGCCTTATCGGGAGGCGTACGCTTGCTCATCGGCAAGTCCGGCACAGAAGCGATACCCGGCGTGGTCGGGTCACCTGGATACTGCGACAAATACTGAATGGAGCCGCGCTGCACGGCGGTTTCCGGACGGAACGGACCTTTCATGTAAGGATCGCCGCGGATGTAGCCGTCATCCCACGGATCGGAGTAAATGATGACGCCGATGCAGCCGTATTCGGATGCCACGAAGGGCTTCACGCCACGGAAGTTCATGCCGTAGCGGACGAGCGCAATCTTGCCCTTGGTTTCAATTCCCATGTCCTTCAGCTTCTTGAAGTCTTCCGGACGGCCATAGTTGGCATAGATGACATCGGCGGTGACGTCTCCCGACGGCGAATAGCCGTTGTATGCGGGCAGTACGCGCGGATCGTCTTGATAGGAATCAGGGCCGTTCACGTGCTCGCGCGCTGGACCATGCATCATCACTCCATTGGGCGCGACCAGGTCTACGTGAATTTCAGCTGGGTAGTTCATCCAGACCTTGTATTCCTGGATGTAGGCATCGAGCCCGGCCTCCTTGTACATCTGCAGCACATACTCCGCGGTGGCCTTGTCTTCGGGCGAGCCCGCGACATGCGGCACCGCGGTGAGCTTGCGCAGATGCTCCTTCGCCAGCTCGGCGCTTGGCACGGCGAGAAAAGTCTTCTCGGCGGCAAGCTCTGCGGTGGCGTCGCGATAGCCGGTGATCTTTGTCGGCGGAGTAAACGTATGCTTATCGGAGGACGGCTGACTGAAGGCAATAGGAGACAAGTTCAGGGTGACGGCCAAAAGGGCAGCAAGAAGTCGTTTCAAGTTGGAAGCTCTCCTCGAAATGCGGTTGCGAATTAGATTAAACGAAGCCGAAGGTTTGTAGGCGACGTGAGTGGCGCGGCGTATGCAGCCTGCCTCTGAGATGGTCTGAGTTTAATTGCCACATTGCGAATTCGATAGAATACCTGCATCCACGAAAGTGCGCGCCGCTTTCGTCATTCAGGAGTTGGAGTGGCTTTCCCGATCAAGACCTGCGTCGTCTGCGGAGACGAATTTGAGTTGAAACCCGGCAAACCGGGGTTTGCCAATCGCTGCCCGGATTGCAGCGAGCCGGATGAGCAGCAGTCGGGCAACGGATCGCTCTCGGCGGACAATCGCGAGCAAAATGCCGCACGCCGCGAGGCAATGCGGAACCTGCTCTACCCCAAAGACTGCTAAAAACCGGCAATCGCTTCCTGTCTCCTCCCATTCCTCTCTTCCGCGATTGTCACATGGATGCCCATGTTCTGATGGCCGGGTCAAAGGCAAGCCGTCTTTGCCTTGCGGTTTGTGGTAGAAGGGCCGCTTCTTCGTCTGGCGGGCTAATCCCAATGCTTTACCTTGGGCCAGACCTCCTGCACCGATTTGAAGTTTTTAGGCCCGCGGCACAACAGCACCGGCCGATTCTCCCACGGAGGTGCATACGGATTGTGCAACTCGGCAATCACCGTGACTTCCTGGAAAAACTGCGCCTCGCGCTCCGGTGTACTTCCTAAAACAATCACGGTCTGTCCGGTGTAGTTTCGCGGCCCCCATAGCCAGTAGCTCTGGTGTCCGCTGATGGCCTTGGGCAAGCGGTATTTGGGGCCGATGATGTCGATCGCTCCCGCGACCGCGAAGTCGTTGGCGAAAATCGCGGTGTCGGCACGTTGCTCCGGAGGCACCATGGCGTAGGCCTTTGCCACTGCTTCTACCATCTCTTTCCAGCCGAAGCAGTCCGAGTAGTAATGCGGCATCGGCTCCGCCAGCATGCTTTTCTCGTCCGGCTGAATATTGAATGGCAGCGCGGCCTGATAGCGCAAAAATGCTTCCGGCGACAGCACCGGAGAGAACAACGGCAGTAGCAAAGCTGTTCCCACCACGATCAGCGTGACCAGCGCTTCCTTCAGCCAGCCCAGTTTCTTCCTGGCGGCAAGCTGTTCCCAAACGATCGCCCCACCGGCAAACACCACGGGGAAAACCGGCGATGCATAGTAGTCCTTGCCGTGCGTCACCACGAAAACCGCCAGCACCGTGACAAACGCCCAGCCCAGGACCCGAAACGGTTTGCCGGTCTTCCAGAAGAAGAAGTACAGCCCTCCCGGCAACCAAACCGGAAGCGTGACCGGCGTCAAGAGAAAGACCTGTGCTTTGAGATAGCCGAGCGGCGTGAACACGGTGTCGCGTCCGCTGGCGCGAATGTTTCGCATTAGCTCCAGGAACGGGAAGTGGTGTTGAATGTTCCATAGCAAGTTGGGCACAAAGATGAGGAACGCGATTGCGCCCGCAATCCAGATCCACCTGTTGGCGAAAGCCTTGCGCTCGGGGGTAAACAGCAGCCCAACCACGATGGCGACGCCGAACACGGCCATCGAGTACTTATTCTCAAGGCCAATTCCCGCCAGCAAGCCAAACCACAGCCACAGCTTTTGGTTGCCGGTCTTGACGATGCGAATGACAAAGTAGGCGCAGCCCATCCACAGCAGGGGCTCGAAGATGTTCATGGTGAACAGGTGGCCGAGGATGAGATACACGCCGGCGCACGCCGAGCACAGCGCCGCCAGTCCTTGGGCAAAACGGCCGCCGCCG
>Ga0335071_10000507_pt1 | contig 43100 bp, 39 predicted proteins | sample Lox_Sample_15_FD_206724 | JGI IMG/M metagenome (GOLD analysis project Ga0335071, IMG submission 206724) | Soil microbial communities from Loxahatchee National Wildlife Refuge, Florida, United States - Lox_Sample_1.5 | ecosystem: Environmental > Terrestrial > Soil > Wetlands | place: USA... | reverse complement strand
ATCGTCATCATGGGAGGCTCCCTCTCCGGCGGCAACATCACCCCGGCGGCTGAATTCAATCTTTATGTCGATCCGGAGGCCGCGCGGATCGTTTTCGACAGCGGCATTCCGGTGACGATGGTCGGTCTCGACGTGACGGAGAAAGTTCTACTGCGGGAAGAGCATATTGTGATGCTTGAGCGCGTGCAGAATCCCGTGAGCCAGGCGACGGGCAAAATCATGCGCGCCACTCTGAACCGTGCCCACGCAGGAATTGATCGTACCGTCATCGCCATGCACGACCCGCTGACGGTTGCGAGCCTCATCGATCCGCAGCTTCTTAAATTCCAGGACTATTACGTGGAGGTGGAAACTGAGGGCGAGTTTACGGCGGGCATGACGGTGGGTTACGCACATGCGCCGGTTCGTCCGTCCGCTCCGATGATGGCCGCAACTGCTGCGCAGGCCGAGCCCGATACCTCGTTCCATCCGAATGCCAGGGTTGCGGTCGGGGTCGAACCAGACCGCTTTTTCAAGCTGCTGATGTCGCGATTGACGAGCTAGAAGACGTTTCGCCATGCTTGGTGACCTATGATCCCTTTGGGAACTTAATGCGCGGAGCCTTCATCTGCGCCGCCGGGCAGCTACGCGCGGGATGGCGTCTGCTGATCTGGTTTCTGATTGCAGCCGGAATACAGACGCTGATCGGCATCGTAGCTGACTGGCTGCATCTGTCAGAAGAAGGAGCGTTCCTCGATCCAAAGCACTTGATGCTCGGCGATTGGGTGGCAACGTTCGTTCCAGTGATGATCGCGACGCTCGTGATGATGAAGATTGAGCGACGCACGCTGGGCGACTATTACATCCCCTTGCGAGGACTGCTGGGGAGGAGTTTCTGGATCGGAGCACTGTGGGGAATCGCAGCGGTTTCGCTGCTGGTCGGGCTGATCGCCATGGCGGGCGGATATCGGATCGTAGGTAGGGTGCTGCATGAGCATGTGGCGTATTGGGTGGTGATGTGGCTGGCGGCGACAGCGACTATCGGCATCGTGGAAGAGGTTGCCTTTCGCAGTTACATGTTGCGCACGCTGGCCGATGGAATAGGATTCTGGCCAGCGGCATTCTTGCTTGCGTTCCTCTTCGGCGCATTGCATTACTTCTCAAAACCACACGAGCGATGGGAGGACTTCGCTTCGACCGGGCTGCTGGCGTTGTTCATGTCGTTGACCATCGCCCGAACCGGCAGCCTGGCATGGGCAATGGGCTGGCATTTTGCCTTCGATTGGGGCGCAATCTGGCTATGGTCCGGGCGCAACGCGGGCGAGTATGCGCCGGGAAGATTGGTCGAGACCGCGTGGCCGGGCAGCGACCGCGTAACGGGCGGACTACTCGGGCCTGAGGCGAGTTGGTTCGCGTTTGTGGTGATTGCAGTGTTGTTTGGGGGATTTCATCTCACGTACAGTAGAAAGCCCGTTCCAACTATGTCGGCCGAAGGCACTTAGTTTTTCAAACTAACTCACTTGGAAGCGATGACGAACCGACCGGAGTCAATCTCGGCTTTGAAGCGATGGTGGAAATGCGTGAGTACTCGCCTCGGCTGGTGTTTAAGAGTAACTAGGACTTGTCAAATATCGGCGGGAGCAGGCAATGCCGAGACGATCGCGTGGGGTCTAAGTTGCGAATAGAGTTGCGCAAACACTTTCGACACTCATCCAAATCAGGCTTGCTGCCCAGTTCGGACTCTCATGCTGGGCTGGACCACGTGAGAATTGTGATCTGTGCACTTGTGCATGCCGACAATCACCCCTATCCTCGTGAGCCGAACGTTGGATTGGAGACTGGAATGTACTCCCAATTGCGGCGCGGTTTAGGCGACGACAGGGAAAAGAGAACCGATGGTGAGGTTAAGTGGCGGATTCGGAAACTCTCAAGCTTCTTGCTGGCGGCGACTTTTACCGCGTATCTAATCGGCTGCGGAGGAGGAAGCAATGGAAGTTCAAGTCCACCGCCTACGCCAGATTTTTCACTCTCGGTGCAACCGGCGCAACTCATAGTTCCGCTGGGAGGCACTGTCGAAGTCACGGTTGCCGCAACTGGAGAAAACGGATTTACAGGTGTGATCAGCGTCACGGGTAGCGGCCAGCCTACGGGATTGTCCGAAGCTCCCGCGGGGTTTTCACTCACCGCGGGGCAAGATCAGGTCGTAACTCTCACCAGTTCGGCTAGCGAGGCAACTGGGCCTGCAACCCTCACCTGGACAGGTACGTCCGGCGCTTTGACCCATGCTACCAAGGAGAATATCAAAGTAGAAAATGCTCCGACAGTGAGTTCGCCCACTCGCACGACTTTTGTCAGGAATGACTCTACCCCGATTGAAAACACAGACGGCTATCCTTTTGCTCTTCCATCCGCCCGGTATGATCCGGTGCACAAGAATTTCTTCGTAAGCAATACATGGCTTAATCGCGTGGAAGTCTACTCAGCTCAAACAGAGCAGTTGGTCGCCACAATTCCAGTTCCTATGCCGGTAGGGTTGGATCTTACCGTTGCTTATGACCTGCTTTACGTAGGAACGTTAACAGATTTTCTATTCGTCATCGATACCAGCAAACTGCAAGCGGTCCAAAGGATCGCGAGTGAACTAATGCTACCTGGCAAGAGCCTTACTCCGGTATCCGCCACTGCACTTAGCGATGGTCGAGTACTTTTGACGACTTGTCTCAGCATTGATGGCTGTCCACTCGAAGTTATTTGGAACCCATACACTGAAACTGGTCAGGATATTTCCCACCTCTTCAATCAAGAAATCGGTATCACGGCGCGGAGCGGTGACCATTCAAAGATCCTGCTGCTTCCTGCATATGCGGGAAATGCGTTTCTGTTTGACGCCACCAACAACTCCGTCATAAGTGCACCGGCGAACTTCGGCATTTCCTTCGCTGCCGGAAACCAAGATGGATCACTTTGGTACGTGGAAGGTTACGGACCCGTTCTTGCAGTCCTGAATAGCCAACTTCAGCAAATAGCGCAAGGCACTGTACCTTGTTGCAGCAGCGACTTCGTCCTCAGTCGGGATGGCCAAACTCTTTACTCCTCAGCGGATGGCTTTACCAGCGCAGCCTTCGATGCCGCGACGCTCCAGTACAAGGGATGGATAAGCTCAGTGACGGTGGAAGGGTTTATCGATGCAGCGGATCTCAAGGATGTTGACGAGACAGGCCTCATCATCGGAATGGAGGATCATGGCGTAGCGTTTCTGGACGCCAGCATCCCTCTGAATACAGGCTCCAGCACAACAGGATTCAATCTTGGATACGTAACGCCCGATAATTCACCGCTGAGCACTTCCGAATCCATCACGATGGAGGCGCTGGCAGGCGCGAATTCTGACCTGAGCACGCCCACAATCTACTTTGGGCCGGACGCAGGAAGCAACGTGTCGCTGAAGAACTCGGTAATCAGCGTGACCTCACCGGCCTCCCCTTTCCCCGGTCCGGTCAATGTGTTTAGCTCTCAAAATAACGGAAATTTGGCGATCGTGCCATATGGCTTCAGCTACGGACCAAGCCTCGTTTACGAGCCGACGAATGCCAGCGTCGCAAACGGTGGAGGACCCGCCGATTTTTTCACATTTGGCGCTGGCAGCTCAGCACCGCAGGTTCAATTCGGCTTTGGCGGAACTTCTGCCCCAGTGAACTCCATCAAGCCCGGCTACGCATACATTCCATACGCCTTCCTCAACTTGCAAGACCTGGAGGTGACGGTGCCACCGGGCAGCACCGGGAATGTTGGGTTATCTCTGACCGCGCCGTCCGGCACAACCAGCGTGCCTGGCGGCTTTCGATACTATCCGCCGCTGCAGGCATTTTCACTTTCCAACCCGTCGCTGCAGCAGGGGAGCTATGATGCGGTGCGGAATCGCATCTATTTTACTGACGTCGATCACATCGAGGTCTTCGATGCTGCTCAGCAAGGTTGGACAACGCCTATCTCACTGCCGGGCGCAAAGACTGCTCGTTCTATTCAGAGCATCTCGTTGTCTCCTAACGGCAACGTCTTGGCCCTCGGCGACATCGCCAACGGAAGTGTACTGGTTCTCAACCCAGATCTTCCTTCGAGCGTCGATGAGTATCAGACAGGGCGAAGCATAGGCCCTACTAGCGTTTCGACGATAAATTCTGCGGTTTATTTTTGGTCCTGTGATGCCGGCGGAGGAGGGGCTCTTCGTAAACTCGACCTTACGACAGGCAGGATCAGCGGACTTAACATTGGATGTTCGGAGCCGCATGACCGTTTATCAGCCACTGCGGACGGCAGTGAATTGTTCGCCTATATTGGCGGCTTCCTCTACTCCGTAGATACCTCTACTGACAAGGCAACTCTTCGGCTGGAGGTGGTTGCGGTTGGGGATTACGGTGACATGGCTGTGACGCCTGATGGTGCGCACACCACATCGGCAGATGCAATCCTGGACGACAATTTCTATTTCGTGGGCGAGATCGCTTATGTCGACGCAGCCACGCTGGACGTACTGGCTAACTACGGTATGAAGTGGTACCCAACTGGAAGCCTGATTTTGCAGCCCCTCTCACATCAGGTAGACGTAATCGATGGCAACACAGGGCTCCTGCGCGATCGCATTTCCTTGCCGGTGACGGTCCCCAACGTCTGGGACGCGTTAGTTGTCGACACGACCGACAATGCGCTGTTCTTGATTACCAGCGAGGGCATTGCAGAGTTGCTTCTGAGCTCGTTGCCTATCGGGATCGGTGCAGTCTCTCCCTCCGAAGGCCCTGCTGGGGGCGGATCGGTTGTAACTATACAAGGAAACAGCTTCGATTCAGATACGCAGCTTCTTCTTGACGGAGTTTCTGTTCCCGTCACCGTTGTCGACAATCAGACGCTTTCGTTCGTCACGCCTGCGCATGCAGTTGGAGGCGTTGCATTGGGTGTCAATAATTCCAGCGGACAGGCTTACGTGTTACAGAACGCCTTTACTTTTGCATCCGGCTCTCTGGGTAGGCACTCAAAATCCCGGCAAGCACCAGTTCGTAGGACGGGATCTCGGGCACATGCCTTTTTAGCGCACCAGTCGCGAAATCATCTGGCTTACGCTCACCGGCAATAGCGGAGGCTCGCTTTGGCACGAAACGAAGCTGCCCCCTCCACGCGCCACAATTCTCCTTCTCTCGTTGACTCGCCTCGGCGATAGCCCTAAGATTTCACCCCAATGATTGGGGAGATCATCTCGCACTACCGCGTTCTGGAAAAATTGGGCGGAGGCGGGATGGGGGTCGTCTATAAGGCGGAAGATACGCGCCTGCACCGCTTTGTAGCACTCAAGTTTCTGCCCGAAGACGTGGCGCACGATCCTCAGGCACTGGCCCGCTTTCAGCGGGAGGCACAGGCCGCCTCTGCGCTGAACCATCCAAACATCTGCACGATTTATGACGTTGGCGAGCAGGATGGGCGGATCTTTATCGCCATGGAGTATCTCGATGGCGTGATGTTGAAGTACCGAATCGGCGGGCGTCCGCTTGAAACTGACTTGCTGATGTCGCTGGCGATTGAAATTGCCGATGCCCTCGATGCGGCGCATGCAGCGGGCATCATTCATCGCGACATCAAGTCGGCAAATATCTTCGTAACCAAACGCGGGCATGCCAAAGTACTCGACTTCGGCTTGGCAAAACGAACCGACCAGGGCACGCGGCGTGATTCCCATTCCGGCTCAAACGATCCTACTGTGACGCTGAAAGATTTGGCTCTGAAGGACCTTACGGCGGGGGACACGGCGCTTGGGACGATCAGTTATATGGCTCCCGAACAAGTCGCGGGTAAGCCGCTCGACGAACGATGCGATCTTTTCTCATTCGGCGTGACGCTTTATGAAATGGCGACAGGGAAGCTGCCTTTCGATCGGCAGACAAATGGCGCAACTTATGGCGCGATCCTTCACGAGCAACCCGAGGCGCCTTCACAACTGAACCCGGAAATTCTGCCGCCGCTTGAAGGGATCATCAACAAGGCTCTGGAGAAAGATCGCGCTCTACGCTATCAGCACGCGTCGGAAATGCGCGGTGACCTCCAGCGATTGAAGCGCGATACCGAGACCGGCCGGGCCACGGCAGTCGCTGACGATGAAGGCTCTGGGGAAGCTCGCATCAAGCGAGGCGAGTCGGCTCGCACAGTCACCGCCGCGAGCGAAGCTGCCATTTCGAAAGTACGGGGCCGGCGTTCGGGTTTCACATTGGCTGGAATCACCTCCGTTCTCGTCGCTGCGATCGTGGCAGTCGCATATTTCTATTGGCCCTCACAACGCCCGGCGCATCAGGAGGCACTGTCTCCAAAGCCAAGCACGGTTGCGGTGCTTCCGTTCCAGAACATAAGTCCCGACAAGGAAGTGGACTATCTCCGGCTCGCCTTGCCGGATGAGATCGCAACCGACCTGACATCGGTCCGCGCGCTGTCGATCCGTCCGTTCGCCACGACGAGCAAATATTCCGCCGCCGGCCTCGACCTGCAGCAGGCTGGGCGCGAAATGCGAGTTGGCAGCATCATTACCGGGCATTACATCAAGGAGCGAGACCACCTCGAAATTACGCTCGAAGCTGTCGATGTCGAAAACAACAGCGCATTGTGGCGTGAGACGGTGAGTGTATCAGCTCGTGACCTGATCGCGATGCGCGGGCAAATCACGGCGAAGGTTCACCATGGACTCCTGCCGGCCCTGGGGGTTGCCGTCGACGAAGAAGACACAAGCGCGCCGCCCAAGAATCAGAAAGCATACGACCTTTACCTACGGACCCTAGCGCTGCCGCGCGAGGCAGCCGCCATCAAGGAAGCCATCTCCATGCTCGAGCGCTCGGTGGCTCTCGACCCCACCTACGCGCTCGCCTGGAGCCAACTCGGCCTTCATTATTATTGGGACTCGCAGTATTCCGATGGCGGCGAAGCGGCCTTTCAGAAATCGAACGCCGCGCTGGCGCACGCGCTCCGTCTCGATCCCAACCTGCTTTCGGCTGCGGTGCGGCTCATCGAAAACTCCGTGGAGCGCGGCGATCTGGTCAAGGCTTACAAAGACGCCGACGCGCTGGTGAAGCGCTACCCTCGCTCTCCCGCCGCGCACTCTGCCTTGGCGTACATTCTGCGCTATGCCGGATTGCTCGATGAGGCGGGCCGCGAGTGCGAGACCGCGCTTTCGCTTGACCCGGGCAACTTCGGACTCCGCTCCTGTTCACTGGCATTTTATGAAGCCGGAAATCCGAGCCGCGGCCTTGCGTTCCTGCAACTCGATGCGGGTTCGGATTATTTCAAGTTGAACTATTTCCGTTTCTTATGGAGCGAAGGCAAGATGGCCGAAGCGCGCGAGGCTACCAAAGGGCCCGCCCCGGATGAGGCCCGGAGGAAGAGGTGGGAATTTTCGCAAGCGTGCTCGGCTCTGCCTTCGCCCACGCGGTCGCCATCGGAGGAGTTGAATCGTATCTCGCGCGAGCTCGTACCGGAGATGCTAAGCAATCCCGATCCGGAAAATCGATATCTGTACGGGGCGGCATTGGCCTTTTGCGGCCAGCAACCGGACGCTGTCCGTGTGCTCAACAGTGTCATCGCCGGCCGATATTGCTCTTACCAGGCGCTCCAGAAAGACCGATTGCTCGTCTCCATCCGGACCATGGCGGAATACTCTCAACTTCTCGCGGCTGCTAAGAAATGCCAGGATGAATTTCTTGCACAAAGATAACGAGAGTGAGCAGCTTTACTCGCTGAGGTAGCATCTTGCCTTCCCTCGCCATCTCGCTAATCTACGCCAACCGCCTCACCGCGCTAGAGGACGTCTGCTTCGAAATTCTTCTCATCTCTCTCTTCTCTGCCCTGGCTGGCTGGGTCTGGGGGATGGTGCGCAAATCCTTCGGCGCGATGCCCGCAATGCTGTGGCTTGTGCTCTGCGCCGTTTCGCTCCTCTGCGCCGCTACGATTGCAGCCCTCGAGTTCTTTCGCCGATAGGTATCATAAGGTCTCGTCCTTAATATGCCCGCGAACGACAAAGCCCATCCCACCCGCATTGCCATTGTCGGAGCCGGCAACGTCGGCTCGACCTACGCCTACGCGCTCCTGCTGAGCCGCCTCTCTTCGGAAATTGTCTTGATCGATGCGAACCGCGCCCGTGCCGAAGGCGAAGCCATGGACCTCAACCATGCCATCCCCTTCGCGCATGCCACGCGAATCTGGGCCGGCGACTATCCCGATTGCGCCGGGGCTGCCATTACCGTACTCGCGGCGGGCACCGCCCAGCGCCCTGGCGAAACTCGCCTCGACATGATTATCCGCAACGGAGAGATCTGGAAGCAGATCATCCCGCGCGTCGTCGAGCACAATCCTGACGGCCTGCTTCTCGTTGCCACCAATCCCGTGGATGCGCTCACCTATGCTGCGCTAAAGCTCTCAGGGCTTCCCACCGCCCGCGTGATCGGCTCCGGCACAGTCCTCGACACCGCGCGCTTCCGCTATCTCCTCAGCCAGCATTTCCAGGTCGATTCGCGCAGCGTCCATGCCTACATCATCGGCGAGCACGGAGACAGCGAAGTCTCCGTCTGGTCGCTCGCCAACATCGCAGGCATGAAGCTCGACGATTTCTGCCGCGTGCAGGGCGTGGAACTCACCGCCGCCGACCGCCAGCGGATTTACGAGCAGACGCGCGACGCCGCCTACCAGATCATCGAACGCAAAGGCGCGACATACTACGCAGTTGCCGCCGGACTCATCCGCATCACCGCCGCGCTCCTGCGCGACCAGAACACAGTCTTCTCCGTTTCCACGCTGATCGAAAATTATTACGGCATCAGCGACGTTTGCCTCAGCCTGCCCGCGATCCTCAACCGCGACGGAGTTCGCAACGTCCTGCATCTCGACCTCAGTCCCGACGAACAGGAAAAATTGCGGAGATCGGCGGACATCCTGAAATCCACTCTGCGCAAGCTCGATCTGTAGATACAATTCCGAAACGCGCCAAGGAGCTTCCGCATGATTGCTCACGCCCGTCTCGGATGGCCCGCCGTCGTCTGTTCCACGCGCACCGCGGTTGCCGCCACCGCGTCGTTCCTCATCGCGCGTCTCGCCGGACTTCCCGAGGCCTATTGGGCGCCGATCATCACGCTTGTCATCATGCAGTCCACGCTCGGCGCCACCATCAAGATTTCTGGCGAGCGCTTCATCGGCACGGTCCTTGGAGCCCTCGCTGGAGGCCTGCTGGCGCGCTCGTTCCCGCAGGCATGGTGGCTCTTCGCCATCGGAGTCTTTGTTCTCGGGTTGATCTGCGCGCTTTTTCATCTCCAGAACTCCTACCGCTTTGCGGGGATCACGCTGGCCATTGTGATTCTTATTCCACACATGGCATCGCCGTGGATCGTAGCGCTGCATCGCTGGATCGAGGTCACGATTGGAATTGTCGTGGGACTGGTGATGACCGTGGTATGGCGCGAGCCGGAGGGAAACACGCTGTGAGCCAGCGTTCCGGGATTGACCAGAAAATCGGGCAATTTTGTGGAACGTTCGCGGGGCTTTGTCGTGACCAATCAGTCAAGATTGTCGCTGAGATGGACAGCATCGTCTGATGTAGAATTCTCCGGCGAAAACAGTCTCGCTACAACGGGAGTGACCGCGAACTACGTCCGCATTGCATTGGCCTCGCTCGGGGGGATGGTCGCCTACTTTGTCTATGGCTTTGCCATGTTCGCCGCTTGGCCATCGATGAAAACTGAATTCATGAAGTACCCCAATGTCTATCGTCCCAAGGAAGAGATGATGAAGGTGATGCCCTACGGCATGGTTGCCATCCTCATCGCGATCGTGGTCGTTGCGATTCTCTATGCAAAAATCTATCCCGCGGGCGGCGGCATTCTATCAGGCGCCTACCTCGGCGCTCTCATCGGGCTCTTCTCTGTCTGCACGTTCGCAATCCACAACTACATCAACTTGCAGATCGGCCTCACGTTGACCATCTACCAGTCCATCGCTTACTTCATTCAGTGGGTCATCGTGGGCGCGGTCATCGGCCTGATCTACAAACCAGCGTAGATTTGCCGTCGAAACGAAACTACAAGGCTCAGTTGGTGAAGAACCGCGTTAGGTTGTAAACTCAAGAAGTCCGCGCGCCCGTAGCTCAGCTGGATAGAGCGGCAGCCTCCGGAGCTGTAGGTCGGGAGTTCGAATCTCTCCGGGCGCGCCAGTCCCTTCTCATTCTCTTCGTATCGTCAAAAGCCCTTAGTAATAAGCCCGTTTCCGGCGGTAACCACCTTCGCCGTACCCTTCGTTACCCAGCCGGGTATGAAGTCATCATTCCAAGTTGCCGATTGACAAAGTGCATGGATCTCTCTGCCATTGCTCTTCAAGGTCTTCAGCAAGCTGACGCTCAACTGGAAGCTGCCGTCACCAAAGTGGCTTCGGCGGTAGATCCTTCTGCGGACGGAGCTTATGTCGATACGGTTTCACTGAGCGCTGCGATGGTGGCAATGCTCTCCGCCAAGGATCAATTTTCGGCGGACGCGTCCCTGGTAAGGACCGCTGACGAGTTGCAAAAGACAACTATCGACTTGATGGCTTGATATCCTGCTGGCATGAGTCCCTGCCCTCCCCCGCCTCCTACTCCTCAGCTCCTCTTATGACGCCCACCCGAAGAAGACCATGATCACCCCAAACGTGTCGATGAACCCGTGCGCCAGCAGGCACACCCACAGGTTTCCTTCCGACAACACATAGGCCGCTGCCAGAATTAATCCCGCCACACCGGAGTCAATGATTCCTGCCGGCCCCTTGTAATAGTGTCCATAGCCGAAAAGCACCGCTACGATTAGCACGCCCACCCACCACGCAAGCTTGGATCGGCCACCGGCATCCGCGGCCCGCCGGAGGAGGTATCCGCGATAGCTGATCTCTTCGCCGAATGCGGCGAATGTCCAGACCAGACCCACCCATTGCAGCGCCGTCTTCCAGTGGCCGGTGATTTCGTTCATGCCGCTCGGCGCTACCGCCGGGGGCCAGAAGTGTGCGGTGAGAGGATCGACGACCAATGCGCCGAGCAGAATCCGCAGCGCCGCCGCGGCCAGCGCCCACAGAACCGTCTTCTTCCACGCCACCGGCCAGCGAAACCCGAGAGCCCGCCACGATCCGTCGCGCAACCGCCCGGAGAGTAATCCCAATACAAAAAGGGTTGGCACCTCATTCGGAATCACGTGATAGACGTTGTGCCCAATCACGATTGCGGATCCAATGGCCAACTCGGCAAGCGATAGCCAACGCTGCGCGGGCGAGATGGGCTGTCCCGGAAAGGGTCTGGAGGGGTCATTTCCAGAAACGGCAATTGCCGAACCGATTGATGCTTCCTTATTTCCGGCCATCGCGTTCACCTCACGTCACGGCGCGATTCTTGCGAAACTCCCGCGCGCACCACAACACAATCTGCGTGGTCAGGAAGCAAGCGCCGCCGCCGAGCAACAATCCAAGCGGCAACATCCACCAGCCGAGCAATTCCGTGGCGTTTGCGGGCGCGCTGCCAAAGCCCAAGCGCAGCGAATAGGAACCTTCGCCGAGCTTCCAAAGGCCTGCGGAGTGCGAATGGATCGGCTTCAGAAATCCGGCCAGCAAGAAAGACCCGCCGAGAAGATATCCGACAAGGCATCCGAATAGAGCCAGCATCCCGGCAGCGCTCATGCTTGCCCAATGCGCCAGTCCTCGGATGAGGAGAATCGGAGAGCGCCGCTTCTTCGCCCGCTCCAGCAAATCGTCGGCGAGATACTGCTCTGCCAATTCGTAAGGGCTGCCGAGGGCCAACAAAATCGCTTCGACTACTTCTGCCCTAACCTGCCCGCCAGTTGCGCTCTTCTCCCGAATATGGACGCGAAGTTCTTCTACGATGTCGAGCACTCTCTCCGCGCTCAGTCCGGAGAGCTCCCCACGCAAGGTTGCTAGATAAGTCTCGATCCGTCTCTCGCTACTTGTTTGATTTGTCGATATGCTCCCGCCGGCCGCGAGCTTCATCTCATTTCTCCTTCCCGGCTTTTTCTCTGGCGAGCGGTGTGAGGAGCTTGCTCATGCTCGATGAAAATTCCCGCCACACCGCCGCCATCTCGAGTGCGCGCTGCTTGCCTGCCGCGGTCAGCCGGTAGTACTTTCGTGGATGCCCTCCATCCGATTCGACCCACTCCGAGTCAACCAGGCCAATCGACTTGAGCCGGCTCAACAATGGATAAGCCGTCCCCTCGGAGACGATCAGGTCCGAATCGGTTTCCAGGCGGCGGAGAATTTCGAGCCCATAGAGCCGTCCGCTCCAGAGGGAGGCGAGGATGGCCAGTTCGAGGCATCCCTTGCGCAGCTGCACTTCCCATTTCTCGGCGCCGCCATTGATCTCCGGCGCACCCGGCTCGCGCCGCTGAGAAGCAGACCGCCCTGGTCCATTGCCTCCGGTCATCGTCGAATACTATGTATTACAAGGTATCGTGCAGTCAAGAACAAATTCGATTGAGCTTGATGACTTGGCTGATAGAGAGGGTCGGAATCCGGAAGCTACAACAACAATTGCATACAAGCTCGCATCGCAAGCTTGGAGCTTGGAGCTTGGAGCTACTTCACCATCTCAAGCCGACCGTAATCGGCCACACCGAGAAATCAGAGTCGCTGAAATAAGCCCGGTGGATGCGAAACTCCGCGTAGATCTTGGCATGGTGAAGGTATGGGGTGGTGTAGGTGAGCCCGCCGCCGAAGTTGTAGCCACCGGCGATCTTGCTGAACGAGCCGAGGGATTGCGTAGGAGAAGCCGGTACGCGACGGTTGAAGCAGTAAATGTCCCACCAGCGCCAGGAAGGCTGGCACAGCGTATTTGGAGCCAAAGGTCCTGTGCTGGAGTAGGTGTTGCGGTCGAAGAAGTCGGCACCGAGAATTCCGTAAAACCCGTAGCGCCCGACATGATACGGCGGACGGATGAGGCCATTAATTGACACCACGTTCAGCGATCCGTTCGCGCTGCCGAGTTGCTGGTTCAGCGCGACGCTGGGCCGGAACGACATGTTGTAGTACATGTATTCCGCGTCTACCCCCACCCACCGGTTAAAGTTCCATCCGGCGCCACCCACGCCAGCAAACGAGTTCCCGACGAACGCGCCCATGTCCCCGCGCCCGATGCCGAACGATCCGCCGGCATTGAAGTTGAACCGTGGAAAGTTGCGTTTTTCTTCAGTTTGAGCGTCAGCCAGGACGACTATGTAGCTTAGAAAGATCAAACAAAATAGCGTACGACTCCAGCGATTCCGCAATCCGCGTCTCCTATGATCCATTCAATTGTATCGAAGTAATTCTCGATATTAAGATGCGGGGCGCTGGGAGTTCAACCACGCTCTTTTTCAGGGCCGCTATTGGCCAGCCACGTCGGCCTCCCGGAGCTTGCGCGATGACGCGGAGTGGGAGATTTTACGGTAGAGCACCGGCCAGTATTCGCGGAGTAGATTTCCGCCGGCTTGCGCCGCGATGTCGATGCCGTAGCGCATAAACGTATCGCCTACCGTGCGGTTGCGATCCGGCCAGTAGACATTGGCCAACCCCTCGGCAAGCAGCGGTCCTGTGAGCCCGGGAACGTCCACCACCTCACCGCCTGAATCGCGATGAGTAATGAAGATTCGCTTCAGCGAATGCCCGACCGCCTGGCCGAAAGTCGGATTTTGATCAGGGAAGAAGCGCGGATCAGTATGCATCGCCGAAGAGAGGAGGAAGGTTCCGAAGAATTCCGCAGAGGCGTTGCGGGCCATCCCCGAGCCGAAGCGCTTGCCGTAGGCGTCCCATCCCTGGCCGTAGCCGGTGGGCGAGTTGTCGGCCTGCGACACCGCTGAAGCGACCCCAATGTAGAGAATCGTATGCACGGAGATGCTGTTGTCGACAAACAATTCGAATTTCTGGCTGGGACTGAGCGGTTGGTTGCTGGCGGCGATGTCAGGAAAGATAATCGACTTTTCGTCGAGGAGCGACACCGCGTCAGCCGGCTTCTTGACTGCGGCGGTCCCGGCCGACGGTTTCTGGGTGCCCTGATCCTGGGGCTTGGAGGTGTCGGTCGCTTGCGCGAAAGCTAGCGAGGCCAACAGCAACATAGTTGAGATCACGGCTAGCGAGCGACCGTAGGAAGACAGCGCACGACCTGCGGCAAAACCCCGCAGCACACGATTGAGCACACCCCGACGATTAGGCATCGCGAGATATTACCGAATCCGAGGCGGGACGGCAATCACTTTGCTACAGCCATTTGCTTGAATCGCCAAAGCCCAACTTGAGAGCCTGGAGTACAACAGCCTATCTCTGCTGGATCGACTCCAGGTACTTAACCAGGCTATTGATTCTCACTTGCGCGCTGTCCCGCTTCCCGTGCGCCATCTCGCGGAAAACCGGTCCCCAGATCGGCATTTCACTCGAACCATGGGATGGCTTGGCGAATTCCCCATCGATCGCTTCCCTCACCCGCATCTCCGGATACAGACCATGGTTATTTTTCAGCAATTGCGTAAGATCGGGAGGTGGAACCTTCAGCTGCGGCGAGAATGGGCCTCCGCCCTTGCCATCAGGGCCGTGACAGAGGGCACAATACGCGCCATAGAGTTGCTTTCCGGAGGTTGGATCGACAGACTGTTGGTCGGAAGCAGCAGGTGGATTAGAGGGCAAGGTCCCTGCGCCAGTTTGCCCTCCGGCTGCGGACACGCCTACGGCGCCGATCAAGACACTCACAAGAAGGAAGATCAACCAATCTCTCGCTGTTGGATACATGGTAGTCTCCTTTCCCGTCCCGGCACGAGCCGCGTTTCGCCTCACTCGCATTCTCCGATCGAGCGTTTCAAATGGCTGTGACCAGTTATACGGCGTCATGTGACGCTCGGCCAGCAGTTCATGTGAAACCCCGTGTACCCTATGGTTTTTCCGATCTCAGCGTGACTAATCACTACGTTTCGACGCGCCGGGCACGCAGATCTTCCGCTGCCCACACCAGATCTTCCGGCCGGCCGAGGTCCCTCCAATAGGCGCCATCGGCACGAAATCCGGTGATCCGCTCTCCTGCACCAGCCAGGCGCAGATACGAGGCAACGATCGAAAACGCGCCATCCTCAGTGAGCTTCGAAAAAAGCCGTGGTGAGATGACGTGTATCCCCGCAAATGCCAGGGGCTGCGCCATCCGCGACTGACGCACCACCTCCGCCGTCGCTACCTGCCCAATGCGCCTCCCGCACAAAATCATCTCTTCGTCGAATAGTAGATACCGAGATGTCCTTCTCTCCTGCACGGCCAGGGTCGCTAAGGCCTTCCGCTTGCGATGTGTCTCCGCGATCTTTGCCAGGTCAATCGTGCTCAAGACATCGACGTTGTGCACGACGATCGGGTCGTCCGCCTTGACCGCCTGCGCATCGTCGAGAAAAAGCGGTGCCGCCTTCTTGAGCCCGCCGCCCGTGTCGAGAAGCAAGTCGTCTTCGCGCGAAATCGCGATTCGCATCCCGAAATAATCGCGCGCTTCCAGGTACTCCGCTACTTTGTCCGCAAAGTGATGCACGTTGATCACGACCTCGCGCACACCGAACTCGCGCAGCCGCTCCAGCGTAATCTCCAGCAGCGTGCGGCCGCCGATCTCCACCAGCGCTTTGGGGCGATCGTTCGTCAACGGACGCAGACGCGTCCCCAGCCCCGCCGCAAAAATCATCGCTTTCATGACTGCCTCTTCTCCAGTTCGCGATGATGCAAAATCACCTCGACCCCGTCGCTCCCGCGCAGATGCCGGGCGATTTGCTCGGCAAGATAAACGGACCGGTGCTGTCCTCCGGTGCATCCGAACGACACCATCAGATTCTTGAAACCGCGGCTCTGGTAATTGCTCACGCTCTGGTCAACGAGTGCAATCACATTCGCCAGGAATTGCCGCACGCTGTCCTGCTGCTCCAGGTACTCGATCACTGGCCCGTCTCTGCCGGTCAGCGGCTTGAATCGCTCCTCGCGTCCGGGATTCGGCAAGCTACGACCGTCAAAGATAAATCCTCCGCCGTTGCCAGTTTCATCCACGGGCAGGCCGCGATGGAATGAAAAGCTGCCAACGCATACCGTGAGCTTGCCCGCTGCCGAAGCTACGCCTTGCAACTTCTCCGACGCCACCATAGCCTTGAACGCTTCCATCAACGTCGGCAGGGCCACCGGCAGTTCGGCATTGTGCAGGAGCCAGCGGATGTTTCTTAAAGCATAGGGCACGCTTTGCAAGAAGTGTGTCTTGCGTTCGTAGAACCCGCGGAATCCATACGCGCCCAGCGCCTGCATGATGCGTACATAGACGTACGCGTAATAATGCTGCATGAAAACAGCGCGGACATCCTTCGCTCCCCGGCTGGCCGCCGCGAGCACATCTGTCAGGGTATCGAGATAGCGGTCAAGCAACTCGTGCCGTAGTTCCGGCGGCAGATCTGCCTTGGCGTCGTAGAGAAGCGACGCAATGTCATATTGGAGAGCGCCCTTGCGCCCGCCCTGGTAATCGAGAAAATAGGGCTCGCCTTCGAACAGCATGACGTTCCGCGACTGAAGGTCGCGATATAGAAAATAATCGCGGTCGGCGCTCAGAAGAAACTTCGTCAGCCGGCTGAAGTCATCCTCCAGCGCCTGCTCGTTGAAAGAAACTCCCGCCAGCCGAAGGAAGTAATACTTGAAGTAATTCAGGTCCCAGGCAATCGACTGACGATCGAAACTGGCGCGTGGATAGCAAACCTTGTAGTTGAGATCTCGTCCCGCCTCGATCTGAAACCTCGGCAGCCACGCGACGACCTTGCGGTATGCCTCCACCGCCGGAGGAGCAATCGAAGCGCCCGTACGATGTTGCGACAAGAATTCGAACAACGTCGTATCGCCAAGATCCTGCTCCAGGTAAGCGCCCCGGCTCAGCTCTTCGGCATAGATTTCCGGCACGGGCAAACCATGCCGGCGGAAGTGCCGCGAGAATTCAAGGAATGCAACATTCTCTTCCCGCACGTCGTAGAGAATGCCGATCGAGCGAAGACTCTTTCCATCGCGCTCGCCCGTAAGCCGCACAATCTTGCGCCCGGATGCGCTCAACTGCCCCTGCAAGGGCTGGACGCGCGAAGGCGCCACGCCAAAGCGTTCTTCAAATAATTGCTGGAGAACTTCCATCGCTGTGATGGTAGACGATGGAAGCAAGGGTTGACTACGGGCGACAGCTAAGCATCAAGGTACGCGATACGCCCTTCGTGGTCCTTCGTGTCCTTGGTGGTTTTCGGGGTTTTTGTCTTTTCAGATCCGGACCCTACGGCACCAGCAACTCGGTCAGCCGATGAGTCAGCGCCAAACTAGCGTCATAGTGGGTAACGATCGCAAAGGTTAAGGCAAGCACAAGGGAAAGTGCCCAGGGCCACGCGCGTCGGCGATCTGAGGAATTCCGCCACGCCAGCAGCCTTTCGACCCGCGTCGTGATCGACAACGAGCCGCACATCAGCCCACTCGCCAAAGCCGGCTCGGCCGGCCGCTTCGAACACCGTGAAAGCTTGATCAGAGCCGCCGCGAGATCCAGGGCCTCCTGACGATTTTCGACCGCCGCATCGTCTGCCGCCAATTCCGCGGCCTCGCGCCATGCTTTCTCCAACTGATTCATTCCCGGAAACGGTGTTGCGCTGATCAGAATTTTTTTCAGGTTATCCCATGACCGGCGATGCCCCACCTCGTGACGCATCGCTACTTGTAATTCATCTTCGCTGAGCGCGGCGAGGGCCGCATCAGAGATCATCGCCCGAGGTCTCCGCAGCCCGACTAAAATGAGCGCAGGCGCGCCAGCGGACGCCCGCAGAGGGACCTCCACACTCCACATAGGCGCGCGTTGGGTGCGAGCCAACCCGGGAGAAGCAACTTCGCCCCTTATCCCCCACGCTCTCACCGCGCGCGAGGTTCTCAAATGATCCCGCAAAAAGCGGAAGACCCCAGCCGCCAGGATCACCACTGCACACCCCGCCAGCACGAATGTTCCACCATCTTCGTCGAGCGAATGTCTCTCCATCATCCAGAATGAAGGGAATGTGAGGAACAAGGTAATCACGAGGGAAATTGCAAAAGAGGAGATGCGCAAACCGAAGAGCAGTCCAGGGAACTTTGCAGCGCCTATGCCAGCCCACCGTCGCGCAGCCTGCCAGAACAGCGCCACTCCGACCGACAGAGCGCAGTAAATCACCGCGAAAAACGCTAGTGAAACCAGCAGCCCGCGCGCCGCGAACGTCACTTCTCTTCCCCCTTTTTGTTGCGCATTTCCGCGCGCTGCCGTTCTACCATGGATTGCAAGTGATCCAGTAGCTTCTCGTCTTGCGCACCGACGGCTTCCACAAAATAAGAAAGGTGGAGAGGAGCATCCTCCGACTCCAGCAAGTGCTGCAATCCCCGCATGGCGGTCCGGCGTTCGAGTTCTTCCGGGCTATAACGTGCTGAATAACGGAAAGCCTTGCCTTCCTGCACCCGATCCAGCAGCCCCTTGCGATGCAGCCGGTCCATCGTTGTCAGGATTGTGCTATAGGTTTGCCAGATCTTGCGGTCCTGAATCACTTCGCGCACTGTGGCGCTACCGAGCGTCCACACAGCGCGATGCACCTGCCGTTCCAGCGGCCCGAGCGGTGCCGGCCAGAGACTATCGAAGATGGAATCGGGCGAGTCCATTTGGTGAGGTCGATCCGATCACAGAACTTTAAAATGTGCGCGATGACGAGTCAATGCGCGGATCTCAGTTTTGACAGAATAATCATCTTCGACCTGGCATCCCTTATCTCATTGCACCGGAAGGCAACCTCTTATTGCCGGTAGGAGGCTTTTCACAACCCTTTCACTCTCATGTTACGTACCATTAGCAATCATCCACGACCATAGTTCGTTCCTAGACGGAGAAGAAATCGCTGTGTTTTGCGGTCCGCGATCGCGACGCCGTCGAAATACTGTCAGGGTGAAGCCATGAAAGCTTTAAGACGATCATTTTTCCCGTCCTTTCTCCTTGCATTCCTAATGAGCGTGGCCCACGGCCAGGCGAACGTCACCTATGGTTCTATCCGCGGGGTCGTTAGCGACAACTCGGGCGCAATGATACAAGCCGCCACTATTACGCTTACGTCGCGGGCTACCGGGCAAAGACTCACGCATGAAACCAACGCCGACGGCGCGTTTGTTTTCCCGTCGCAGCCAGTAGGCGTGTACGAGGTCTCCGTCGCCGCTAGCGGATTTCGCACGGAAATCGTGGACAACGTACTGGTCCAAATCGGTCAAACCACCGCGGTTCATGCGCGTCTTCAGCCCGGACCGGGGGCCGAAACCGTGAGCGTGACCGGCGAGTCGCCCTTGCTGCAAACTGAGGACTCTCACGAGAGTTCGGTCGTAAGCCGCGAATTACTCGACGACCTGCCGCTGAATGGACGCCGGTTCCTGGATTTTGCCTTGCTTAGCCCCAACGCCAGCCCCGACGGCCAGAACGGCCTGGTGAGTTTTGCGGGTGAGCAAGGCGGCGAAGATACCGGCTATGCGAATGCCAACGGCGCGAATTCGTTCAGCGTTGACGGAGCCAGTGCGACCAGCAACTATTTCGGCAACGCCCGCGGCGGCGAGAAAGTGCCCTACATCTTTGGCGAAAACGCCATCGAAGAGTTCCAGACTGCCGTCTCTCCTTTTCGTGCCGAGTATGGCGGGGCGGCCACCGGTTTCGTCAATGTTGTCACCCGCTCGGGCGGAGACCAGTTTCACGGCAACGCCTTCTACTACAACCGCAACTCCGGCACAGGCGCCAATGACGCCATCGACAAGGCTGCCGGGATTCCGCGCCCGGTGGACATCCTGCAACAGTTTGGTGGGAGTGTCGGAGGCCCGCTCATCGCTCATCGCCTCTGGTTCTTTGCCGACTACGAACAGCAGATCGATAAGAATCCCATTACCGCGCTCAATTCCGCGTTCACCAACATCGACGTCGCCGATACGTTCGGCTTAGATGACGGTACCGTGCTGCCAACCCCCAACGGCTTGTTGCCTGTTCCTCTCGACAGCAATTCGCCCGATCCCGCTGACCCAGCATATCTGCAGAACGTCGCCAACGTGCTCAATGGAATTCAGTCGAACCTGGGCATTCAGCCCAGGTATCGCCGCGACTGGTCGCTCTTTTCCAGGATCGACTACCGCGACGCGAGAGATGACCGCTTTTACTTGAGCCTCAATTGGAACCGCTTCGATTCGCCGAGCGGATTCATTCTTGGTCCGCAAACCGCACTGTTTGGAAAAAGCACGCTCGCTAACGCCTTTGTGCGCGACTATCACGCCAGCGCCGGTTGGAGCCACGCCTACGGCAGCAATCTTCTCAATGAAATGCATGGAAGTTTCTCGCGCGACGACCAGTACTCCACGCCTACCGGATTGATGGACCCCGTGCTCCCCACGATTCTGCTCTCCCCCGGCGGTGGAGATGATGACAATTCCGGGGGCTCCAATTTCCAGATCGGAAACGCCGGGTTCGCGGGTGGACGCACGAACGAAGCAACGTGGCAGTTTTCCGATCACATCAGCTACCTGCACGGAAAGCATACCTTCAAGTTCGGTCTCGAATTTACACGCACCCACTTGACTGATCTCGCCTTCGGCGGCTTCGACCCCGATGCACAGGCGCAAAACGGCACCTTCCGCGGGACGTACACCTTTACCGATCTCGAAAGTTACGCGATTGGCCGCTACGACAATTATTTTCAAAGCACGGGCCAGCCGAAATTTTCCTTCAACGTTCCATATCTCGGCTTCTACTTTCACGATACTTACCAGATAAGGCCCAGACTCACGCTCGATCTGGGCGTCCGGGAGGACTTCCAGATTTATCCGCAACCAACCGCCAATCCCGCTTTTCCCCTCACTGGACAATTCGCGAATCAGTACCAACGCATTGCTCCTCGATTTGGATTCGCATGGCAGCCGCTGGAGAGTATGGTTGTTCGCGGCGGCTTTGGCTGGTTCTACGAGAACCTGAATGGCCTGAATTACCGTAATGCTGTGGTATCTAACGGGCTGCTCTCGCAGCAGGCGTCGGTAACGCTGGATTATGACCCCACCCTCGCGCCCAATCAGCAGATCGCTCTCTTTCCCAACCAGATCACCGATCCATCTCTGTTCTCGGCGCCCGACATCTCGCTAGTGGACCCGCACTTTAAATTCCCGTACGTCCTGGAAGCGAACCTGCAAATTGAGCACCAAATCGCGCGCGACACCGTTCTGACAGCGGGCACCGCGTGGAGTCATGGAGTACACCTGATCGCATCGAGCGCTTACGACTTGAATCTGAACCAGCCCACCGGGCAGACGACTTACACACTCTGCCCCTCTACGGCCGGAGTGGCTGACGATTGCGAGGGCGGCCAATCCGTCGTGCTCCCCACTCTCGATCCGAATGTTCTCGGCGAGGGACGCATTAGTTCCAGCTTCGGCCAGATCAATGCACTTATCAGCCCGGGTGTCAATAACTACAATTCGTTCTTCATCCAGGGGCAGCGCCGTTTCCATCGCGGATTGGCCTTCCAAACTGCCTACACGTTCTCCAAGAACATCATGTCGCGCGGAGTTGACTTCAATAATCAGTTCGACTTCGCCAACACCCACGCGCCTTATCTGTTGGACCAGCGTCACCGGCTCTCGTTCGCCGGGGTCTACGAACCGTCGGTGAACGGGATTGTCGGCCCCGGAGCCATGCGCAAGGTGCTATCCGATTGGAAGCTGACCACGGTGATGCAGTTCGCGTCGGGCCGACCGTACGCGGCGCTGCTCGACACAAGCGCATTGGAAAGCCCGGTCAACAACAGCGCCGCATTGCAGGGCACAGCGAACTCGGCCCTCGGCATCAATGCCGCTGCGCCCAGCCCCTTTGTAGGTTTGAATTCCTTCTATGGCCCATGGACCCAACAGGTTGACCTCAGCCTTTCTCGCCGCTTCAACATCACCGAGCGTCACGTTGTGACTCTGCAGGCTGAGGTGTTCAACGTCGCTAACCACGCCAACTACTATGTGCAAAATGGAACGGGCGTGCTGGCAAATCAATACGCCGCCGCGTCATTTGGCGACAATCCCGATGGCTCGACAACCTGCGGCGATGGAGTGAGCGCCACGCAGCACTGCTACCTCCTACCAAGTGATGGATTTGGGAGCTTGCAGATCATCAACTACCAGAATCCGCCGCGCATCATGCAGTTCGCGCTCAAATGGAACTTTTAACCGGCGGAGGAAACGGATGAACAAACTCTGACTTCTGTCACTGCGCGGGATTGAACCCAGTACCTAGGAGAAGTGCCGCGCGAAGCGGAAATGTCCGCGCCCCCTACGCTACGCGGCTTCCCTTCACGGTTTGAACCACCGTAGATGGCAAGCGCACGACTCTAACCTTGGGATTCTTTCGGCTCTTGACGTGAACTGCAATTCCTTCTGCTTCCAAAAACGGCTCCGAGACCACTTCCAACTCTTCACCATAAAGGCGGACCCGACCGGACGTCGTGTACCCAAGTTTCTTGACCCTCTTACAAATTTCTTCCGCTGCCTTCGTTTCAAGCGTGCTGTTAGTAAGAATGCTCATGATTATTCAATTGTACTTCTTGCGGAGTAGTAGTTCCACGCTCCATCTTACTGATTATAAGGGCCATGCTAGGTCACAAACACCGCCAGAGTCCGCGCCAGCCTCAAGGCCGGGCTGCCTCATTTATCATGTTGGCGCTTGTGACCACGAATACTGAAATGCCCGGGAGCGACGCAAAATCCGACCCGAATGATGGCCTCATCCGATGCCGCTGGGCCACGAATCCGCTCGCCATTCGCTACCACGACCGGGAGTGGGGCGTCCCCCAGCATAAAGACCGGGCGTTGTTCGAGTTCCTGATTCTGGAAGGGGCGCAGGCGGGGCTTAGCTGGGACACGATACTGCGCAAGCGTAGCAATTATCGCCGTGCCTTCGACGGCTTCGACCCATCCAAGGTGGCGGGCTATGACCGGAAGAAGGCTCGGACGCTGCTGGCGGACGAAGGAATCGTCCGCAACCGCCTAAAGATCGAATCGGCGATATCGAACGCTAAAGCATTTCTAGCAGTGCAGAAAGAGTTCGGGTCATTCGACCGCTATATCTGGCAATTCGTGGGTGGCGCGCCCAAGGTGAACGCCCGGCGGCTGGGCGGAAAGATTCCCGCAAGCACGCCCGAATCGGACGCCATGAGCATGGACCTGAAGAAGCGCGGCTTCACGTTCGTTGGATCGACGATCTGCTACGCGTTCATGCAGGCCACCGGCATGGTCAACGATCACGCAGTCGAGTGCTTCCGGTATGGGAGCAACTCTTAGCGGGGAGCCATCAGGCATCAGCTGTGAGCTTCGAGCTCAGAACTCCGCCTGCACTTACCTTCCCGGCGGGGCTTCTCAACCCAAGCAGAACTTGATCTCACTTCGGTGTGCGGAAAAATCCGTGGATCACGTTGTTCGTATCGACGTAAGTCCCGGCGATCGTTCCCTTCGTGTTCATGCTGAAGGCACCCGTTCCCTGCGGAAAGCCGCTACTGCCGGCGCCGGGAACATCAAAGGTCGTAATCACGCCTTTGTTGCTGCGCACGAAACCGTGGACTGCACCATTTGAGTCTGAGTAGAGCCCGGCTATCGTGCCCGCCGTATTAATACTAGTTGGAAGTATCCCCAGAGTGCCGGCTCCGCCCTCGCCGGGAATATCGATGGCGTTGACGGTGCCATCAGCCGCGCGCACGAATCCATGATTGGCGAAGTTCGCGTCGGAATACACTCCGGCGATTACCCCTTTGGAATTGATGGCGGTGGGAATCGTTCCCTGAAATTGCAGCCCTTTGTGCTGTCCCGAACCCGAGCCCGCGCCAGGGGCGTCAAAGCTTGTCATTGCGCCAGCCTTGGTTCGCACAAAGCCGTGATAGACGTAGTTCGAGTCACGATATGTCCCCGTGATGACGCCACCGGTGTTGATGCTGATCGGCGGTTGAGTTCCCTGCTTGTCGCCGGTGCCTGCGCCGGGAGCGTCAAACGAGGTGATCGCGCCCTTGGCGGTGCGTACGAAACCGTGCCACACCGATGTCGTCTGATAGGTTCCTGTATCGTAGGCCCCAGCGATCACGCCGCCGGTGTTGATGCTTGTCGGAGTCGTTCCACGGTGTCCGCCGGTGCCCGCGCCTGGAGCGTCGAACTCGGTGATCGCTCCGGTGGCCGAGCGCACAAAGCCGTGATAGGCGTTGCTCGAGTCCGCGTACATCCCGGCAATCACTTGCTTGGAGCTAATCGCCAGAGGAAACGTTCCCTGGTTCTGGCTGGACCCGGCATCGGGTGCATGAAACTCGGTGATCGCGCCGGTAGCAGCAACTCGCACAAAGCCATACGCAACGTTTGAATTGCCGGAAGCAATGTATCCGCCCGCGATATCTCCGCCGGTGTTGATGCTGAAACCGACTGTGCCTTGCATGGCTCCTTTGCCCGCGTCGGGAGCGTCGAAAGTCGTGATGGTGGGTGTTTCGGGTTGGACTTGCGGGTTGTAGCTGGTCTGCTGGGGCGGTGCGGCGGAAAGACGCAGGGCAATCAGCATCAACAGCAATACGCTAAGGCGTCGCATGGGACCTCCAAGAAAGTCTCTATTGGACGTGCGCGATCTGGGAAAACTGTTCTTAGTTCTCTGTTCTCAGGAAGAACGAATCGAAAACACTGACGCCGCAAACTGTAGCACGGAATGCCCCAAAAGAGAGACTCTTCCGGTTGTGGCGGGAAGCTAGTCCACAGTCAGATGAAACCTCCCGCTTGTCTGTGATGCTCGGCACTTACCAATGTGAGATGTCAAGAGACCTACGTCCTTGTTACGGCTGGTATCTAGGCACCGCCATGGCTGGCGGCCATACTGTAACGTTTTGGAGGATGGGAAGGTAAGCGGAGATGCGAAACAGCCTAGGAAGTCTTTTTCACTTAATGCTAGGCATTCTGCTGCTTGCGCTAGGCGGGCTGGCGCTTCGAGTGCTGGGCGGAGTCGGGACGACGTGGTGGCAACGCGAGGCATCGATCAGCGAGCAGGCTCCTCGGAGCTTGAGCACAGCTGGGCTTCCTGAGGGGAACGACGTGACAGTTTATGGAGTTCTGGCCGAAGACCCGCCATCGAAGACCGAGCGTAGTCGCAGTGTGTTGCCCGCTTCGACCGTTCCCTCTTCACCAATCGATCATGTTTTCCCGCTAGCCAATGGAATACCGATTCACTTTCTGAACGGCCGCCTCTCCATCAGGACATACCAGACCTTTCGAGTGGAGATACCGCCACACATGGCACATCCGAGATTGGAAGGAAGCTTCCGTACATTGGAGGCAGGCCAGAAGGCGGGACGCGGGTGTGCAGTTGAAGTGGCGCTCATGAACGAAGGAGCGTTTCAGGAGTTTGCGAGGAATGAAGAAAGTGTGAGCATTCACTTTCAGAAGCCGGCGACACATGCCGACATCCAGTGGGACTTAACTCCGACGTATGGAGAGCGGCAGCAATACCATCTGGTGTTTCGCAACGCCTCGATTCGGTCAGGTCCGGCTGTGGTGGATGCCGATTTCAGGGCCAAATTCGAATAGTGAGAGATTAGGTTCCCATCCGAGGGCTGTTCTCCTATTCAGCGAATCCGCAGCGCGGGCAGGAATGCCCGCGCCACACGTTACGTTACTCGACCTGTTTTACCTCTAACCCAAAAGGCTCAAGTTCCTGCTTCACTACTTTTTCTTCTCCTACCGCAGTTACTGTCGCGCGCGCGGCAGAAAAGTACTTTCTGGCAGCGGCGGCGACTTCTTCCGGACTTGCCTTTTCCAGGCGCTCGCTGTGCTTGCCGATCTCGTCGGGCGGAAGGCCGTCTACCCAGTAGCTGCTTAGCTGGTTGGCCAAGCCTGCACCGGATTGCAGGCCGATGGCGAGCAGCCCAACCAGAAAGCGGCGGGCCTGCGTCATCTCGGTTTCTGTCGGAGCGACCGTGGCCATGCGGTTAAGTTCATAAGTCATCTCGTTAAAGGTGGCGCCGGTAACGGCGTTGCGTACATCGGCCTGAGTGAAGAAGAAACCGGCTTGGCGGTAGGTGCGGAGCGCTGAGCCCGGGCTGTAGGTGTAGCCCTTGTCCTCACGGATGTTGAGCGTCAGACGCGAGCCGAACATCCCGCCGAAGACCGCGTTGGCGGTTTGCGCCGCTTCGTAATCGGGATCGCGACGGCGCGGGCCGGCAAAACCGAGACCCAGTGTGGTCTGCACCGAGCCCGGACGCGATACCAGAAACACAGAATGAACGAACTTCATCTCCGGCTTTGGCGTCTCCGGCAAATCCGAGGCGTGCGCGGGCTTCCACGATTCGAAGGCTTTGCGAACGGCGCCCTCCGTCTCGGACGCGCTGAGTGGCCCGACCACTACCAGGAGAGCTTGCTTGGGCTGAAAGCGGCGGGCAAATTCCTGGCGCAGTTCGGTCGGCATGGTCTGCTCGATCGAGGCGTGCGTCGGCGAGACAACGCTGTACGGATGATCTCCAAAAATCTCTTTGGCTAAGGCGCGATTGGCAAGAAAAGTAGGATCCGCCTCGTTCTGGCGCAGCGAATCGTTGACGTTGCGCTTGGCAATTGCGACTTCGTTGTCGGGGAACGAGGCGTTGGCCGCCACATCCGCGAGCACGGGAAGCGCCTGGGTGAACTTATCGGCGAGAACGCTGGTGCTGACGATGATACCGTCGCGAGTCGCGCTCGCCGAAAGGTCTCCACCGGCGGCCTGGATCTGTTCGGCAATCTGGCGTGCCGTGCGGGTTTTCGTGCCTTGCGTAAGTGCGTTGGCCAGGACCTCAGCGATTCCAGGGCGATCCATCGGATCAGCAGCGAGGCCGCCGTGAACCGCCAACTCGACTGTAGCTTTGGGGAAGCCGGAGCGCGACACGATCCAGACAGTGAGGCCGTTTTCGAGTTGGATGGTCTTGACCTCGGGCGCGTGGACCGGTGCTAGCGGACCGTATGGTGGCAACTCTTTGGGAAGCGCATGCTCCTTCTGCGCGTAGGTCAAGGTGGCAGCAAGAAAAAGGAATGCGATCAGGCTGCGGGCGATTTTCATTGCTGTCCTCCCTTGGCATCGGAAGCGGATTTCGGCGCGGGCACGCGGTCGATGATGGTGCGGTTGGTCTTGACGAGATACTTGGCGGCAAAGGAGCGAACTTCGTCGGCCGTGACCTTGTTGAAGTCATCGGGAACGGAATAGACGCGCGTGGCATCGCCATCAAGCAAGGCAGCGTGGGCGAGGGCGCTGGCGCGGCCGAGAGGAGTCTCGATCTGGTCGTACCAGTCGGAGCGCATCTTGGTGCGGACGCGTTCGAGTTCATCAGGCTTCGGACCGGCGTGGGCGAGCGATTCGACCGCGGCATCATAGGCGGCAATGACGGCGTCGCCCTTGAGATTCGCAGGATAGATGATGAACGAGGTCATCAGCGTGGGGCCGGAGTATTCGAGGAACGTTCCGAGCGGCCAGTTGACGCCGCCCTGAACTTCTGTGGCGACCTGCTTTTCTTTGACCAAATACTGATAGAGGCGCGAGGCCTGTCCGTTGTGCAGGATTTCGCCGGTCATGGCGGCGACTACGGATTCGTGCGGTGTCTTCGGCGGCATGCGATAACCAATGGCAAGCGCAGGGAGCGTCGCCAGTTTGTCTTCTTGACTAGAGCGGCGTTCAGCGGTCTGCGGCTTTTCGGTGAGATCGGGCTTGGGCGTCACCTGGCGCTGCGGTAGGGCGCCGAAATACTTCTCGACCTTGGCGAAGACTTCATCGGACTTCACATCGCCGGCGACCGCAATCACGGCGTTGTTGGGCGCGTAGTAGTGCTCATAGAAAGATTGCACGTCTTCAATCTTGGCGGCGTCGAGATCCTTGAAATCGCCATAGAAATTGTGCGCGTTGGGATAGGTGTCGTACGCCTTGCCGGCCAGGTCGATCGCATAGAAGAGGCCATAGGGCTGGTTCAACACATTGACCCGTACTTCCTCCTCGACCACGTTGCGCTGGTTCTCGAGGTTCTTGACAGAGAAGTCGAGGGTCTTCATGCGGTCGGCTTCGAGCCAGAGAAGCGGGTCGAGCGCAGCGGTAGAGGCGCTCTCGATGTACTCGGTGTAGTCATAGCGCGTGTCGCCGTTGTTGAAACCGCCTCCCGATTCGACAACCTGGTCGAAAACGCCCTTGGGCGAGACCGGCGTGCCTTCGAACATCATGTGCTCGAAAAGATGCGCGAAGCCGGTGCGACCCTCGGGCTCGAGCCGAAAGCCGATGCCATAGGTGACGCAGATGCCGATGGTCGGCGCGGAGTGGTCTTCAGACACGATAACTCGGAGACCGTTGGAAAGAGTTTTGGTTTGCGTAGGCGGAGCCCATTGCTGGGCCGCGGCTAACGAAGCTGACGCTGCCAGAGAGAGATAGAAGATGAAAAGCAGGAGACGGCGGATCATGCGTTAACGCTCCTTTTGCGGAAACTGTATATGGTACGACAATGAGAGAGCGAGAGTTCGGACTGGGGCGAGTGGCGCAGGAGATGGGATGAGTGCCGTGCCGGCGGCATTGGAGTGAGGGAAGACGCGCTGTGTGGGCACCTTAGGTTGGACGGAGACGAGACGCCGAGGTCAACGCGAGTTTGAGGCGTAACGATCCAAGAGACAAATCAGAAACGTTCTATGTTTGCGCGATGGCCTGACGCGGACGCGAGACGGCCGTCTCTCGTGACTAATGAAGCGCCGATTGTCTCAGCTAGGGAGACATAGGCTGCGTCATACGCGGAAAAGTTCTGGCGGAGCTGCCAGATTCGTGGGAGTAAGGCGAAATGCGGGTAGCGGGTGAGGCGGAGAGCAAGCAGATCGTCAACCGCCTGTTCGGCCCGTACTGCCGAGATCGTTCCCTCCCGCACTAGACGCCGCAATACCTGAACCACTTCAAGATCGAGAAGGTGTGGCGCATGGAGCGATTCGTTACGCGAATAGATTCGATTTTCGATGGCCTGCCCCGGAGGAGTTTGAAGCAACCAGTCGATCGCGGCCGACGCATCGAGGACGATCATCGCGCCGGACGCTCTTCCCGGAGGAGGCGTGCGGTGTCGAATTCAGCGGCTACCGGCTTGCGCTGATGGAGCCGCTCGCGAAATTCGGCCAGCGTGGGCCGCTCAGCCACTTCCCTGATCTCCGCAAGAAGATATTCCGATAGCGACATCCCGGCCATAGCGGCTCGTGCTTTCAGAGTGCGATGTAAACCTTCGGGCACATTGCGCAGCTGGATCATCTTCGTGCTCATGCTCAAAGCATACTTTCATGTGTTACACATGTCAAATAGTTATGCAGAGCGTATAACCACATATGTGGATATATGCTTATATGACAAAACCCGAAACCTCCACCGTTGAAAATACCCGCCTCACCATCAGTTGGTCCAAAGAGGCCGATCTCGCTCTGCGTTCTTATCTTGGCTCGCAGGGCATGAAGAAGGGCGATCTTTCAAAGTTTATCGAGGAGGCGGTGCGCTGGCGCATCTTCCACGAGACTGTTCGGGACACTCGCGCCGCGTTCGCCGACGTACCTGCCGGCGAGATGCGGAAGCAAATCGACGCCGCCGTGGATGATGAGCGCGCAAAGCGCTATCGGACGCGCGGCAAACGCTCCTGATGCGCCTCATCCCCGACACCCGAGTGATCCTCGATACGAACGTGCTGCTCTCCGGCCTGCTCGTGGCCGAGGGCGCTCCGGCAAAACTCATCGACGCGTGGGAGGAGAATCGCTTCACGCTGGTCGCCTGCGAGGAACTCATCGCGGAGTTCCGGGCGGTGGCGGCGCGGCCGTTCTTTAAGGCGAGGCTCAAAGCCAGTGCGGTCGAGTTGCTGGTCTCCGGATTGCGGGACTTCTCGTTCTTCTGCGAGCGCCTGCCGTCCGCCCCGAAAGCTCCCGACCCGAAAGACAGCTTTCTGCTGGCGCTGGCGGAGGCGAGTGAGGCCGATTTTCTGGTGACTGGGGAAAAGGAATTGCAGGCGCTGAAGCGATACAAGGCCACACGGATCGTCTCGCCCGCGGCGATGTGTCGGCTATTGGAACAGTCGGGCCCACAATAATCGGCAGGCGTGGAGCGGGCCCAAGGTCTGATGAAGTGTGAACCCTGAGCCCATCCGCCGCTTGCGTTTTCAGTCTTCGAATGGCCGACCTTTAACCTCGCGGAGCGACGCGTCGTAAATCCTTACTGCCTGCCAGCCGATGGCCATCGCAACCTCGCAAAAGTGAAGCGCGCTATGATAGTCATCTTGGAAATTAAGGTACCGCGGCCCGCGAGTATCCATTCCCACTACCGCAAACTTCCAGTCGTTGTTCTTCATAAACTACCTCCTACATATCGCTTCAATAGTCGAGACTTAACGCGAGATTGGCCCTGAAGTCACTTGGAATCTCGTTGAACCCCCGGCTTTGCCTATTGCATCTAAACCTTGACAGTAATTCACTCAAGTCCTATCATTACAAGAAACGCAATGCATAGGCGATTGATTCTATTGCACTTATTTTCAAGGAAATAGAAGTTTGAAAGGGACTTTAGGAGGAAAGACATGAGCAAGATCATCGGAATTGACCTAGGCACCACCAACTCCTGCGTGGCGGTCATGGAGGGCGGCGAGCCCAAGGTCATTGCTAACGAGGAAGGTGGCCGGACTACCCCTTCGGTGGTTGGCTTCACTAAGACCGGCGAACGGCTGGTCGGGCAGGTTGCCAAGCGGCAGGCCATCACCAATCCGGAGAACACGGTTTACTCGATCAAGCGCTTCATGGGACGGCGCTATGACGAGGTTTCGGAAGAATTGAAGATGGTCCCATACAAAGTTACGCGCCAGGGCGATCACGTCGCCGTGCTGGCGCAGGGGAAGGAATACACTCCGCCCGAGATTTCGGCGCTGATTCTTCAGAAGCTGAAGAAGGCGGCGGAAGACTACCTCGGCGAGAAGGTCACAGAAGCGGTCATCACCGTGCCCGCGTATTTCAACGACGCGCAGCGCCAGGCGACCAAAGATGCCGGCAAGATTGCCGGGCTCGAGGTAAAGCGAATCATCAACGAGCCAACGGCGGCCGCGCTCGCCTACGGGCTCGACAAGGGCAAGGACGAGACCATTGCCGTCTACGACTTTGGCGGCGGCACTTTCGACATTTCGATTCTCGAAGTGGGCGAGGGCGTCATCGAGGTCAAGGCGACCAACGGCGACACGCACCTCGGCGGCGACAACATCGACCAGAAGCTGGTCGATTGGCTGATTGACGAGTTCAAGAAGGATGAAGGACTCGACCTGCGCGGCAAGGGCAACGAGATGGCGCTGCAGCGTCTACGCGACGCGGCCGAGCGCGCCAAGATCGAGCTTTCGACCACGATGGAGACCGAGATCAACCTGCCGTTCATCACGGCGGATGCGTCCGGTCCCAAGCACCTGGTCAAGAAGCTGACGCGGGCAAAGTTCGAATCGATGGTTGAGGAGATCATTCAGCGCTCGGTTGGCCCGTGCCGCCAGTGCATGAAGGATGCGGGCGTCGATACCGGCAAGATCAACGAAGTGGTGCTGGTCGGCGGACAGACTCGTATGCCGCGCATTCAGGCGCTGGTGAAGGAGCTGTTCGGCAAAGAAGGCAACAAGAGCGTGAACCCGGATGAGGTCGTCGCGGTTGGCGCTTCGATTCAGGGCGGCGTACTCAAGGGCGAGGTGAAAGACCTGCTCTTGCTCGACGTGACTCCGCTGACGCTGTCGATCGAAACTTTGGGCGGCGTGGCGACTCCTATGATTCCGAGGAACACGACGATTCCGACCAAGAAGACGGAGACGTTTTCGACGGCGGCGGACTCGCAGACCTCGGTTGAAGTGCACGTGCTCCAGGGCGAGCGCCCGATGGCGGCGCAGAACCGGACGCTCGGCAAGTTCCATTTGACAGGACTGCCACCGGCTCCGCGAGGCGTGCCGCAGATCGAGGTGACGTTCGACATCGACGCGAACGGCATTTTGAATGTGACCGCGAAAGACAACGCGACAGGTAAAGATCAGAAGATCACGATTACGTCGTCTTCGGGTCTGAGCAAGGAAGAGGTCGAGCGCATGGCGAAGGAAGCCGACGCGCATTCGGCCGAAGACAAGGCGCAGCGCGACTCGATCGAAGCGAAGAACCAGCTCGACTCGATGGTTTACAACATCGAGAAGATGCTGAAGGAGCATGGCGACAAGATCTCGGGCTCCGAGCGCGGAGACGTGGAGAATGCGCTGGCCGACGCGAAGAAGGCGATCGAGGCGAACGACAAGGCGCAGATGGATTCGGCGCGCGAGAAGCTGACCGCAGCCTCGCACAAGCTGGCGGAGCAGATGTACAAGGCGACGCAGGCGCAGGGCGGGCAGCCGGGCGGACCTTCCTCTGGAGGACCAGGAGCGGGAACTCCGGGCGCGGGTTCAGACGGCGGACAGTCTCAGCAGAAGAAAGATGAAGGCGTAATCGATGCTGAGTACGTGGACGTCGAGGACAAGAAATAAGACCGGCTTTAGGCTCTAGGCTTTCGGTCCATGGTTTGGGGGCGTTTACGAACGCCCCCGTCGTTTCTGGCCCGATGCAGTTTTGTTTCGGGGGTTGCGGGTTTTTATTTCGACAAGGGGCCGCAACACGGCGCTACTACAAGATCGGCAGCGTGTTTAAGCAAGTGGGTGAGGAAAGAGGACAAGAATTGAGATTCGAGATCAATGGTCAGATGTTTTTCGTGAATTTTGTTCCGGAAGAAGGACGCTGGTTCTGCTACGCGCCGACGCCGATGGGCTTGCAGAAGATTCCCGTGTCGATGGATACAGCGCCGTTCGACGCGTCGTTTATGATGGCCGCCGACGAGCAGGCAAAAGAAGTGGTGAATTAGAATGAGCTCTCAGCTGTCAGCGATCAGCTCTCGGAGATTTGACTGATGGCTGATAGCTGATGGCTGACGGCTAACAATGGCAACTCAAACCAAAGACTATTACGAAGCTCTCGGAGTAAAGAAGTCGGCCTCGGCCGACGACATCCGCAAAGCTTTCCGCAAGCTGGCGCGCAAATACCATCCCGACGTCAATCCCGGAGACAAGACCGCGGAAGAAAAGTTCAAGGCCATCTCCGAGGCCAATGACGTTCTCAGCGATCCCAAGAAGCGAAAAATCTACGATCAGGTCGGCTTCTACTCGGACAACATCGATCCCGCGACGGCGGAAGCGTACGCGCGCGGCGGCGGCCAACCGGGCAGCGGTTTTCCGGGAGGCTTTCCCGGTGGAGCGGGCGGCTACCAGACCTACGGCGGCGGGACAGGCAACGTCGACTTTGGCGGCTTTGATTTTTCGGATTTGTTCGAAGGCGGGAGACAAGGCCGCAAGACGACCACGTCTTCATCCGGCGGCGGATTTCGCGACATTTTCTCCAGCATTTTTTCAGGAGGCGGACAGGCAGCGGCTGAAGAAGGCCCCGAGCCAGGCACGGATCTCGAGTATCAAGTCAATGTTCCCTTCTGGACGGCGATCCGGGGCGGCGTAATGAAGCTCAACATCGCGCGGCGCGACGTCTGCGGCAACTGCCATGGGAACGGAACGATCGAGGCTCCGGGAGTTTGCCCGCAGTGCCACGGCAAAGGCACGATCGAGCAGACCGGCGGGCGGATGAAGTTCAACGTAACGTGTCCGCGCTGCCACGGCACGGGCAAGAATGTTTCGCCCTGCCCGGCATGCCACGGCGAAGGAACAGTCGAGCGCACCGGTCCTCTCGAAGTCCGCATCAAGGCGGGCACGCGCGACGGCCAGCGCATCCGCATCGCAGGCAAAGGCAACACGGGCCTGCGCGGCGGAGGAGTCGGCGACCTCTTCGTCATTATCCGGATTGGTGAGCATCCTCTATTCCGGCGCGAGGGTGATGACATCTACATCACCGTGCCGGTGACCGCGGTCGAGGCGGCTCTGGGGTCGAAGATCGATGTGCCGACCATCGATGGCCGCAGCACGCTGAAGATTCCGCCGGGAACGCAATCGGGCCAGAAGCTGCGTCTGCGCGAGAAGGGCGTTCCATCGGCAACGAAAGACGGCGTCCGCGGAGACGAGATCGTGGAAATAAAGATCACGGTCCCCATGCCCCGCGACGAGAAAACAAAAGAACTCCTTCGCGAGCTGGCCAAGCTAAATCCGGAAGATCCTCGGGCTGAGCTTTGGGAAAAGGTCTAAGTCACAGCTGAAAGGTCGATATCGGGCCGCGAGAATTAGTCTTTGGGGGCTAGCAATTCCTGCGACTGCTTTGAATTACTCGGCGTCTCGGCGGTGAAAACGAAGTTGCTTTTTACTTCTTGCTCGGATCATCCGCCGCATTGACGTAATTAAACTGTAGCGGTGACATTCCATGCACCTGAACGATGGCGTCCCCTGCCGCCATCGCATAGTGATGCATGTCCGGGTCGAGATAGGCGAAGCTGCCTGCCGGGAACGTCATCATCTTCGACTCGTCGAACGTGTCGCCCATACCCACCTTGAAGTTTCCGGAGATTACCGTGACATTCTCTCGCTTCGGATGCCAGTGCGGCGCGATCTTGTAGCCTGCGGGCATTTTAAGGCGCACGGTGAAGTCGCCCGAGTCCGCCATGGGATTGCCCTCGATAATCGCCACCTGCGCTCCCGGCGCAATGAATGGCGGCGGAGGGCCCCACTGCATCTGGTCAGGCGTGAATGCGTTCTGATGAGTTCCCGGCTGGGCAAGCAATACGGCAGCGTACACCGCAACACAAAAACACAACACCCCTAGCAGAGTTCGACTCATGGCTGCTTCCTCCTAGTTTTTGATTGGATAGTCTAACCCCGGTGGCGACTTATACTCCAAATCGGCGCAAAAGCACAGCGCTATCCTGCGTCGCAACCTGGAATGAGGCCCAAAGATCGATGCGTGCCCGCCGCTTGTTATGCGGGCACACACCATTTCTTACGCTGCGGTCTTCGCCAACCTGAGTTCTTCCCCTCCCCGCACCGTGTAATGCTGGTCGGGCACCGGGAAGCCCGCTTTCGCAAACGTCTCGCGGATGAGGCGGTTTGTGTCGAAATAGACCTGCCAGTAGTGTGCGTTATTGCAATAAGGACGAACCGCGAGCACCGGCCCTGCCAGATTGAACGTGATGATCTCAACATCCGGCGCGGGATTGGTCAGGACGTTGGGGATCTGCGCGATTGCCGGCTTGAGCAGATCGGCGGCCGCTTGCGGGTCTACGCCGTGAGCGAGTTGGGCGGTGAGTTCGACGCGACGGTAGGCGTTGGCGGAGTAGTTCTGGATGGTGTCGCCGAAGATTTTGCCGTTGCCGACGATCGTTTTCACGTTGTCGGGCGTGTTGAGGCTGGAGGCGAAGAGGCCGATCTCTTCCACGGTCCCCGTTATTCCGGCGACCGTGACGAAATCCCCTACCCGGAACGGCTGAAGGATAACGAGGAATACGCCCCCAGCAAAGTTGGAGAGCAGCCCGGACCACGCCATACCGATGGCAACACCCGCAGCCGCGATCAGGGCGGCAAAGCTGGTGGTTTCGACTCCGAAGAATCCGAGGATGGCGACGACTAGCACGATGTTCAGCAGCGCGCCGAGAGCAGAGTTGATATAACGGATCAGCGTGGGATCAATCTTCTGCTTGCGGAGGGCGCTATCGACGAGGCGCAGTGCGAGACTGATCAGCCAGCGGCCAACCATAAACAAAACAATTGCACCCAAAATCTTCAGGCCGACGGCGGTAAGCACGGCAGTGACAGTCTGCATCATGGCGGAAAGGTTGATATTCATGGTGGCTCCTTGGGAGACGGGTTCGCTTGATGGGCTGACATTTTACGCGCAGGCGGAAAGGTTGGCTATGAGTCAGCGAACGCAAGCGGCCGTCGGTGCCAGCTTTGAAAGGGTCCAGGGCGTCAGGGGAGAGGACGTCGCCTCATTTTGCGCGGCGCAGCAAACCGCGGATCTGTTCGATCAGCCCCTCAGCTGACGGCGGATCGAAATTTGACATCACGATCACTGTGTAAGTCGCCCGCCCCGCGCTCAAGATTCCGCTGTCAACGGCTGCGTTGACTCCCGCCGCGCCTCCGGCAATCCCCATGCCACCGGGATGCAGGTCGACTTTCTCGAGCGTAGTGGGCCCGGCCAGCTTGCCCTTTGAAAGCGCCTCTACAAAGGTCAGGAGGTCGGCCGCAGTCGATTGGGCTGAACCCGCTGAACTGCCACGCGCCGGCAATATGTTGAGATTGGAATGGAGTTCCGCCCCGGGCAAGGGCTCTAAGCCCACTCCGGGCCGTCTGGTGTAGCCAATCGCCTGCTTCGGATCGTTGCCGGTGCGGAGCCCGAACTCCGAATTCTTCATTCCCGCCCGCTCGAAGACATTCTTCTGCACGTAATCGTAATAACTCTGGCCGGTAACGCTCTCGATGATCAACCCGAGCACGACGTAGCCGCCATTTGAATACTGCTGACCGGTGCCGGGCGGAAATAACAAGGGATCGCTGGCGAAAAACGGCAAATAGTCGCGAAGGGCGCGAATCTTGTCCTTGGGGGCCTGACGGAATCTTTCGCCGAAGAAATCTCCAATACCCGAGCGCATGTCGAGCAATTGCTCGATGGTCACCTGGTCGCGGACGGTTTGATTGGGATAGTCAGGGAGGTAGGCACCGACTTTGTCGGTGAGCTTCAGTTTGCCTTGGTCCACGAGTTGGGCGATCGCGACTCTCGTGAACGCCTTTGCGATCGAGCCTAAATCAAAGCGGGTATCAGTCTGATTTGCGATGTGCGCGACCTGGTTTGCGAAGCCGAAGGCGCCTTGCCACAGGACATCTTCTCCGCGAGCAATCAGGACCGTACCTGAGAATTCTCCGGCCTTCGACTGTTGCTCGACGAGGCTGCGCACCTCTCCCAGCACAGCCGACTCCTCTTCAGGAGGACGCGCGGGTTGTTGTTGCGGCATACCACGGTCGATGCGTATACCCGCAATCTGCGGCCTATCAGGAGTAAACATGAATGTCATCGAAAGTTCGTCGCCTGCGGCATTGCGAACGATCAGGCTGAGGCTACCGGCGTCTTCGCCGGCTACTCGAACCGGCGTGAGACTGACCAGGTCTTCTTTCATTCTCCGATAACGCGCGACACGTTCGTCCATTGGAGTCTGGGACGGAGTCTTTTCGAAGAAGGCACGCATAGCGGCCTCGCCGCCGTTGAAAGCGTCGAAATACTGGCGGACAAATTGGCCGTGAGGGTTGGACGGAATCACATCTGCGGGCCAGAGGGCGGCAGCGTGAAGGAGCAAGACGAGGCAAAGCAGTTTTTTCATCATGGCTTCGGTTAGACTCGGACGGGAGAGATTCATCACCATCGATTACCACCGGAAACATATTTTGGAATTTTTCGCAGAAATTTCTTGCATCTACGCGATTTTCCCGTAATCTCACAACTACGAACTAACTTCGCCGAAATGCCCGGGAAATCGCTGGCTACCCCGGGAGCCGCGAACAGCACGTCTTCTTCGGAAGACACAAGGGAGACGCGGTGGTGAGAGTGAGTCGCTTCGAGGAGGGCCACATCGAAATTGGCAACTGCAACCGCTCCTAACTTTCAACAGCCTGGCATCGCATCCGCCTCCGCCGCTTTTGCTCCCCGCAAAAAATCGGTTTGCCTCACCCTCTGGCCACTGGTCGCCGCCACCTTCTTTATGGTGTCGGGCGGAACCTACGGCACCGAGGACATCGTGCACGGCGCCGGGTATGGCAAAGCCATCCTCATACTTCTGCTCACGCCGCTCCTCTGGAGCCTGCCGACCGCCTTCATGATCGGCGAGCTTTCGAGCGCTCTGCCCTTTGAAGGCGGCTACTACGCGTGGGTGCGCCGGGCCATGGGAAATTTCTGGGGATTTCAGGAAGCTTGGTTGTCGCTGGTTGCGTCCATTTTCGATATGGCGATTTATCCCACCCTGTTTGTCGCGTATCTGACGCGCATGTTCCCGTACTTTCAAGAGAACCACCGCGGCGTGCTGGTGGCGCTGGGTGTGGTGATCGTGTGCGCGGCGATGAATATTGCCGGCGTGAAGGTAGTTTCGACTACCTCGCTGTGGCTGTTCTTTGCATTGTCGGCGCCGTTCGCGGCGATTTTTGTGCTGGCGCCGTTCAAGATTGGCGCACTGGCGAATGCCGTCACCAAGCCAACGACCTCAAATGTCGACATCCTCGGCGGCCTGCTCATCTGCATGTGGAACTACATGGGATGGGACAACGCCTCGACTATCGCCACCGAAGTCGAGCGTCCGCAGCGGACCTATCCGCGAGCGATGCTCTGGGCAGTTGCGATCGTGGCGCTGAGCTACGTGCTGCCCTTCGCTGCCATGTGGATGACCGGACTTCCTGCTTCCGCGTGGGAAACAGGCGCCTGGGCAGACATTGCTCAGCTGATGGGTGGGCCAATCCTTCGAATTGCGCTTGTTGCCGGCGGCATGATGAGCGGCTTCGGCATGTTTAACGCTCTCGTCATGAGCTACTCGCGCCTGCCTCTGGCGATGGCGCAGGACGGCATGCTTCCGAAGGTGTTTGCCAAACTGCATCCGAAATCCCGCGCTCCGTGGGTGGCAATTCTTGCGTTGGCCGTTGGGTGGGGCTTGGCTTTGAATATCGGCTTTGAAAGGCTGGTAACGCTCGACATCATGATCTACGGGGCCAGCTTGACCTTGGAGTTTGTCGCTTTGATCGTCTTGCGCTTCCGCGAGCCAGAACTCAAACGGCCCTTCCGCGTGCCGGGTGGATGGTTTGGGGCGATCGCGGTGGGCATTGCACCGACGCTCTTGCTTGGATTTGCCATCGCCAACAGTGAGCACGAGATGATTCTGGGCATGAGCGCCTTCTGGTTTGGGCTGATCGTAATGGGAGCTGGAGTCGTCGTCTACACGATCAATCATGCGCTCAAGCCGGCGGGCTGGACTCGGCCGGAGCCCAAGCCGGAGTTGGCGGCCTAGCACCCACTTCATTTCCGCGGATCTCGCGGATTTGTAGAGATCATTCTAGAAAAGACACGAGGCGCGGGTTCTCCGCGCCTTTTTGTTTTTCGGCTGATCACCCAATTCTCAAGTCCCGTCCAGCTACGGCGGCGATAAGGGTGGGCTCATTCGATAGAAATCTTAGTTTTCTTTGCTTCTGGTGCTACATTAGTCAGCGTGAGCATCCGGAATTTTTATCGACGAATGCCGGAGTACTTTGCGTTGCCTGCCGCACTCCTAACCTCGGGTGTTCTGTCATTGGCGCTCGCGATCCTGATTGCCATCCCGCTTGACTTCCTCGTTGAAAAGGTTCTCCATCGAGAGAATGATCTCGGCGTTGCACTTATCGTTTGGTTCTGCGGGGCACCAACTCTCACTGTCCTAGCCTTCGTTTCTTCGTTCTCTATTCTGGTCAACTGGCACCACCCAAGCACTTGGCGACCTCCGACGTTCGCGTGTGCACTTGGCTCAATTTTGCTCTGGTATTGGGCCCGTGGTTTCGGCGGGATTGGGCTTGCGTGGTATGCGCCCGGGCTCGTTGCTTGGCTCATCGGTTGTTGGATTTTGGGAAGAAAGAGAATTTTCCCCACTGAACATGTCCTCCAAGCGTAAGTCCAAAGGCGCGTACATGATCTCGGCGGTCGCCGAGATGTATGAGATTCACCCGCAGACGCTGCGGCTATACGAGCGCGAGGGACTGCTCAAGCCAAGCCGGACGGAGGGCAATACCCGGCTGTACACCGATGAAGATTTGCAAAGGCTGGAATTTATTTTGACTCTCGCCCGCGACCTCTCGGTAAATATCAGCGGCATTGCCATCATCCTGCAGATGCGCGAGCGCATGGAGGAAATGCAGCGCCAGATTCAGGATTTCGTGCAGAACATCCAGAAGGAGATGTTGCAGCGGGCAACGGCCGCGGCCGATCCGTCGAAAGGCGCGATCGTGCCGCTACGGCGTCCCGCGGTGCCGATCGTGGAGATGGGGCGCAAAAAGGATGCCTCGAGGTAGTGACTTTCGCGGTCCGTCCCGGCTGAAGTTTCACAATTTATTCATCTCGGCGCAACCATTTGCCCGGCGTCTCCACCTAAGTTGATGCCATGAGAATCGAGCATGCCACTCCGGTCTCATCATCGAAATCGGCGGGCAGGTCTGCCGCTGAACCCGTCGCCGAGAAAATTCTCAAAGTCAGCATGGAATCCGCGCAGCTTGGCACCGCCGTGGTGCTGCATTGCCTCGACCGCGCGATCCTGCGTAACGATGGGCGGGCGCTGGCCAGCCTGATAGCCGAGGTATTGCCCTCGGCCCGCCGCATGATTGTCGATCTTGGCGCGGTCCTTTCGCTTGACAGCGGCGCGCTCGGCGAACTGGCCATGATTCATATGTGGGCCGAGGCTTCGGGATACGGGCTGACATTCGCCAACCTCAGCGACGAGGTGCGCGCGATCTTCGAAAGCACGAATCTAATTTCGGTGTTCGACGTTTACCCGAGCGTCGAGACAGCGATTGCCGACCTTCAACCGGAGCAGGAGCAGACGGCGTAAAAGAACAGCTCCAAGCTCTAAGCCCCTAAGTCCAGGCACAACCTGCTTTCTCAACGTTCCGCCTGGAATCGATATCGTCCGGCGTTGGTTTTTGCTGCTTGCTCGGCCACCTTCAGGAAGGCGCGGCCGGAGTGCGAGAGCGCCGAATCTCTCCGATAGACGAGGCGCAGTTTGCGCTGAAAGTGGAGGTCGCGCACTGGAACCCGCACCAGTTCGCCACGCGCGATTTCGCCTTCCACACTGATTTCCGGCACGAGCGCGACTCCGTTTCCCATGGCTACGAATCGCTTGATCGCCTGCAAGGTCGGCAACTCAACTTCCATGTGCAGAGGAGTCTTATGACGGCGAAAGGCTTCAATCACTTTGTCGCGATAGGGCGAGGTCACAATGTGAGCGACGAACGACTCGGCTCCCAGCTGCTTCACACTGACCTCACGAGCCGACGCCAAGGGATGGCCCGGCGGCACCACAAAGGCTAGCTCGTCGAGATAGACGACAATCGATTTGAGCTCCGGCTCTTGCGGGTCGTAGGAAAGAACACCCAATTCAGCATCGTGCTTGAGGACGTCGTCGGGAATGTGGCTGCCGAGCGAGCGGTGCACGACGATGCGAATTGCCGGATGAAGCCGGCGAAACTCGGCCAGCACTGGCAGAAGATAGAGGACGGTAAATTCATTGGCCGCAATGACCAATTTGCCTTTCTGCAATTGGCGGAGTTCGACAAGTGCCTCCTGGGCATCCTGGCGAAGATTGACCAGTTTCTCCGCGTACTCCTGAAGAACGCGCCCGGCATCGGTAAGCACCCCATCGCGAGTGGAGCGATCGAAGAGGGGTTCGCCGAGTTCGAGTTCGAGCTTGCGAATCGACTGGCTGACCGCAGACTGTGTGCGAAACAGCTTCTCGGCAGCGCGCGAAAAGCGGCGCTCGCGCGCGACGGTAAGGAAGACTTCTAGATGTGAGATGTCCATTGTCAGTGGCCCGCGGCCAAGCTCGAAGCAATGATTGTTAATCCGGTTCCATTTGTCAATAAGATTTTCTTATATAATAAGCCTGCTTAATTATTGGGTAAAGATAATAAGCTTCACTTTAAGCGGAAACTGCCGATAAGGTTTAAGCACAAGACCTAACTTGGGAGGATTCCGTGAACGACCGGCCGCGCATCACTATTTTCGACACCACGCTTCGCGACGGCGAGCAATCGCCGGGTTGCAGCATGAACGTCCAGGAAAAAGTGCGGCTGGCCCGGCAGCTGGACCGGCTAGGCGTCGATGTCATCGAGGCCGGGTTTCCTATCGCCTCCGATGGCGACTTCGAAGCCGTGCGAGCTATCGCATCCGTTGTTCGCCGCCCGATCATCGCCGGACTCGCTCGCGCGTGCCGTCCGGACATTGAACGCGCATGGCAGGCGCTACAGGGTGCGGCCCACCCACGAATCCACGTCTTCCTGGCAACCTCTGACATCCACCTGAAATATAAGTTGCGGATCTCGCGTGAGCAGTGTTTGGCGCAGGCGCGCGAGGCAGTCGCCTACGCCAAGTCGCTCTGCGCTGATATCCAATTTTCTCCTGAGGACGCCACCCGCACCGACATTCCATTTCTCTGCGAAGTAGTCGAAGCCGTCATCGCGGCAGGCGCCACAACCGTCAACATTCCCGATACCGTTGGCTATAGCATGCCGGAGGAATACGGGCATCTCATTCGCACGCTGCGCGAGAAGGTCGCGGGCATCGGGAACGTCACCATCTCCACCCATTGCCACAATGACCTGGGCCTGGCGGTGGCGAACTCCCTGGCCGGAGTGCAGAATGGCGCCCGGCAGGTGGAGTGCACGATCAACGGCATCGGGGAACGCGCAGGCAACGCCTCACTGGAAGAGATCGCCATGACGATGCGGGTGCGCGCTGACCGCTACCCCTACGAAACCGGCATTGTCGGAGAGCAGATCTTTGCCTCCAGCCAGATGCTGGCCGAAATCACCGGTGTGCCCGTGCAGCCGAACAAGGCCATCACCGGGCGCAACGCCTTCGCCCACGAGGCTGGCATTCACCAGGACGGCGTGCTCAAGAATCCTCTGACCTACGAGATCATGACGCCACAGTCGGTGGGCGTGCCCGATTCACGTCTGGTGCTTGGCAAACATTCGGGTCGGCACGCGCTCGCGCTGAGGTGCGAGCAACTCGGACACAAGTTTGAGCGGCGCGAACTGGACGAAATCTACCGCAAGTTTGTCGTACTAGCGGACCGCATCAAACGCGTGCATGACAACGATCTGATCGGGCTGATTCGCGAGTTTACGAACGGCATCGGCGAGATCGGGCTGCCGATTCAGAAGATCGGCCCGCAGTCGGCATCGATCGACGGGTTCGCCCTGGCCGCTGCTGCGGCGCATGATGGCGGAGGGCGGAATCCGCAGCCTCCGCATCACGGTCCGGCTCCGACCTTGTTTCCGGAGCGGCGCGGCGAGCAGGAAGATTATCTCTGGGGT
>Ga0335071_10000506_pt1 | contig 43124 bp, 37 predicted proteins | sample Lox_Sample_15_FD_206724 | JGI IMG/M metagenome (GOLD analysis project Ga0335071, IMG submission 206724) | Soil microbial communities from Loxahatchee National Wildlife Refuge, Florida, United States - Lox_Sample_1.5 | ecosystem: Environmental > Terrestrial > Soil > Wetlands | place: USA... | reverse complement strand
GGCTACCGGTGATCGACAACCACCGGTTGGTGGGGATCGTCAGCGAAGCCGGTATCGCACGCCATCTTCCCGAGCATGCGATCGCCCAGTTCGTGAAGGCCATTTGCGCGCAGACGGCCATCACCAGCCACTGAGTTGTCGACCCAAGCAGAGAATCGACTCCGCGGCCTCTCGCATCCCGGCGCGAACCGATGATAGGGACATCGGCTCTATCTGTGAGATGGCGTCGTGTTGGAATCTCACACTCAATTTGCGACGACCGCAGGATGGTTGGTCCTCGAGAGCGACCGACCGTAGTGATGACATGGCCGTCCCGTTAGGCACCCGGCAAAGTCACCTGCGATCGCTATGTCGCTATCGTTTGGATGTTTCGGCGGTGCATGGTCGACCGGTAGGGACGGAAGTCCCATCTCCGATGGCCGTTCGTCGGTGCGGTGCATCTCGAGTCGCCACGAAGCAATCATGGGTCTGCTGGTTGAACGACGTCCTCACCGCATTGCGCTGCTGTGTTGCCGCGCGTGATGGTGTGGCCGCGGAAGAAGCCCGGGGCTATCGCCCACCAGAGCACCATCAGGATCGATCCGAGCATCAGCGCGCCGATGCCGACCGCTGCGACGGCGCCGAACCCGAGGATCGTGATGTTGTTGCCGTTGTCGTCGGTCAGCCACTCGGGCTTGGCGTACTGGGTGAGCCCATAGATGAGAACAATCAGTAAGCCCACGCCGCCCAGCAACGGGATGACGCCGCGCATAACAAAGTTCCGCACCGATTCGGTAAGGGTGTTGCGGTAATACCACGCACACGCAAACCCGGTAAGCGCGTAATAGAACGCGATCATCAACCCGACCGATCCGATCAGTGCGGCCAGCAGGCTCTCGCTGATGAGCGTGAACAGGACGTAGAAAAGGATGGACACTACGCCGACCGTGACGGTGGATGTGGTCGGCGCAAGGTAGCGACGGTGGATCTTCGCGAACGAGTCAGGCAGCGCCTTGTACACCCCCATCGCCAGAGTGGTGCGCGCAGTCTGCAAGATCGTCGTCTGTGTTGATGCGAGGGCAGACGTCAGGATCGACGCCGCCAGCAACAGCAGTGCAATCTTTCCGAGGGCGCCGTTTCCGAACAGTTCCGGACCGATGGAGGCGAAGATGTCTTTCGAGTTGTGTGGGTTGCCCAGCCCGATAGCCTGCGGCCCGACACCGGCGAACGCCACGGCCGACACGGTCACCAGGACATAGGTCACCAGCAGCAGGAACGTCGAGATGACCGCCGCACGGCCCGGTGTTCGGCTGGGGTCGTCAGATTCCTCGTTGCATGTCACAGCGGTGTCCCAGCCCCAGTACATGAAGATGGCCATGAGAACTGCTGGAGCGGTGGTCGTCTGGAAATCAAGACCGCCGGGCCAGAACCAGGACAGCGACGGATGCAGCGAAAATGCCTGGGCGTTATGGGTATACGTCTTGACCAGCGCGACCACCGAAAAGACAATCAGCACCATGATTTGGACGGATAGCAGCGGGTACAGCAGTCTGGCCGAGACCTCGATGCCGCGGTAGCAGACATAGGTCATCATCACAATCCAGAAGACGCCCGCGACCGTCGACCAGAACCTGCTGTTGGCCAGGTCCGCAACCGAATGCCAGCCCAGGTCACCGATGACCCTGAACGAGTATGCCCCGGCGATCTCGACCAGGTTGGCCATCACAATCACTTGCGCGGCGATGATTCCCCAGCCGCCGAGCCATCCGGCGACCGGCCCAAATGCCCGCGACGCCCACGTGAATGTGGTACCGCAATCCGGATCGGCCTCATTCAGCTCCTGGTAGGCGATGGCGATCAAATACATCGGGATGAATGAAATGAGAACAACCGCTGGGGCTTTGACGCCGGAGAGCTGCCCACCGCCACTGGCCACGATGAGACCCAATGTCGCGGCAAGGCTGTAGGCGGGCGCCATGGACGCCAAGCCGACCACGACGCCGGAGAACAGCCCGAGTGCGCCGCGCCGGAGGCCTTTGTTCTTGACGGTCGTGACCTCACCTTTGCTCATCGCACCGAAATATTCGCCTCGCTCACCCTCGCGGGGCGACGATCACTGCCACCTGAGGTCTTCGTCGAGCTGTTGGGTTCGTTCGTCGCGCTCGCCCGCGGGACGGGTATCAATCGTGACCTCTTGCCAGTATGCCGGACTATAGAGATGAATATCCTTGCCGCTGCTGACCTTTAACACGCCGCCCGTGAGCACTTCATAAGTGGCGCCATCCGGATATTCGTCATCTTCATCGTGGCCATCAATTTGGATCCACATTTTCATGCTGCAAATTCTCCGTATCGGCCGATCGAATTCTTGAGGCTACCGCTGCGGCGGCGAACTAGGGGAGCCGGAGGTCCTGCCCATCCGTGGTCAGGAGTCCCAAGAATAGGGTCTTTCGACTGCTGACCAGCAGCTCTGCTGGGCTCCATTCTGTATCTAGCCGGTAACAGGTGCACGGATTGAGCTTGGCGGGATTGTCTCATGCGTTCGAATGACGTTGCAGCCGAGGCGCTGCAGGAACTGGCCGATCTGATCGCTATCTCCGGCGGCGACCCCTACCGGGTGCGTGCGTATGAGAAGGCAGCCCGCTCCGTTGCGGGACACCCGATTGATCTCGACACTCTCGACCGCAAAGGTTTGATGACCATCCCGGCGGTCGGTGCGCACACTGCCGAAAAGCTGCTCGAGTTACGCCAGACCGGCCGCATCACCGCTCTTGAGGAGCTGCACGCCCAGCTACCCGCCGGTTTGCGCACGCTGCTGGGAATCCCCGGGCTCGGGCCCAAGCGGGCCCATCAGGTGTATGTGGAGCTGGGCATTTCGTCGATGCCGGAGCTACTCAACGCGCTGCACGGCGAGCAGCTGCGCAACCTGAAGGGCTGGGGGGAGACCAGCGAACGCAACCTCGCCCGCGCGATCCGCCAAATGCAGCAGGTCGGCGGGCGCATGCCGCTGGCGATCGCTCTGGATATTGCCGAGGATCTGGTCGCGCAGATTGCCGCGCTACCGCAGGTCAGCCGGGTCGACTACGCGGGATCTTTGCGGCGGATGCGCGATACGGTCGGCGACATCGACCTGTTGGTCGCCGCCGACGACGATCCGGCCTCGGTCATGGATCACTTCTGCACCATGACGTTGGTGGATCGCGTGCTGGCCCATGGTCCGACGAAGTCTTCCGTGCTGACAACGAAGGGCATCCAGGTTGACCTGCGCGTTGTGCCTGCGAAGGTCTGGGGTGCGGCGCTGCAATACTTCACCGGGTCGAAGGCTCACAACGTCCGCATCCGCGAATTGGCGGTGCGGGCCGGGCTGAAGTTGTCTGAGTACGGGCTGTTCCGAGTCGACAACAACAAGCTGTTGGCATCGACGGACGAAGCCGACATCTACGCCAAACTCGGCCTGCCGTGGATCCCCCCGGTGTTGCGGGAAGACCGTGGCGAAGTCGAGGCCGCGCTGGCTGGTCATCTCCCTGCCCTGGTCGAAGTAACCGACATTGTCGGCGACCTGCATGTACACACCAATCTCACCGACGGTATCGCCAGCCTGGATGACATGGTCGCGGCCGCCTCCCGACGCGGATATCGGTATTGCGCCATCACCGATCACGCCACACAGCTGGCGATGCAACGGATGACACCCGACAAGGCGCTCGAACAACGCAGCAAGCTGCCCGAGCTGGCTCGCCGTCACCGCATCGAGTTGTTGCACGGTTCGGAACTCAACATCGCGGCCGACGGTTCCCTGGACTGGGACGACGACTTTTTGGCCGGCTTCGACGTCCTGGTTGCTTCGGTGCATTCCGATTTTGACCAGACCCACGACGAGATGACCCGACGCCTGATCGCCGCGATCGAACACCCCTACGTCAACATCATCGGTCATCCGACCACGCGCGTCCTGGCTCGGCGTCCACCGATCGATTTCGACGTCGATGCGGTGTTCGCGGCGGCCGCACGCACCCATACGGCGCTGGAAATCAACGCTTTTCCCGACCGGTTGGATCTCAGCGACGAGCTCGTGCGTCGTGCCCGCGAGTATGAGGTTGTGTTCGCCGTCGATACCGACGCCCACGCCGTCCCGCATCTGGACTACATCCGTTACGGCGTCGCCGTTGCGCAGCGCGGCTGGGTATCGGCCGGCGAGGTGATCAACACCTGGCCGCTGGACCGGCTCCGCGTGTTCCTGGGAAAGGGACGCCACTTGACCACTTCGCACCAGCGCGCCCGTTCACAGCGTCATTGAGCAAGCCGGAAAGTGTTCGCTCCGCAGACACCTCGGGCGTGCTGAGCAGGGAATGGTCGCCCCTCGCACTGGATGGCAGCGGAAATTCTGGCCGAATGACTGGCCGGTTGGCGGGAACGCCATCCCGACGTTACCGTTCACCGCCAGCTGGTGTTCGACCGCCCAGCGCTCCATCTCCTGGGGAACCGGAGTCTGCCCAACTTGTCGTGGTCGGCAGTCATGGCCTGGGCGGGATTCCCCGGAACGTCGCTCAGGATCGGTGGGCGCCGGCGTGTGAGCGGCCCATAGAGGACTTTCGGCCCCTCGGCCCGACGCCGAGTTGGTGAGATGGTCGAGGGTGATCTGCCCGAAGCGGCACGCACGTTGCCAACTTAGACTCGATGCGGGACGGAAAGGATGGTCGATGACTGTTCTGCGAATCGTCTCCGGTAGCGCCAACCCGGGTCTGGCCAACGCCATCGGCAACTATCTGGGAGTCGAGTCCAATGGCTGCTCCGTGCAGCGATTTCCCGACGGGGAGCTTCGTCCTGCCGTTGAAAATGTCTGTGGCTCAGATGTTTACGTTATCCAACCGACGTCGCCACCGGTCAACGAACACATCGTCGAACTGCTGTTGTTGCTCGACGCGTGCCGTCGGGCCCGCGCAACGCGGGTCACCGCGGTGGTGCCGTACTTCGGCTACGCCCGCCAGGATCGTCGCACCAGGGCGGGTCAGGCTCTCGGATCAGCAGTCATCGCCGACGCGATTACCGCCGCGGGTGCCGACCGGCTGGTCGTTGTCGACCCCCACACACCCTCGCTGGAAGCCGTATGCCGCATCCCGGTGGAAACACTGTCTGCCGTCCCCGTTCTGTCCGGTGAGCTCGCCGCCGAGCTGCCGGAGGGAGCGGTGGTCGTAGCCCCCGACCTGGGTGCGGTCAAGCTGGCGGAACGGTATGCAGCGGTGCTGCACGGCCCGGTTGCGGTGGTACGCAAACAGCGCGAAAGCGGCTCAGCCGTCACCGCGTTGGACATCGCCGGCGACGTGCACGGCCGCGGGGTGGTGATCGTCGACGATATGATCACCACCGGGGCCACCATTGGAGCGGCGGTACGACTCCTACATGCACGCGGCGCTGCACAGCACGCCATCGTGGCCGCGACGCATGGGCTTTTGGTTCACAACGCCGTCGGCCGCCTGCGTGAGCTTGAACTGCGCCATCTCCTCGTTGCCGACACAGTTGCGATCAAGGCTCCTGGCACCTTTATCCGCGTATGCTCGGTCGCGCCGACCCTGGCTGACGCGATCGCCTGCCTGCACGCCGACAAACCCCTACAGAAACCACTCGTCAGCACGCCCTGAGCGGGACAACGCGGGGTGTTCCGGATCAAGCAATGCGCGCACTTAGCTGGCTTCTACCGCGATGTGCTTCTCGGCGGCCGCCGCCGCTGCATGCTCGGGCACAGCCACGTTCACGGTCACGATGCCCTTTACGTAAGTCGATTTGATGTCGTCCTGGCCAGCGCCGGTCGGCAGGGTGAATGAGCCGTAGGAGAACTTTGAACTGCCCTTAATTTCCCTCTCGCTGCAGCGGGCTCAGCCGAGCCGCTCCAATTCGTCGGCCGCCTCGGCCAGCGCTGCCGCCAGTTCGCGTGCCGCCGCCGCATCAAGCGCGTCCAAGTGGCGGGCACGCACGGCGATCCACCGCCGCGTCGAGCCGTCTTCCTGTTGTCGGCCGTAGATTTGAACGCGGGCGTGCCTGCCACGGGTCGTGCCCTCGAAGTCGCGGAACCAATTGCTGTCAAGCTGCCAGCCGAACGTGCGTACCGCGCCGGCGGGCGGCGCGACATCGTCGAATCGCATCTCGGCCGAGACGTTCTTGGCCGCCCACTCCCGTGCCATTGTCAGCAGCGTCTGGGGCTCATCGTGTTCGAGGCGCTCGAGCTGTGCGATCTGCGCAGCGGTGAGCTGGTCGGCCACGTCGCGCCAGGTTTGGGCGGTGTCGTCGCGTGCGGTCATGATGTGCAGTGTGGGCGACCGGGCCTCCGTTGGCGAGGGCCGAAGGTCATGTCTTGAGTCCTTTTGCCGGTGCGGTGGCGCGTCGCAACGAGATCCGATTGCTTCTCACTGGTTTCACGTCAACGGATTTCCGCGCTAAGCCGTCGTGCCGCTGCCGCAGTTGGCTGATCACCCGGTGAAGAGGTCATGCGCCGTCGTTGGCGCGTCGCCACCCGTTTCGCCAACACGGGCCTTTACCGGGCCCCCGCAATGGCGATGTTCGGAAAATGACCGTCACCGACCGCGAAAGACGCGGAGAATTGACCGAGATATTGAGGCCAGGAAGGGAGCAGCAATGGTCGTCGACCCGGAGTGCGCTCGGTGTAAGCAGCCAATCGGACCGGGGTGGCTTTACCTGGTCGCGCATCGCCGCGGCCAAGCCGAGACGGCAGAAGACGACGCGGTACTGATTCATGTGCCTGACGAGTGCCCACGGCCAGGGGAGCATGTTCCCAGGAGTTAGCAGAGTGAGATGCCCTGATAGCTCTTTTGCTGCATGGCCTTTCGTGGTCCGCGCTACGGTTGTGCGCGCACGGCCACACGGCTCAGGTGATCGATGAACCAGTCGCGGGCCAACACCGCGACCTGCTCGAGTGTTCCCGGCTCTTCGAAGAGGTGGGTGGCGCCGGGAACGATGGCCAGCTGGCACCCAACGCGCATCATGGCCTGGGCCTGTCGATTCAATCCCAGCACCACGTCGTCGTTACCGCCCACGATCAGCAATGTCGGTGCTAGGACTTTGGTCAGCGCCGTGCCGGCCAGGTCGGGCCTACCGCCGCGGGATACCACCGCCCCGACCCGCACGCGGGGATCGGCGGCCGCGACCAGTGCCGCGCCAGCCCCGGTGCTGGCACCGAAGTAGCCGACTGGCAGGGCCGCCGTATCGGGCCGACTCGCCAGCCATTCGGTCACGTTCACGAGCCGCCCCGCCAGCAACTCGATGTCAAAAACGTTGGCGCGGTTGCGTTCCTCGTCCGGGGTGAGCAGGTCGAAGAGCAACGTGGCGAGGCCCGCCGCGTTCAAGACCTCGGCGACGTAGCGGTTGCGGGGGCTGTGGCGGCTGCTCCCACTACCGTGAGCAAATACCACCACGCCGACCGGTCGCTCCGGGATCGTCAGATGCCCGGCCAGCGACACCGGTCCCGCGCTCACCGAAACCTGCTCGTCGCGTATCGGCGGATCGGCACGCGCGCCGGCGGCCTCGGGCCCAGCCAGGTGCCGGCTGGCGTCGACACGATCCTCGAACACGCTCATATCGCCGGGTAGCGAAGCGAGCCGCCGGGCCAACAAACGTCCGCCATCAGCACTATCGTCCACTTTCGTCATCCCCCGAGTGTGGCGCGGTGGGGCGGTCCACCGAAGGGCCTTAGGACCACTCCCGGTGGGGACCAACGCCTCCTGACCGGCGATGGCCGACCGGCTAGGGTCGGCGCGATGGAAGCAGATCAGTCGCGGTGCTCGCGTAAACCCGGCGTGGTGACGGTGCTGCTTGGCGGCGACGTCATGCTCGGGCGTGGCGTCGATCAGGTCCTGCCCCATCCCGGTGACACAGAGTTACGTGAGCCGCATCTGCGTGATGCGCGCGGATACGTCCAGTTGGCCGAGCACGCGAACGGGCCGATCCCGCGCCCCGTGGATTGGCAGTGGCCCTGGGGCGAGGTGCTGGCGCTTCTGGACGATGCAGCCCCCGACGTTCGACTGATCAATCTAGAGACAACGATCACTGCCGGTGGGGAATTCGCCGAGCACAAAGCGGTTTGCTACCGAATGCACCCGGATAACATGCCGGCTCTGACGGCGTTCCGGCCGGACGTGTGTGCCTTGGCCAATAACCACATTCTCGACTTCGGCTACCAGGGGTTGGCCGACACCGTAGCGGCCCTCAGCGCCGCTGGCATACAGGGCGTGGGTGCCGGAGCGGACCTGCCCACCGCGCGCCGCCATGCTGTGGTAAGCGCTCATGGTGAGAACCGGGTGCTTATCGGTTCGGTGGCGATGAAGTCGGCGGGCGTTCCTGAATCCTGGGCCGCACATTACGATCGGCCGGGGGTATGGCTGATCCGAGATCCGTCGCTGCGGGACGTTGCCGACGAGGTGGCCGCAGAGGTGCTGGCGCACCGACGCGATGGCGATGTTGCCATCGTCTCGGTGCATTGGGGCTCCAATTGGGGTTTTGCGATAGCGTCGAGCGAGATCGCATTCGCGCACCGGCTGATCGATGCCGGCATCGACATCGTGCACGGACATTCCTCGCACCATCCCAGGCCGATCGAGATATACCGTGGCAAGCCGATCCTGTATGGCTGCGGTGACGTCATCGACGACTACGAAGGCATCGGCGGGCACGAACCCTTCCGCGGCGACCTCAGGTTGCTGTATCTGGCCGATATCGATCCCGTTGGTGGGGAAGGGGTCTCGCTGCGGATGGTCCCGCTGCGGGTGCGACGGATGCGACTCGAACGGGCGTCGCAGACCGAGGCCGAGTGGCTGCGCAAGACCATTGAGCACACCAGCCGCAGGTTCGGGACCCGTGTCGTGGCGCGGTCCGATGATCTGCTGGAAGTGGTCGCACTGCGCGGTGACACGCATCGCCGGGCAGGCTGACAGGCTAACCGTTCAGCGCAGCTCGGTGATCACCTTCGCGAAGGCGTCGAGCTTGTTGTCCTGCACGGTGAAGCATGTCAGCCCGTATTTTTCGCGGAGCCCGGACAGCTTGTCGGCCATTTCGCGAGGTGACCCGCAGAGCACCGACGGTGTGGTCAGCAACTCCTCATCGGACAGGTCCGGCGCGTACTGGCGCGTCATTCTCAGGTCGGGTGCGGTCCCGCCTTCCGGCGGCATCGCCGTGATCACCATATTGAGTTCCAGCGAATCGAATCGGTCGCCGGCGACGTTGCGGACGAACTCGATGCGCTCGGCCAGCGGGTCTTCCGCGTCTCGTACCTTGGCGCCCGTCAGCCCGATGATGTCGGCGTGCCGAGCGGCCAGAGTCAGTACCCGATCCCCGTTGCCGGCGATGAGGATTGGCGTCGTCGGGTGATGCTCCTTCAGGTAGATCGTCATGTGCTCGAGATAGTCCACCCGGGCGCCGGCGCTGGGATACGGTAGCTCGGCGGCCTCGAACTCTTTCCGGACGTAGCCGGTGCCGAGCCCAATCTCGAGGCGGCCGTCGCTGAGCAAGTCAAGGGCCTGCAGGTCCCTGCTGAGCAGGGCCGGCTTGTAGAACGCGGCGTTAAGCACATACATGCTTACCCGGATGCTGGTCGTCACCATCGCGACCGCGGTCAGCGTTGGAAACGGAGCAGCCGCGCCGAGATGGTCGGGCACGCAGAGGATGTCGTATCCGAGATCTTCCGCACGCTTCACCTTGTCGATCAATGCCTCGCGGGATTTGCTGAAGCGCATGCTCAGCCCGAAGCGAAAATCCTTGGCCACCAACAACCTCCGTTCAGCGATCTAGTCGACAATTACCAGGAACGAGCCGCGGCCACCAAGCCATGCACCAAGGCGCTGGTCACCGGCGACAAGCCGTCGTCGCCGGGCAGTGGGCTGCGCGGGCTAAGACCCCGCACGCGAACGGACAACTCCAGCTGGGTGCCCCCGCCGCGCACGCGGTTGACGGGGTTGTCCGGATGCAGGCCCCGCAATTCCGGCGGGATGTCGTCGAGGTCGGTGATGACTTGGTAGCCGGTCAGCTGGATGTGCCGGGCCAGGTGCGCGGCCAATGCGCGGTTGCGGCCACCGGCCAGCAGCTGCGTGGCACGCCCGATCCGGCCGTAGCCGTGCAGCGACACGGCAACGTCGACATGGTCCAGGAATTCGGCGAGCCGCGGTGACTCAGCCGGGTCGAACAAAGCCGACGGCAGGTGATGTGGGTAGCGATCGGGATGACGCACCATATACACCGATGCACCGGCGGCCTCGGCGGCGCGTTCGGCGATCGCATCAGTCATCTCCTCCAGGCCGCCGCCGTGGATGGCGAGAAAGCCAAAACGCGAACGCAATTCGCTTGTTTCCGTCACCCCCGGGTGGCGCAACAATGCTGAAAGTGATTGTGGCGCAGGTCCGGACGCACGTACCGATGCCCGGCGAGGCCAGCGCGCGGGATCCCAGCGGCGCAGGAAGTCGACCCAGCGTTGGGGCAATCCATGATGGACGGCGCCATCGATGATCTTGGGCAGGTATCCCGGTCGGGGCGGACCGGGAGTCACCCGATGATCGATATACACCCAGGCTGGTGATGGCCCGTCATCGGTGTGCACCGTCAACCGGTCGCGTCGGTAGCGCACCGGCATTCCTTCGGCACCGTCCAAGGCCGCCAGGTCGCTCTCGGAAATCTGCCAGAGCACCCCGTGTACCTGAGTACCGCAGAACGGTTCGACGGTGGCCACGCCGCGCTGGTTGATCAGCCAGTCGTGATCGGACAGGACCGCTGGCCGCGGATCAGCGGCGTCCGGACAGCGCAGCGCCATCTGCCTGATGCATAGGTTCGACCCGTATGCGAAGCAAGCGTGCCGGCGGGCCGGCATTCAGCCCGTCACCGTCAGCCAGATCAGCACCATGTTAAGCAGACTAATCATTACGCCGACGGCCCAGCCAATAATCGTCGTGACGGGATGGTTGGTGTCGCTTCCCATCAGCTGGCGGTTACTGGTCAGCTTGACCAGCGGAAGGACCGCAAACGGTATCCCGAACGACAGCACGACTTGGGAGAGCACCAATGCACGCGTCGGGTCGAACCCCAGCGCAATGATGGCCAGCGCCGGGCAGACGGTGACCAAGCGGCGCACCAGCATCGGGATCGAGCGGTGCAGCAAACCCTGCATGATCATGGCCCCTGCGTAGGCACCCACCGACGAAGATGCCAAGCCGGAGGCGAGCAGTCCGACCGCGAACAGGACTGCGATCGTCGGGCCCAATGTGTCGTGGATAGCGGAGTAGGCCCCCTCGATGGAGGGCGTGACGTCCTGATGTTGCAGGTTGTTCGCGGCGACCAGCAGCATCGCGGCGTTCACCGTTCCGGCGACCGCCATCGCCAGAACGACATCCAAGCGGGTGACCCGCAGCAGCCGATGCAGGTGCGGACCTTCGTCGGGCTGCCCGTGGCGGTCCAGGACCAGACCGGAATGCAGATACACCGCGTGCGGCATCACGGTGGCGCCCAGGATGGCGGCGGCCAGCAGCACGGTTTCGGTGCCGCGGAATCGCGGCACCAGCCCGCTGAGCACCGCATCGGGTGGTGGCGTCTTGACGAAGAAGCTGGCGGCAAAGCCAATCGCGATGACCAGCAGCAGGCCGGTGATGACCCGCTCGAAAATGATCTGCCCGCGGCGGTCTTGGATGGCCAGCAGCAGCAGGGACACGACTCCGGTGATGACCCCGCCGGCCAGCAGCGGCAGATTGAACAGGATGCGCAAGGCGATCGCTCCGCCGACGACTTCGGCCATGTCGGTTGCTATCGCAACGAGTTCGGCCTGGGCCCAGTAGACCAGCCGAACCGGACGGCTCATTCGCTTGCCGATGGCCGACGGCAACGTGCGACCGGTCACCAGGCCGAGCTTGGCCGACAGGTACTGCACCAGGGCGGCCAGTGCATTGGCCACCACGATGACCCACAGCAGCAGGAAACCGAACTGGGCGCCGGCGCTGACATTGGCCGCGACGTTCCCCGGATCGACATAGGCGATCGCGGCCACGAACGCAGGCCCGAGCAGATACCAGCTGCCCTTGAGCGAGGCCTGGCTGCGCTGCGCCAACGTGTCGACCTCAATTCAGCGTGAGCGAATAAAAAAGTGAGGCTACCCGAACACCCAGTCGGCGATTGAGCCGCGCCAGCCGTCAGCCCGGAACGTAGAGGCCCTTGCCGGTGACCAACGGCAGGTCGAGGGTTGTCACGATTCCCGGGGGTGCGGCCACCACGGCGGGAATCGCATTGACCACCCGCATAGCGGTGGCAACCAGTCCGGCGTGGTTATGATCGCCGTTGCGGCTGCTCAGGCAGATGTCCATGGCGTAGGACGGTTCCCCGGTGATCTCGATGCGGTAGGAACCGCCGGGCTGGGCGGGCTGCGGCCAATCGGGGCATAGGTCCTCACGCAGCCGGGTGACATGTTCGAGGACGACGACGGGATCGCCGTTGACCATGCCGAACACCTCGAACCGCAGCGCTGCGGCGCTGCCCTTGGGGATGTGACCGGACGCGATGTCGAAGTCTTCGGGTGCCGGCGCGCGGATGTATTCTTCGGCGACGCTGTCGAGCTCGACGCCCAGGCCGGCCGCCAGTTGCCGCACCACCGATCCCCACGCCAGGCTGAGCACGCCGGTCTGCAACAGCATGGGAATCTCGTTGAGAGGCTTCCCGAAGCCCATCACGTCGAACATGACGACGGCGCTGTCATAGGTGGCGTAGTCGACGATCTCCATGCACCGAATTTGCTGGATGTTCTGGCAGGTGCCGGCCAGTGCCAGGGGCAGCAGATCATTGGCGAAGCCCGGGTCGATGCCGTTCACATACAGGCTTGAATTGCCTTCGCGCGCAGCATCTTCCAGTGGAGAAATGAGCTCCTCCGGGATGACCTGCCACGGGTACTGCAAAAAGACCGGGCCGCTGCCGACGATGTTGACGCCGGCTGCGAGCACCCGGCGGTAGTCCTCCAGCGCCTCGGGGAGCCGGTTGTCGGCCATCGCGTTATAGACGGCGCACTGCGGCCCGCTGGCCAGCACGGCGTCCAGATCGGTGCTGGCACGCACGCCGGTCGGATCGGCAAGCCCCGCAAGCTCTGCCGCGTCCTTGCCGGCTTTGGCGTCTGACGACACCCAGACGCCGGTCAGTTCGAATTGCGGATTGGTGATGAGCGCCCTCAGCGCGTGGACTCCGACATTGCCGGTGCCCAATTGGACGACGGGGATGGGCATGATTGTCTCCTTAGGCAGTCGGGGTTCACAGGTCCGGTACGGGTATGTCGAGATTGGGATAGGTGAGGCCGCCGTCGACCTCCAGTGTCTTGCCGGTCAGGAAGTTGCCCGCCGGGGACGCCAAATAGACTGCGGCAGAGGCAATGTCGACCGGATCGCCCAGCCGGCGCATTGGTGTCGCCTTCTCCATCGGCGCCCGCAGCTCGTCGTTGGAGGCGACCACGTCGAGTGCGGAGGTGAGGATCGATCCCGGTGCGATCGCGTTGACGCGAATGCGTGGGCACAAGTCCAGGGCGGTCAGCCGGGTGTAGTGGGCTAGTGCGGCTTTGGCGGTGCCGTAGGCGGCGAAACCTCGTCCGGCCAGTCGGCCCATGGTGGAAGTGATGTTGATGATGCTGCCGCCGCCTGAGTGCTCGAGCATCAACGGCACTGCCGCGATGGTTAATGCGTGGGCGGTGGCCACGTTGAAGGTGAATGCGTCTTTGAGGTCTTTGGTCGAGGTCGTCAACAGCGTGTTGGGCATGGTGCCCCCGACGTTGTTGACGACGATGTCTAGTTTCCCGAACGCCGCCACCGCCTGACCGGCCAGCTGCGCAGTCGCCTCGGGATGGGCGAGGTCGGCAGCGACGATGTGCGCCCGCCGGCCGGCGGCGCGGACCTGTTCCGCGACGGTCTCTAGTTGGGGTTCCGTTCGCGAGGCGATAAGGACATCAGCGCCCGCCTCGGCAAGAGCCACGGCGATGGCTGCCCCCAGGCCGCGGCCGGCACCGGTGATGAGGGCGACTTTGTCGTCGAGACGGAATCTGTCAAGGATCATTGCGGCCTCTCTTCGTCGATTTGTCAGGCGACACGCTAGCAGCCGGGCCGTCCCGGATAGCCGGCATTTCTGAAACAGGTTCTAGTTTTCTAGCTTAGGCGGTGCGGATGTGATCGCGGCGAATGCGCCCGCTCGGCGCCAACAACGAAACCGGCTGGTCGAAATTTTGTTTGAATACGGTGACCGGGAATGGCGGGCATCGTCCCCCTGCGGCGGTCTTCTGCGGGATCATTGCCCCGGGGTTAACCTTATTCCTGCTGGCTTTCGTGGCTGCTGGAGAGGGTTGGATAAGCGCGCAGCGGCGACTGAATGGCGGCGAAAATATTTTGCGTTAACCGTTAGGAATTGCATTGAAGCTCAACCGATTTGGCGCCGCGCTGAGTGTCCTGATCATCGCGCTGGTGTTGTCGGGGTGCGGCAGTCACGCCACCGGGGGAAGTGGGGCACCGGGCCGGGTGAACTGCGGTGGAATGAAGACACTGAAAGCCAGTGGGTCGACAGCCCAGCAAAACGCGATGACCCGCTTTATCAAGGCGTTTGAACAGGCCTGCCCCGGGCAGACGTTGAACTACACACCCAACGGCTCGGGTGCTGGGATCGGCGAATTCACGGGAAACCAAACCGATTTCGCGGGATCGGACTCACCACTGGCTCCGATCGAGTACTACATCGCGAATAAGCGTTGCGGGTCGCCGGCATGGAACCTGCCCGTGGTGTTCGGCCCGATTGCAATCACCTACAACGTCAACGGCCTGAATTCCCTCATCCTCGACGGACCCACGCTCGCGAAAATTTTCAGTGGCGCGATCACCGCCTGGAATGATCCCGCCATTGGGGCGCTGAACCCGGGCGTCACGCTCCCCGCCGAGCCGGTTCGTGTGATCTTTCGCAGCGATTTGTCCGGTACCACCGACAATTTCCAGAAGTATCTCGAGTCTGCCTCCAACGGCACGTGGAATAAAGGTATCGGCAAGAGCTTCAACGGCGATGTCGGTGAGGGTGCCAAGGGCAACGACGGCACGTCGGCGGCGGTGAAGACGACCGAAGGTTCGATCACCTACAACGAGTGGTCGTTCGCCCTGGCGCTCAAACTCAACATGGCCAAGATCGTCACGTCGGCCGGCCGCGAGGCGGTGACGATCAGCGCCGACTCGGTCGGAAAGACCATTTCCGCCGCCACCATCAGCGGGCAGGGCAACGACCTGGTTCTCGACACCCTCTCCTTCTACAAGCCGACCCAGCCGGGTGCCTACCCGATGGTGCTGGCCACTTATGAGATCGTCTGCTCGAAGTACCCCGACGCCCAGGTCGGTGCGGCCGTCAGGGCTTTCCTGCAAAGCACCATTGGAGCCGGCCAGAACAGGCTGTCCGACAACGGGTACATCCCCATGCCGGAGTCGTTCAAGTCGAGGTTGTCTACCGCTGTCGATGCCATTTCCTGATCTGGGGGCATCTCAGGGCGGCGTCCACCACCCGGCCGGATCATACGGCGGCGTCGTGTCAGTCAGGATCGGCCAGCAATTTGCCCAACGTTAACCTTGTTGGGGTTAGCTTCGGGCTGCTAGAGACGGCTGGTCGACGCCCGGCGGTTATTGCAGGTCGCCGATCACGTTTCATCCCTACCGTTAGGAAGTGACTTGAAGCTCAAACGAATTGGCGCCACGCTTACTGTCCTGACGACCGGCGCGCTGGCGTTGTCGGGATGTGGAAGTGACAACAACGCCAGTAGCGGCAGCGCAACGAGCGGCTCATCGTCGTCGGCGTCGGGCCAGGTGAGCTGCGGCGGGAAGAAGACCCTGAAGGCCAGCGGATCGACCGCCCAGGCGAACGCCATGACCCGCTTTGTCAACGCGTTCGAACAGGCCTGCCCTGGCCAGACCTTGAACTACACGGCCAATGGCTCGGGCGCGGGAATCAGTGAGTTCATAGGTAACCAAACCGATTTCGGCGGGTCCGACTCACCACTGGCGCCAAACGAATACTCCGCCGCGCAGCAGCGCTGCGGATCGCCGGCGTGGAACCTGCCCGTGGTGTTCGGCCCGATCGCCATCACATACAACGTCAAGGGCCTGACGTCACTGAGCCTGGACGGCCCCACGGCTGCCAAGATCTTCAACGGCACCATCACCACGTGGAATGATCCCGCGATTGCGGCGCTGAACCAGGGCGTCACTCTGCCCGCCGAGCCCATACATGTGGTGTTCCGCAACGACGAGTCCGGCACCACGGACAACTTCCAGAAGTACCTCGATGCCGCCTCCAACGGCGCGTGGGGTAAGGGTGCCGGCAAGACCTTCAAGGGCGACGTCGGTGAGGGCGCCAAGGGCAACGACGGCACCTCGGCCGCGATCAAGGCCACCGAAGGATCGATCACCTACAACGAATGGTCCTTCGCTCAGGCGCAGAAATTGAACATGGCCAAGGTCGTCACGTCTGCCGGCGCCGACGCGGTGGCGATCAGCGCCGACTCGGTCGGAAAGACGATCTCCGGTGCCGCCATCAAAGGGCAGGGCAACGACCTGGTGCTCGACACCCTCTCGTTCTACAAGCCGACCCAGCCCGGCTCCTACCCGATCGTGCTGGCGACCTACGAGATCGTGTGCTCGAAGTATCCGGATTCCCAGGTCGGCGCTGCGGTGAAGGCATTCCTGCAAAGCACCATCGGTGCCGGGCAGAACGGGTTGGCGGACAACGGCTACATCCCCATTCCGGACTCGTTCAAGTCCAGACTGTCGGCCTCGATCAACGCCATCACGTGATCTGAGGTGGTCGTGACGCGAGGGACGGTAGCCAGTCCGTCGACCCCGGAAACACCCGCGCTGGACGCGTTGAGCGCGCCCGGGGCGCGGCGCGGTGACCGACTGTTCAAGCTGCTCGCTTCAGCTGCCGGCTCGACGATTGTGGTCGCGATCTTGCTGATCGCGGTCTTCCTATTGCTGCGTGCCATCCCCGCGCTGCGCGTGAACCACGCAAATTTCTTCACCAGTGCCCAATTCAGCACGAACGACCCCGAGCACCTGGCATTCGGCATTCGTGACCTGTTCATGGTCACGGTGCTGAGTTCGCTCGCCGCCTTGGTGCTGGCCGTCCCCGTCGCGGTCGGTATCGCGGTGTTCCTCACCCAATACGCGCCCAAACGGCTGGCCCGCCCGTTCGCCGCGATCGTCGATCTGCTGGCGGCGGTGCCGTCGATCATCTTCGGCTTGTGGGGCATTTTCGTGCTGGCGCCAAAGATCGAGCCGATAGCGACGTTTCTCAATCGCAACCTCGGCTGGTTCTTCCTGTTCAAGCAGGGCAACGTGTCGTTGGCCGGGGGCGGCACCATCTTCACCGCCGGGATCGTGCTCTCGGTGATGATCCTGCCGATCATCACGTCGGTCTCTCGTGAAGTGTTTCGGCAGACCCCGCCTATTCAGATGGAAGCGGCGCAGGCGCTGGGTGCCACCAAATGGGAGGTGGTGCGCATGACCGTGTTGCCGTTCGGCCGCAGCGGGGTGGTCGCGGCCTCCATGCTGGGTTTGGGCCGGGCACTCGGCGAAACGGTGGCGGTGCTGATCATCCTGCGCTCGGCCGCGCACCCCGGGAACTGGTCGCTGTTCGACGGTGGCTACACCTTTGCCTCGAAGATCGCCTCCGCGGCGGCCGAATTCAGTGAGCCGTTGCCTACCGGGGCCTACATTTCGGCGGGGTTTGCACTGTTCGTCTTGACGTTCATCGTCAACGCAGTGGCCCGTGCAATCGCCGGCGGGAAGGTCAACGGATGACTCGCGCCGGCGACGATGCAGAGCGAGGCGATGGGGAGGAGCGGCGCATATGACTGTTGACGTGCTCGACGGCCCGGTCAAAAACCAGGCGTTCGCTCCCATCAGCCTCCGGCGGCGGATCACCAACAACGCCGCGACGATGTTTTTCCTGGGTTCGTTCCTCATGGCGCTGGTGCCGCTGATATGGGTGCTCGCGGTGGTGGTCGCCCGCGGCTGGTATGCCGTTACCCGGCCGGGTTGGTGGACGCACTCGCTGCGCGGTGTGCTGCCGGAGCAGTTTGCCGGCGGTGTCTACCACGCCTTGTATGGGACGGTGGTGCAGGCCGGGATGGCCGCACTGCTGTCGGTGCCGCTGGGGCTGATGACCGCGGTGTTCCTGGTGGAATACGGTTCTGGCCGGCTGGTACGGCTGACGACTTTCATGGTCGACGTGCTGGCCGGGGTGCCGTCCATTGTGGCGGCGCTGTTCATCTTCAGCCTCTGGATCGCCACAATGGGCTTCCAGCAGAGCTCGTTCGCTGTGTCGCTGGCGCTGGTTTTGCTGATGTTGCCGGTGGTGGTGCGGTCCACGGAGGAGATGCTCCGGCTGGTCCCCGACGACCTGCGCGAAGCCAGCTATGCGCTCGGTGTTCCGAAATGGAAAACCATCATACGGATTGTGTTCCCGATCGCGATGCCCGGCATCGTCTCGGGTATTTTGTTGTCCGTCGCGCGGGTTATCGGCGAAACCGCTCCGGTGCTGGTGCTGGTCGGATACACCCGATCAATCAACCTCGACATCTTCCACGGCAACATGGCCTCGCTGCCGCTGCTGATCTACACCGAACTCACCAATCCCGAGCACGCGGGTTTCCTGCGGATTTGGGGCGCGGCGCTGACCCTGATCATCATCGTCGCCGTGATCAACCTGAGTGCCGCGGCGACGCGATTCTTCGCGACCCGACGGCGCTGACGAGCCAGCTCAGGATCGCGAGGCCGCTTTCGGCGCGGCCTTCTTCGCCGGAGCCTTCCTGCGGGTGGTCTTCGTTGCCGATGTCTTCTTCGCCGGCGTTTTCTTCGCAGTGGTCTTTTGCGCTGGCGTCTTTCCGTCGCCGGAGCGCGCCTTGACGCTGGCTTCGAGCTTGGCCAGCAGGTCGGAGACATCTTCGGTCTCGTCCAGTTCCTTCGGCTGCTCCTCGGCGGTAAATGCCTCCCCGCCTTCGAGCTTCGCGTCGATCAACTCTTGCAGCTGCTCCTGGTAAGTGTCGTGGTATCGGTCGGGATTGAAGTCTTCGGCCATCGACTCCACGACCTGACCGGCCATCTTGAGTTCCGCGGGCTTGATGTCGACCTTCTTGTCGAGAATGGGAAAATCCGGATCGCGGATTTCGTCCGGCCACAACAAGGTGTGCACCACCATCACGTCACGCTTGCCGAAGTCCTTGACCCGCAACGCCGCCAGCCGTGTCTTGTTGCGCAACGTGAAATGAACGATCGCCATCCGATCCGTTTCGGCGAGCGTCTTGGCAAGCAGCACATACGATTTCGATGACTTGGAATCAGGCTCCAGAAAGTAACTGCGGTCGAACATCATCGGGTCAACTTCGCTGGCCGGAACGAATTCGAGCACTTCGATTTCGCGGCTGCGTTCTTCGGGCAAGGTGGCGATGTCGTCGTCGGTGATGATCACCATCTGGCCGTCATCGGATTCGAAGGCGCGGGCGATGTCACGGTATTCGACGACCTCGCCGTCCAACTCGCACACGCGTTGGTATCGGATGCGGCCGTTGTCCTTGGCGTGCACCTGATGGAACTTGATGTCATGGTCTTGGGTGGCGCTGTACACCTTGACCGGGACGTTCACTAGCCCGAACGCGATCGAACCCTTCCAGATGGAGCGCATGTAGATCAGTATGCCCGCACAGTTCGGTCACGTAACAGCACGCCGGCAAGGGTCGGCTCGGATGTCGCGACCGTGCCGAGATCGCATGCGACGGGTTTTCGGGGTGACGTGGGGCCGCAGGCGGCAGCGTGCGGTGCACGAATCGGCGGCAGCCTGTTGCGGCCCAACGAAATTGGTGCACTCGGCAATGTCATCGCGGCGCCCGCCCTGCGGCGAGTAACGCACGCGGGGGCGACGTCGTCGGTTGGATCGCCTTGCCACCCGCGGCTTGTCCCCTTCAAGGGACAGCTGAGCCGTCCCCAGGGCCGACGGCTTCGAATAAGAGGTGTGGATCCGACGACGAAGTCTGATCGTGGTAGAGGCCGGTGGTGTCGCCGTCTCATCGTCGTCCAAAACGGGCTGCGCCCGGCGCGACATCGGGTTGCCGGCAGTGTTAGGCCGAGATGGTGCGTCCCGGGCGGCCGTGCGCGGACGGTGAGGCGTGGTGATGGGTGGGATAGCAGCGCTACGTGCGTGGCACGTGGATCGGCACGGCCATGGGACTGACGGTGCAGCCGTGTCGCCGGGGTTAGGCTACCGATCGATGACGGGACACTCGGTGCGCAGCAATGAGCTCGATGCCCTGCTGCGCGAGGTTGCGCGCGGGAACAACGCCGCTTTTGCTGCGCTCTACGACGCCACCAAGAGTCGGGTGTACGGAATGGTGGTGCGGGTGCTGCGAGATCCCGGCTACAGCGAAGAAACCACGCAGGAGGTCTATTGCGAGGTGTGGCGGAGGGCGTGGGAGTACGACTCCGGTAAGGGCTCCGCCCTGGCGTGGCTGCTGACCTTGGCCCACCGGCGGGCCGTCGATCGGGTGCGCTCCGAGGAAGCCGGCATGAAACGGCAGTCCCGTTACCTGGCGGCCAGTGCCGACCCGGCCAGCGACGTCGTCGCCGAATCCGCGATCACGGGTGACGAGCGTCGCCGGGTGGTCGAATGCCTGGGCGGGCTGACCGATATCCAGCGGCAGTGTATCGAGATGGCGTATTACGAGGGTTTGACGTACAGCGAGGTATCGAAGCGGTTGGCAGCGAATCTGTCGACAATCAAGTCGCGAATGCGTGACGCGCTGCGCGGCCTGCGTAACTGCTTGGAAGTGTCATGACCGAACCGACCGATTTCGAACTGCTCGACCTGGCGGCGCCGTACGCGCTGCACGCCATGTCCGATGAGGAGGCGGCCACCATCGACCGGAGGCTGGCGGCTGCGCCGCGGGCGGTGGCGGCCGCGTTCGAAGACGAGGTTCGTGCCGTCCGCGAGACGATGGCCGTGCTGTCCTCGGCCACCGCGGTGGAGCCACCGGCACACCTGCGTGAATCGACACTGGCGGCGGTGAGAACGAACGGCAAACGGCAGTTAAGTTGGCGGACAGCTGTCCTCGTGTCCGCAGCGGCGGCGGTAGTGGTGGGTGTCGTAGCGTTCGGCGTCGGAGTGCTGACGCGGCCGCACCCGCCTTCGACGGTGGCGGCGCAGGTATTGGCGGCCCCGGATGTACGGACGGTGTCTCGCCCGCTCGGCGACGGGACCGCCACGGTGGTCTTCTCGCACGACCGTAACGCGGGCGTCCTGGTGATGAACAACGTTCCGCCGCCGTCTCCGGGGACGGTCTATCAGATGTGGTTGATTGGCGCCCACGGTCCGACCTCCGCTGGAACGATGGGCACTGCGGCGGTGTCACCGTCGACGACGGCGACGCTGGGAAACCTCGGATCTTCGACGGCCCTGGCGTTCACGGTTGAACCGGGCAACGGGTCGCCGCAGCCCACCGGAAAGGTACTGGCCGAATTGCCCTTGAGATGAACGGTTCACGCTTGCTCTGAGGTGCAGCCCGGTCGTCGACCTTCCTCCGGGCCGGTCCATGATCTACCACGTGGTGCAAGGTCAAGAGAGCCCGAACAAAGTCCACCGCACCCATCAGACCTTGCCGGGCGCGACCCTGACCGTGACCGTCCAAGGTTACGAGCGGCCGACAACGCCGGCTCGGTGTGCGGCGGCGTTCGCACCTCCAGCGCGACCGTCTACATTATCGACACGGTGCTGATGCGTCCGGGCCGATAGATCCTCGGCGAGCGGGCGAAGGCAGCCCGGCCATGGCCGGGCTGCCTTCGTCGCGGCTATCGATACCAATCCACAGCCGGATCGGCGGCGAATACCAATCATGTTGTCCCTTGCGCTGATCGGCCTCTTGGGCGGGATTGTGACGGGAGTGTCACCGTGCATCCTCCCGGTGCTGCCGGTACTTTTCTTCGCGGGTGCTCGTACGGCCGCACCCGAGACCGCCGGACCGCGCGAGCCCGGTGGCCTCGGCGTTGCGGTCGAGCCGAAACGCTCGCTACCGAACATGTTGCGGCCCTTCACAATCATCGGCGGCCTGGTCCTCAGCTTCAGCCTGGTCACCCTGACCGGTTCGGCGTTCCTCGCGCTGTTGCATCTACCGCAGGACGCGATTCGCTGGATCGCCCTCGTCGCGTTGGTAGCGATCGGTCTGGGCCTGATCTTTCCGGCGGTCGAGCGATTTCTGGAGCGTCCGTTCGCCCGCATCCCGCAGAAGCAGATCGGTGCGCGCGGCGGCGGATTCGGTCTCGGCCTGGCGCTGGGTGTGCTCTACGTGCCATGCGCGGGGCCCGTCCTCACCGCGATCGTGGTGGCCGGCGCCACGGCGTCCGTCGGTCCCGGCACCGCGGTGCTGACAGGCGCATTCGCGGTCGGCGCCGCGCTGCCGCTGCTGATCTTCGCATTGGCGGGCCAACGGGTTGCCCAGCGGGTGAACGCTTTTCGGCGTAACCAGCGGTCGATCCGCACCGCGGCCGGCATCGTGATGATTCTGCTGGCGACCGCGCTGGTGTTCGACCTCCCCGCGGTGGTCGAGCGAGCCGTCCCGGATTACACCCGTTCGTTGCAGGACCGGTTCGCCGGCGATGGTCGGGTGCGGGACGCCCTGAACCTCGGCGGCATCGTCAACGAGCAGAACGCCCAGCTCTCCAACTGCGGCAACGGAACGGCGGAGCTCGAAAGGTGCGGATCCGCACCCGATCTCAAGGGCATCACCCACTGGCTGAACACGCCCGGCGATCGACCGGTCGACCTCTCGTCTTTGCGTGGCAGAGTCGTGCTGATCGACTTCTGGGCGTATTCGTGCATCAACTGCCAGCGCGCCATCTCCCATGTCGTGGGCTGGCGCAACGCCTATAAGGGCAACGGTTTCGAGGTCATCGGTGTACATACACCCGAGTACGCCTTCGAACGAGAAGCCGGCAACGTTGCCAAAGGCGCGGCCGACCTGAACATGACGTACCCAATCGCTCTCGACAACACCTACGCCACGTGGACGAATTACCGAAATCGCTACTGGCCCGCGGAGTATCTGATCGATGCGACCGGCGAGGTGCGGCACATCAAGTTCGGCGAGGGCGACTACGACGTGACCGAGAAGCTGATCAGGCAACTGCTCGCCGAGGCGCAACCCGGGGTTCACCTTCCCCCGCCGGTGGACGCCGCTGACACCACCCCTCGTCGAGAAACCACGCCCGAGACCTACTTCGCAGTGGGCAAGGTGGTCAACTATGGCGGTGCCGGGCAATATGACGAGGGCTCCGCAAGCTTCGACTATCCGACCAACCTCCGCACCGACAGCTTCGCGCTGAAAGGCCGTTGGTCGCTGGACTATCAGGGCGCCACGGCCGACAGCGCCCAGTCGAGCGTGGAATTGAACTACCACGCCAAGGACGTCTATCTGGTCGTCGGCGGAACCGGAGCCGTGACCGTGACCCGTGACGGACGATCGTCGACGTTGCCGATCAGCGGCCCACCCACGTCGCACCAGATCGTTTCCGACGATCACGTGGCCTCCGGGACGCTCGAGGTGCACCCGAGTCAAGGCCTGCAGTTGTACTCATTCACGTACGGCTGATCGCCATCCAAGGATTTTGCTTGCCACCGATCCGCAACCGCTAGTGCTCCGAATTACCCATGTCCAATGTGAACCAGACGGCTCGTAAGCCGTCGATTTGTGAGGAGACCAAACCCGATGAAAGCACACAAAGCATCGATCGCGGCGATAGGTTTCGCGGCGGCGACCATGGTGGGTCTTACGGTGGCGGGCGCCCCGACCGCTGCGGCGGCAGATCTGGTGGGCCCGGGATGCGCCGACTACGCGGCCGCGAACCCCAGCGGTCCCGCCTCGGTGCAGGGCATGTCGCAGGTCCCTGTTGCCGTGGCGGCGTCGAACAATCCGATGCTCAAGACCCTGACCTCGGCGCTCTCCGGTCAGCTCAACCCGAAGGTGAATCTGGTCGACACCCTCAACAACGGCCAGTACACGGTGTTCGCGCCGACCGATGCGGCTTTCGGCAAGCTGCCGGGATCGACGATCGACCAGCTCAAGACCGACTCGAATCTGCTCACCCGCATCCTGACCTATCACGTCGTGCAGGGGCAGGTGAGTCCCGCCAAGATCATCGGCTCGCATAAGACCCTTCAAGGCGCGGACGTGACCGTGACGGGCCAGGGAAACAACCTCAACGTCAACAATGCAGGCGTGGTTTGCGGCGGCGTGCCGACCGCCAACGCCACGGTGTACATGATCGACACGGTGCTGATGCCACCGATGTGATCGTTCGGTGGGGGCGGCGATTGCCTGCTTGCGCGGGCGGCAACCGGGCGATTCGCCGCCCCCCGTCGAAAATGAAGTTAGTCAACGGTATTCGGCGTCATCTGGCGCCCGCGGCGTCGAGCGCCGCCCGATCGGGTAGATCGGCGCCGGGCCGGGCGACGGTCAGCGCCGCACACAGGCCCGCGGACTCGTTCGCAGCCCGGAGCGCATCGAGGCTGATCCGGCGCAGGGCGGTGCGCCGGTCAGCGCCCAACAGATCCAGTCGCCACAGCGCGTCGAGCAGGCCCACCATGAAGGCGTCGCCAGCACCGACAGTGTCTACCACCTGGACCGCCCGGGCGCCCACCCGGGTCTCGCCGGCGTCGCACCACGCCAGCGAGCCCCGAGCACCCATGGTCAGCACGACGATCGCGGGTCCTGACGCCAGCCAGGTTCGGGCGGTCCGCTCCGGCTCGTGGTCGGGATCAATCCAGGTCAGGTCCTCCGCGCTGGCCTTCACCACGTCACTGCGCTCGACGAGGTGGGCGATGCGTGTGAGGGCCGCATCCCGGTCGGTGATCAGCGATGCGCGTACGTTCGGGTCGAAGGTGATGGTGGCCGACAGGTGATAGGCGTCGAGCAGCGCCGCGACCGCCAAGCACCCCGGTTCTTGCACCGCGGCGATCGACCCGGTGTGCACGAACAACGGCGGGGCGACTTCAGGCGTTCCGGACAGTCGCCAGTCCAGGTCGAACGTGTAGACGGCCGAACCGTCGGCGGCAACTCTCGCCACCGCGGTCGGTGTCCGCTCCGCGGACATGCTTCCCGGAACAAGCTGTGCGCCAGAAGACCTGACGTACTCGGCGATGCGCCGTCCCGGTTCGTCATCGGCGATATGGGTCAAGAAGTCGATGCCGCGGCCCAGCCGGGCGAGGCCGACCGCGACGTTGAGCGGGCTGCCGCCGACATGCTCGGCGGTGCCTCGATTCTCGACATCGCCCTGGTGCTCGACCCTGTCGATCAGTGCTTCACCTATCACCAGCCCGCGGCTCATCAGCTCATTCCCTTCACCGGCACGGCCTGCGTCGTCGCGGGGCAGGACGACGTACGTTGACACTATGAGTTCGACGGCGGAGCCTCGGGTGAGGCTGACCAACGCCGACAAGGTGCTGTACCCCGCCACTGGAACCACCAAGCAAGACGTCTACGACTATTACACGCGTATCGCCGAGGTGATGATCCCGCACATCGCCGGGCGTCCGGTGACTCGCAAGCGCTGGCCCAACGGTGTAGACCAGGAGTCCTTCTTCGAGAAACAACTGGCCTCCTCGGCGCCGGACTGGTTGCCCCGCGGGAGTGTCACCCATCGGTCGGGAACGACGACCTATCCGATTATCGACAGCCCGGCGGGGCTGGCCTGGATCGCTCAACAGGCTGCGCTGGAGGTACACGTGCCGCAGTGGCGGTTCGTCGCCGAGTGGACCCGAAGCAGGGCCGAGGAGCTCAAGCCCGGCCCGGCGACTCGATTGGTGTTCGACCTGGACCCCGGTCAGGGCGTGACGATGGCTCAGCTTTGCGAGGTGGCGCACGCGGTGCGGGAGCTGATCACCGAAATCGGGCTGACCACCTTTCCGCTTACCAGCGGGAGCGAGGGCCTACACCTTTACACCCCGCTGGGCGAGCCGGTGAGCAGCAGGGGCGCCACGGTGTTGGCCAAACGCGTTGCGCAGCAACTGGAGAAGTCCATGCCCAAGCTCGTCACCTCGACGATGACCAGGAGCCTGCGGGCGGGAAAGGTGTTCCTGGACTGGAGTCAGAACAACGGTTCCAAGACCACCATTGCGCCGTACTCGTTGCGTGGACTCGAACATCCGACGGTCGCCGCGCCGCGCACCTGGGAGGAAATCGAGGACCCGGCGTTGCGCCAGTTGCGCTACGACGAGGTGCTGGCCCGGGTCGCTCGTGACGGCGATCTGCTCGAGTTGCTCGACGACGACGCACCCGTCCGGGATCGGCTGACCAAATACCGCAGCATGCGGGATGCGTCGAAAACTCCGGAGCCGGTGCCGAAATCGAAACCGACTAGCGGGCAGGGTAATACGTTCGTCATTCAGGAGCATCATGCCCGCCGGCTGCACTACGATTTCCGGCTGGAACGAGACGGGGTGTTGGTGTCGTGGGCGATCCCGAAGAATCTGCCCGACACCCCATCGGTGAACCACCTGGCGGTACACACCGAGGATCATCCGCTGGAATACGGCGGCTTCGAGGGCATCATCCCCAAAGGCGAATACGGCGCCGGGAAGGTGATCATCTGGGACTCGGGAACCTACGACGCCGAGAAGTTTCGCGACGACGAGGTCATCGTCAATCTGCACGGAAGCCGAATCTCCGGGCGCTACGCGCTGATTCAGACTAATGGGGACCAATGGCTTGCGCACCGGATGAAGGACCAGCAGGTCTTCGACTTCGACAAGTTGGCTCCGATGTTGGCCACGCACGGCTCGGCGGCGGCGCTGAAAGCCGGCCAGTGGGCGTTCGAAGGCAAGTGGGACGGCTATCGGCTGCTCATGGATGCCGACCACGGCACCCTGCGGTTGCGGTCCCGTCGCGGACGCGATGTCACCAAGGAATACGCCCATTTCGGTTCGCTGGCCGCCGATCTGGCCGACCACCACGTGGTGCTCGACGGTGAGGCCGTCGTTCTCGACGATACCGGTGTGCCGAGCTTTCATGCGATGCAGAACCGGGGCCGCGGCAGCCGCGTCGAATTCTGGGCGTTCGATCTGCTGTACCTGGACGGTCGCTCGCTGCTGCGGGCCCGTTACCGCGACCGGCGAAAGCTGCTGGAAACCTTGGCCAATGGCACCAACCTCATTGTTCCTGAGCTGCTGCCCGGTGACGGCCGACAGGCGCTGGACTATTCCCGCGAACACGGCTGGGAGGGCGTGATCGCCAAAAAGCGCGACTCTACGTACCAACCGGGTCGGCGGTCGTCGTCGTGGATCAAGGACAAGCACTGGAACACCCAGGAAGTCGTCATCGGCGGCTGGAAAGCCGGGGAAGGCGGGCGCACCAGCGGCATCGGCTCGCTGGTGCTGGGCATTCCCGGGCCCGGCGGGCTGCGCTTCGCCGGACGAGTCGGCACCGGATTCACCGAACGCGACCTGGCGAGCCTGAAGAAGACCCTGGCCCCGCTGGAGACCGACCAGTCCCCGTTCGACCCACCGCTTCCGAGGCTGGAGGCCAGGGGGGTGACGTTCGTCGAGCCGGTACTCGTGGGCGAGGTGCGCTACAGCGAGTGGACCCCGGATGACCGCTTACGCCAATCGAGTTGGCGCGGGCTGCGGCCGGACAAGGAACCTAGTGAGGTGGTGCGCGAATGAAATGGGTGACCTACCAGGGGCCGGACTCTTCGGGTGGCGAACGCACCGGAGTCTTGAGCGGTGACGCCATCTACCCGATGCCCGCCGGTGTCACGCTACTCGATCTGATCGGACACGGCCCGAACGGATTGCGGGAAGCCGGGGAGGATGCGCGGCGTTCGGCGGCGGCGGTGCCACTCGACCAAGTGAGGTTGTCGGCGCCGATCCCACGTCCGCCCTCGATCCGGGATTCCCTGTGCTTCTTGGACCACATGCGCAATTGCCAGGCCGCGCTGGGCGCCGGGCGGACGCTCTCCGACACCTGGTATCGCATTCCCGCTTTTTATTTCGCTTGCCCGGCAACGGTTTTGGGTCCTTACGACGACGCGCCAATGGCTCCCGGAAGTGCTTGGCAGGACTTCGAATTGGAGATCGCCGCCGTCATCGGCACCACCGGCAAAGACTTCACGGTCGAGGAGGCCGAACGGGCGATCATCGGCTACACGATTTTCAACGACTGGTCCGCGCGCGACCTGCAGCAGATGGAGAGCCAGCTCGGGATCGGGCAGGGCAAGGGAAAAGACAGCGGTGTCACGCTGGGGCCCTACCTGGTCACACCCGACGAGCTGGAGCCGTACCGCCGTGACGGCAAGCTCGACTTGCAGGTGACCGCCCTGGTCAACGACACGGTGATCGGATCGGGGTCGACCGCCCAGATGGACTGGAGCTTCGGCGAAGTGATCTCCTACGTGTCGCGGGGTGTGGCGCTGGTATCCGGTGATGTCATCGGCTCGGGCACCGTGCCGACCTGCACGCTGGTCGAGCATCTCAGGCCTACGGCGCTTAACGCGTTTCCCGGCTGGCTGCACGACGGGGACGTCGTCACCCTGCGGGTGCAGGGATTGGGCGAAACCCGACAAACGGTGCGGGCCAGTCGCGCACCGCACCCGCTGCCCGCCCGGCGCAACCCGGACGCCGCCCCCGCCCCGCGCCGGGTCAACCGGGCACCGGCGAAGGTGCCCTACACCAGCGGGCTGCACCAGGTGGCTGACCGGGTGTGGGCGTGGACGCTGCCGGACGGCGGTTATGGCTGGAGCAACGCCGGGCTGGTTGCCGGCGACGGCGCGTCGCTGCTCGTCGACACCTTATTCGACTTGGCGTTGACCCGCGAAATGCTCACCGCGATGAAGCCCATCACCGGTCCGGCGCCCATCACCGACGCCCTGATCACCCACTCCAACGGCGACCACACGCACGGCAACCAACTGCTCGACCCGTCGGTGCGGATCATTGCCGCCCAGGGCACGGCCGACGAAATCGCCCATGGGATGGCACCTGAGATGCTGGCCATGGCGCAGACCGCCAACCTGGGTCCAGTCGCGACCTCCTACGCGCGAGACCGCTTCGGGCACTTCGACTTCAGCGGCATCAGGGTGCGCAATGCCGACCAGACGTTCGACCGCGAGCTCGGCATCAAGGTGGGCGGGCGGCGCATCGACCTGCTCAATCTGGGGCCCGCGCACACCGCCGCCGACTCGGTGGTGCACGTACCGGACGCCGGCGTGCTGTTCGGCGGCGATCTGCTGTTCATCGGCTGCACCCCGATCGTGTGGGCCGGCCCGATCGCCAACTGGATCGCCGCCTGCGACACGATGATCGCGCTGGACGCCCCCACCGTGGTGCCCGGCCACGGCCCGGTCACCGATCCGGACGGGATCCGCGCGGTGCGCGGCTATCTCGCGCACATCTCCGAGCAGGCTGAGGGCGCCTACCGCCAGGGTCTGTCGTGGGCCGAGGCCGCAGACACCATCGACCTCGGCGAGTACGCGACCTGGCTGGACGCGGAGCGCGTCGTCGTCAACGTCTATCAGCGGTACCGCGAACTCGACCCCGACACCCCGCAACTGGAAATCATGGCCCTGCTGGTGATGCAGGCCGAATGGCTGGCCAAACGGTCCTGACGAGCGCGCCGAGCGTGGGCCCCATGCATGGCTAGCGGCTTGAATCCGGACCCAGGCCCCACGTTCGGCGGCGGTTGCTAGGGCCGAACCGCCCGCACGAAGTGGATCGTCGCGGCCGGGGCCTGCTGTTCGGCCTCACCCAGTTGCGGCAGCCCGGCAGCGGTGAACAGGTCGGTGAGCTGGAATGTGGTGGTTTCCCAGCCGTTCGCGTGCAGGTGTGCGGCGACGTCGGTGTGCTCGCCGGGGTACGTCAGCGCGGCGATGTCCATCTCGAGTCCCTGCCGTCGCCACCCCTCGGTCATCAGCCGGGCGTGCTCCTGCGACTGCTGCGACATGCCGGCGACCATCCCGTAGTCCGCGGCCAGCCGGCTGCCCTCACCGGACAGCGGAATGATGGAGTCAAGCAGCCGAACCTCGGCCTCGGGTGGGAGGAATCCGATCAGCACTCCCTCGGCGAGCCAGGCCGTAGGCTGAGCGGGGTCGAAGCCCGCCTCCTGCAGCGCTGCCGGCCAATCTTCGCGCAGATCGATTCCCACCGTGCGCAGCTCGGCGGTGGGGGCCGCGCCGACCTCCGCCAGCGTCGCGGTCTTGAAGGCGATCACCTCGGGCTGATCGATCTCGTACACCGTGGTTCCGGCCGGCCAAGGCATCCGGTAAGCCCGAGCGTCCAGCCCTGAGGCCACGATCACCACCTGGCGTAGGCCCGCGATGCCGGCCGCGGCCAAGTAGTCGTCGAAAAACCGGGCACGAGCGGCGAAGGTGTCGACCATGCGCGGAAACCCGACGTCCGTCTCGATCTCGTCGGAATCGAGTTCGCCGCTCGCCAGCTTGGTGAACACATCCAGCCCGACAGCGCGCACCAGCGGCTCGGCGAACTCATCCGTGACGACCGGCTGCGGGTGTTTGGTCGCGGCTGCCCGCGCCGCGGCGACCATGGTGGCGGTTGCTCCCACGCTGCTGGCCAGGTCCCAAGTATCGCCTTCGGTTCGTGCCATGGCTTCTCCTTCGATGTGGCGGGCAAAACCACGGTATGCCCCGCCGGTGAATACCCATGTCGCTTACGGTTCGGGTATGCCCGAAGTGGAACCAGCAGTGCAGTTCGCGACCTTCGAGGACAACATCGCCTGCCTCACCCTCAACCGGCCGGCCCGCCTCAATGCCATCGACGGATCCTTGATCGACGGCGTGGAGCATGCCTTGGACGTACTTGGCGGCGGCGAGTTCAGGGCCGCGATCCTGACCGGCGCGGGACGCGGATTTTGCGCGGGGGCGGATCTGAGCGGCACCGGTGAGCCCTGGACCAAGCCCAAACCGACAACCCCACGGTTCAAGGTCAACTACGACTCTCAGGTACGCCTGGCTGAGCTGTTCACCAGGATCTACGAGCTGCCCATTCCGGTGATCGCCGCGGTCAACGGCGTGGCCGTCGGGGGTGGGCTGGCGTTCGCACTCGTCAGCGATGTGCGCGTCGCCTCCGAGCACGCCCGGTTCGGGTCGGTATTCATCAAGGCCGGCTTCTCGTCGATGGACATGGGCACCAGTTACCTGCTGCCCAAGATCGTCGGCGCGGGCGTGGCGCGTGAGTTGATGCTCACCGGCCGCATCATCGATGCGGCAGAGGCTTATCGCATCAAGCTGGTGCACGAGGTGGTGGCTCACGAAGACCTGATGCCGGCCGCGCTGAAGCTGGCCCGCTCGATCGCGGAGAACAATGCTTACGGCGTCTGGCAGACGAAGATCGGCCTCAACGCGGCGCTGGACGCGCCCAGCTTGCGCCATGCCATCGAGCTGGAAAACCGCACCCAGATTCTCAGTGGGTTCACCAACAATCCGGTCGAGGCCGCTGCGGCGCACCTGGAGAAGCGCGCACCCAAGTGGGATCCGCTGTGAGCGCCGGTTGATGGCGGCAGCCCGCTTCGCCCGGCTTCTGCTGACTGTGGCGGCCCGCTTCGTCCGGCTTCTGCTGACTGTGGCGACCCGCTTCGCCCGGCTGCGCCGCGCTTGGGATCGCACGGCCGCGCTTGGGATCGCCACGGCCGCGCTTGCGACCGCCGCTAAACCTTGGTGATCACGTTCTCGGCGAACATCTCCAAGTTGCGGATCTTGGTGTCCAGCAGCTCAGTGTCGTTTCCCATGATGTAGGGAATGCGGAAGCCGACGATGACGTCGGTGACCCCTTTGTCCTCGAGTCGTTTGATGCCGTCCAGGGTGTACGCGTCGGCCGAGATGACGTGGATCTCGAACGGTCCGGTCTTGCCTTCTTCCTCGCGATACTGCTTGAGCTTGGCGATGAGTCGGTCGAGTTCCTCGGGGTCGCCGCCGCCGTGCATCCATCCGTCCGCGCGTGCTGCGCGCCGCAGCGCCGCATCGGCGTGGCCGCCGATCAGGATCGGGATCGGCTGGGAGGGGGCCGGCGTCATTTTCGTTTTAGGGATGTCGTAGAACTCGCCATGGAATTCGAAGTATTCGCCCGAGGTGAGGCCTCTAACGATCTCGATGCATTCGTCCATCCGCTTGCCGCGCTTGGCGAACGGGACGCCCATCAGTTCGTAGTCTTCCGGCCAGGGGCTGGTGCCCACTCCCAGCCCCACCCGGTTACCGATCAGTGCGGCCAGCGAACTGGCTTGCTTGGCCACCAAGGCGGGCGGGCGGATGGGCAGCTTGAGGACAAAGAAGTTGAACCGCAAAGTCGACGTCACCGCACCCAGCGCCGCAGTCAAAACGAACGTCTCAATGAACGCCTTGCCGTCGAGGAACTCCCTGTTTCCGTCGGGGGTGTAGGGGTACGTCGAATCCGATTCGAAGGGGTAGGCGATGCTGTCGGCAATCGTCATGCTGTGATAGCCAGCCGCCTCGGCTGCCTTGGCCAGCGGGATGTAGTACGAGTAGTCAGTCATCGCCTCCGCATAGCTGAACCGCACGTCATCCGCCTTCCTGCCAAACCGTCACACGATACTAGAACGCGTTCTAGTTTTACCCGCGCTGGGGTGCGCGAACAACCCGCGACGAGGCAGCTAAAGCTGGTTCTCGGGGCCGATGACCGCCCACACCGTCTTGCCGGACGACGTGGGGGTGCTTCCCCATGCCCGTGACAACGCGTCGACGATGGCAAGTCCGGACACGTCGATGCCACTCGACGGCGACGGCAGTCGCAGCGCGGGAGAGGTGCTGTCGTCGGATACCGCGATCGTCGCCGTCGTGCCCTGGCTCTCGAGCCGCATCAGCGGAACGCACGCGGTGTGCTCGAGTACGTTTTCCACAAAGACGTTGACCACTACCAACCCGACCGGGATGAGAGCGGACTGCGACCAAGTGGTGAGCCATTCGCGGACCAGGCGACGGGATTCACGCAGGCTGGTCAGGTCTGCGGGCAGCTGGGCGTCGGCACGGCGTACCGCGCGACGGCTCTGCTGGCCGAGCGCCTTCAGAGCTGCTTTCTCCGTCGAGTACACCGGCATGAAATAGGCGACTCCGCTACGGGTGAGTGCGTCGCGGGTTGCCCGGGATGCGCAGACCAACATGATCGGAACGTGGGGCTTGGTGCGGACCTGCCAGTGCGCACCGATGAAGGTTGACCATACTGATTCCGCGAGCACCTTGAGTGTGGAGATGTTGACGATGACAGCGGAGGGCTCGTCGAGCGTCGCCTTCATGATGCGGTCGCGGAGAGCCGCGGCGTTGGCGGTGTCAAGCACACCGTCGACGGTCAAGACGGCTACCGACTCGTCGGTCCGCGTTGCAACGGCTAGCAAGCTGGGGGACTCAGCCAGGGAGCTCACTCCAGCGACCCTTCGCCGTTCACGCACCTATCGTCGCTGACCAGGGCCGGCAACGCAGTGCTGTGCGGATCGTCGGATTCCAACGCCTGCTCCTCGAATCCCCCCGGGCCAACTGCTTGAGTATCCGCCCTCAAAGTCGAAAGTCTAATTCCGGGTGAACAGCGTCCACCCCGCGAGAAATCGCAGCCGGGAGGAATCCCGTTCTCGGACGCGCGCCGAAGTTGGCCCACACGACAGGGCCAGGCGCCTATTTCCATATATGTCTAGTCCGAAAATGATGGGTGAGTCGCGGCTCTCGGGGTGATTTGGTGTTTGTCGTGTTGCACCCAGTCGTGTGGGTGGTCAGGCGGCCTGGATCGGGTCGAAGCGGACGGTGAACCCGAGGATGTTGGCTTGGCGGACGATGCGGCGCATGGCGCGTTGGGGGTCGAGGCGGGCGAAGTAGTCGCCGCCGAGATCGGTGTAGTCGACGTCGTTGGTGAGCATGTGCCACACCGCGGTCAGGATCGAGTGTTCCACGGCGACAATGGCTTTCTTCTTGCCCAATCGGTGCGCCAAACGTTGATATCGGGCCCCGAGGTAGGTGGTGTCTGGTCCGAAAGTCAGACGCAGTTCCCGGCGGCGCGTTTGGAGGACCCTGAGGGGCAGACAGGCCTGACCGGCGGTGACACAATGTTCAGGTGAATGACGGTCGGCACGGCGGAGCACCAATCGGCCGGCGTCGTGATGGTGGCGCGTCCGTTGATGTGTTGCTGGATCGGGCGGTGGCGGCGGTCAACCGCGGTGATCGTGCCGCCGCGACGGCGTTGGCGCAGCAGGTATTGGCGGCTGACAGCGCGAATGCCGAGGCCGAAGACGTGTTGGCCGCGCCCAGCGAACCGGGTGAGATCCGGCGGTTGACCATTTTCTTTGCCGATTTGGTGGATTCGACGGTGTTGTCGACTCAGGTGGAGCCTGAGACGTATCGACTCTTAGTGGGTCGCTATCGCGAGCAGGTACTGCGCGTCGTGAACCGGTATCAGGGTCACATCGGCTACACGAAGGGTGACGGACTGCTGGCGGTGTTTGGTCACCCGATCGCTCACGAGGATGATGTGCGGCGGGCAGTACGGGCCGGGCTGGAAATCACCCGCGAGGTGGCGAAACTAAGCGATCAGGCACGGCGCCGCTTCGGGATCGAGATCAACGTCCGGGTGGGGGTGCACCGTGGCCTGGTGTATCTGGACACCACCCAAGACGACGTGTACGGGTTGGCCGCCAACCTGGCCGCACGGGTCTCAGGCCTGGCCCCGCCGGACGCAGTGGTTGTCTCCGACGCGGTCGAGGCGTTGATACGCAACAACTTTGAGTTGGAGGCCCGCCCGGCAGCGCTGGTGAAGGGCGTCGAGGAACCGATCACCCATTACCGCGTAGTGGCTGAGCGCACGCCGTCGCCCAGATCGAGTCAAAGCCCGCTGGTGGGCCGTGATCGAGAGTTGGCACAGCTAGCACAGTCTTGGGCGCAGGCGCAGGCCGGCACGTTGAGCACTCCCGGCGTGGTGTTTCAGGGCGAGCCCGGAATAGGGAAGTCCCGGCTGGCGGTCGCGTCCGCCCAACTGGTCGAGGCCTCTGGGTCGGTGGTGCTGGAGTTGGTCGGGTCGCCGTTTCACACCGACGCCGGCCTGCACCCGGTGCGCACGTTGTTGGAGCGTCACTGTGGCATCGACCGCAGCACTGATCAAGTACAACGGCTGCGACTGCTGGACGCCGAGGTTCGCGCGCGTGGGCTGGATGCGCGGAGCACCTTGCCCTTGTTGGCGCCGGTGCTGGGCATCGATCCCTCGGCAGGTTACGAGCAGGTGGCTGCAGAAGGCCGAAAACTCTACGAGCTGATCGCGCAGGAGGTGCAGACCTATCTGCTAGCGCGTATCGGCGGCGGTGCCGGGCTGGTGGTAGCCGAGGACGTGCACTGGTTCGATCCGTCGACCCGCGAGGTCCTTGGCGCGCTGCTGAACTCTGGTGAGGGTCGGCTCCTGGCGGTGATCACCGGTCGGCCCGGTGAATGGCTGCCGGATGACTTGCCGCACAAAGCTTTCGACTTGGCGCCCCTGACCGACGAGCAGACTGAAACTCTGATCATCGCACTGGATCCGAACCTAAAAGCCGATGAACGGGCGGCGGTGGCGACACGCTGCGACGGGGTGCCCTTCTACATCGAGCAGGTCGTCAACGGAGTTGGCCAGACCGGGGTGCCCGAAACCTTGTATGAGCCATTGTTCGCTCGGCTGCGCGCCAGCCCGAAAGTGGTGCCGGTGGTGGAGGCGGCCGCCGTCATTGGCCGCCAGATTGACCGGGACCTGCTGGGTTCGGTGGTCGACCTGAGCGACGACGAAGTCGATGACGTCATAGACGAGCTCGAAAATGCGCTGGTGCTCGAGCCGTGGGGAACCGGCACTTGGCGTTTTCGCCACGAGTTGCTGCGCGAGGTTGCCGCCGAATTGGCGCCCCCGAGCGTGCGGCGCGGCCTGCACGCCAAGGTGGCCGATGCCCTGGTCGACGGTGTGGGCGGTGAGCGGGACTGGCAACTGGTCGCCGGCCACTACGAACGGGCGGAGCGGTTCGACGAGGCCGCCTCGGCCTACCAGCAGGCATCGGGGTCTGCGCAGCGTCGCGGTGCGCTGGCCGAGGCCCGCACCTATCTGAGCCTCGCCCTCATACAGCTTGAGCGCGCCATACCCGGCCCGGCCCGCGACCGCCGCGAGGTCACGCTGCGGTTGGAGCGGGGATTCATCGCCACGGCCGCGGAGGGCGTTAAAAGCCGCGACGCTGCTGCCGACTTCGAGCGGTGTCTGAGGCTGGTCGGGACCGACCTGCGCGACGACGAACTGTTCGCGACGCTAGCCGCCCTGACGGGCTACTACATCGCACTTGCCGACCTGCGCCGGGCTGCCCAGGTGCTCGAGGTCCTGCGAACCGGGCTCGAGCAGGGGCGACAGTGGTTCCGTCCGGTGATCGGCGCTTCCTTCGGGCTGGTGGCGTGCATGCGCGGCGAGTTCGCTGCCGCCGCCTCCCACCTTGAGGCCGCCACCGCCGTCCGGGCCGCAGCAGATCAACACCGGATTGACGCGGTGTGGTTCAATCCCCGCGACCCGATCGCGACGGCGCGCATATTCCTTGCCTGGATCCGCCTCGTTTGCGGCGATCTGGCCGGCGCACAGGACGAGCTGGCGGGCGCCGTACGCCGGGCCAACGAGCTCGGCTTTCCCCAGGGCCCGTTCAGCCTCGCCTACGCGCGCTGCATCGAGACCGGCGTGCGCACCGAAGCCGGTCAGCTCGACCGTGCCGCGGTACTGGCCGCCGATCTGACCGAGCTGGCCGAGCGGCGCGGCTTTGAGATGTGGCGGCTGTACGGGGCCACCCACCAGGCCATCATCGGCGGCCTGGCGGCACTCGGCGCCGACCACCCCGACCCGGCCGCCCTGTCGGCACACATCGCGACCCTCACCACCCTCCTCGACACCTTCAGCACGGCCGGGGCGAACGTCTACCGCACATACTTCGACGGAGCCCTCGGACGGCTGTTGATCGCCGCCGGCCAACCCGAACAGGGCCGCCACCGCCTGGACATCGCACTGGCGGTGGCCAAGGACACAGGGATGTGCTTCTACGACACTGAACTGCTGCGGCTACGCGCCCACACCCACACCGACCCCGGCGCCCGCCAAGCTGACATCAGCGCCGCCCTCGAACTCGCCCGCCACCAGGGCGCAACCTTATTCGAATTGCGCGCCGCACTTGACGATTTCGAACTCCGCGGTGAGCCAGCCTCCGCCGCCGTCGCCGATGCCGCAAAGCGTATCCCTGCCAACCACACGTGGCCGGAACTAGCACAGGCCCAAGCCGCACTTTCTGGTCCGAAAATGATGGGTGAGTCGCGGCTCTCGGGGTGATTTGGTGTTTGTCGTGTTGCACCCAGTCGTGTGGGTGGTCAGGCGGCCTGGATCGGGTCGAAGCGGACGGTGAACCCGAGGATGTTGGCTTGGCGGACGATGCGGCGCATGGCGCGTTGGGGGTCGAGGCGGGCGAAGTAGTCGCCGCCGAGATCGGTATAGTACCCGCGGGTCGCGTTCACCATCGATCAGCGCGGTCAGCATCGCCCGCCCGGAGACTCCGAAGATGTCGGTGGCCACCGACGACAGCTTGATCCCGGCGTCTTCGAGTTCCTTCTCCAACCGTTGCGCCTCGCAGGTGCGTTCGGTGGTCAGCGTGGTGCGGTAGCGGGTCAGATCCCGCAACTGGCGGATCGGCTCGGGCGGTACGAACGAAGCCCGCAGCAGCCCGCACTCACCCAGCTGGCACAACCAGGCGGCGTCGCAGACATCGGTTGTGCGCCCGGGAAGCCCCTTGGCGTGGGCGGCGTTGACCAGGATCACGTTCAGGTCGTCCTCCAGCAGGTAAAACGCGCCGCGCCAGTAATCGCCGGTTGCCTCCATCACCACCAGAGACACACGCTCGCCCAGCAGCCAGTCCCGCAGCTCCAGCAACGCATTAGTGGTGGTGGCGAAGGTGCGGATCTCCTGGCGCCGTGACCGCTTGCCCGTCGGGCTAGGTGTCCTCACGCACGCCTTGAGATCCTTCTTGCCGATATCCAGCGCGGCGCACCGCTCATGCAACAGTTCCATCGAATCCCTTCCGGACACAACAACTTCCAACCAGGCACGCCCGTCCGGAGGAACCACAGGGCCTAAAGAATCTGGTCCGCGTGCTCACGGCAACAATCGACAGTTCCTGTCGGCGGCTCCCAACGCCATACTGACCCAACGAGCTCAAACGGCATCACAGACATATCGGCGTGCCGGACGGACGCGACGCCCATTTTCCCGCCTCGACGGCGGCTGCCAGCGGCGGGGTTTACTGAGGCCCCCACCTCTGGTCCGACCGACCATGTCGGTCGAGTCCCCTGCGCGGCATGCGCACCCTCCGGGACTACCACCGCACAAGTGCGGCCAAACGCCGCGGGGCAGGGTGCGATAAGCAGGGGAAAAGGCGGCGAATCCTGTTGCCGTATCACTCAGCTCAGCGCATACGGCGGCGCGCCCACTCCGGCAACCGAGTGCGTGCCCCACGGAGTTTTCTCGATGATGCGCGCGGGTGCGCTGCGCGCGCCGACCGTCAGCGTGGCGGTCCGCGCCTGCTGGCACACCTCGTCGGGCAGCGGGCGTGTCGGCGGACTGAATACCGTTCCCTGCCAGTGGTAGTGGCCGTCGATCGGGTCGAGGTGGCCGGTGAGCCGGACCCGCACGGGATGACAGGCACCGGCGACCTCCAGCATCGCGGCACCGTCATAGGTGTCATCGCCGTCCGGCGCGCTGGATGACAGGTCGAACGCGGACGCCACCGGGGGGGGTTGGGCCGGCGCCAGTTGGGCGCGCTCGTTGAACACCTGCTGGCTGCTGCCGCGCACCTCGATGCGGCTGCTGGCGGTGCGCTCCATGAGCGTCAGGCACTCGGCGATGTAGCGTGCCTGCGCGCCGGTATCGGGGCCGGTGATGAAGAAGTAGTTGGGGAACCCGCGCACCGCCACCCCGTAGAAGGGCTCCATGCCGTCGTGCCAGGCCTGCCGGATCGGCGCTGCGCCGGCGCCGACCAGCGTCTGATCGGCGACGTGGTCGGGGATCGTAAATCCGGTGCCGTAGATGATGGCGTCGACGTGGTGGTCGAAGCCATCGCCGGTGCGGATGCCGGAGGCGGTCACCGCCTCGATCGCCGACCCCGCCACCGCGAACGACGGCCGCGCGGCGGCCGGTCGGACACGGCGGCGCAACCACCGGTTGGCCCGAGTCGACCAGGTTGGCAGCTCGGGGACAACCCGGCGCGGAGAGTGGGCGAACACGGTGACTGACGCCGCCGTCTCGACCAGCCGGCCGAGGTGGTAACCGGCGGCGGCGTCGGTGCCGACCACCGCGATGCGCTTGCCGGACGGATCGAACTCGCGGTCCCAAGCCGCGGCGTGAAATGACTCGCCCAAGAACTCGTCGCGTCCGGCGATGTCGGGGAGCCACGGGCTTTGCACCGGCCGGTCGGCGGCGATGACGACGTCGGTTCGCAAGACCTCTCCACTAGACGTTGTCAGCAGCCAGCCATCGGTGTCGTCGTCGAACCTGTAACTGAGGACCTCATAGTCGAGCAGCACAAGATGACCGACACCGCCTGCGGCCAATGCCGCTCGAGCGTTTAGGCCGACGGCTCCCGCGCCGATGATCGTGACGTCGGCGCGGCCGCCTGGCTGCGTCACAGAAACCTGCTGCGCTTCCAGCCGCGGCGTGCGATCGGACCCATCAGGCCCACTTCGGTCAAAAACGCCGCCAGCGGCGCGAAACCGGCAACCTGCATCTCGCGGCGATGCGGGCTGGTGCGTGCGATCCGTCGCGCCCGCTTTGCGTCGAGACCCGTCCGGGCATACGGGATCGGGTTGCTGAACAGGTAGTTGAAGAAATACCCGCCCAGCCCGTTGATGTTGGCCATGAACCAGCGGTTGAACCGGAGCATTTCGGCGACACGTTTGCGCGCACCATCACGGGCGAATTGGATATGGCGCGCCTCCTCGGTCACGTGGATGCGCATCAGCCGTTGGATGATCGGCTGCAACTCCGGGTCGTCCATCATCTGCCGCTGCAGTGAGTCAAAGATCTCTTCACCGATCAACGCGGCCACCCACAGCATTGCGCCGCGCTGAAACGCCAGCGGAAGCGTGTTGATGACCATCCGGTGAAACAGCCGGGGGCGTACCGGTTTCGCGCCGATGCGCTCGATGGCCTTGCCGAACATGACCATGTGGCGGGTCTCGTCGCCCAGCTCGGTCAGCTTGTAATGGGTCGAGCGGCTGGTCGGATCCTCGTGCAGGATGGTGCGCAACAACGATTGATTGAGCATGTTCTCGAACCAGATCCCGGCCGAAAGCGTGTTGACCAGTTCCTGGCGGGACAGCTCGATTTGTTGCTCGCGAGTCATTTCATCCCACATCGGCGTGCCGTAGAGCGACACCAGCCGCGGCGGCAGATAAAACTTGTCCGGGTCCAGCGGTGCATCCCAGTCGATGTCGACGACCGGCTCGTAGGACTTTTTCACCGAGCCCCTGAGCAGACGCTCCGAGAACTCCTCACGACTCGGCCCACCCGGCTTCACCGCAGTCGTCATCGCTGGCGTCCCTCCGTTGGGTGCTGCAGACGGTACCCATGGTACTGGGTACTTTTGGTCCCGACTAGGCCCTTTAGGTTTCGATTCGGCAATCTGACTACGAACAGTTCGCGGGCAGGAGAGGGTATGGGCCGGCACATCCACGTCATCGGCATCGGCGCCGGCGACCCCGACTACGTCACGGTCCAGGCGATCGAAGCGCTCAACGACACTCAGGTGTTTTTCGCGATGGATAAAGGCGACGCGAAAAGCGGCCTGGTGACGCTGCGACGACAGATCTGTGAGCGGTTCATCCGCGAACCGGGCTACCGCTTCATCGAGCTGCCCGACCCGAAGCGATCCGCCGACGCCGACTACCGCGCGGCGGTGTCCGATTGGCACACGGCGCGCGTGCGGATTTGGGCGGCGGCCATCGCCAACGAGTTGGGCCCTGACGGCATCGGGGCCTTCCTGGCGTGGGGTGATCCGTCGTTGTACGACAGCACCCTGCGGATCCTCGACGCCGTAGCCGCGCAAACCGACTTCACCTACGACGTGATCCCTGGAATCACCGCGATACAGGCGTTGACCGCTCGCCACCGCATCCCGCTCAACGAGGTCGGCGAACCGGTTCTGATCACGACGGGCAGGAAGCTGCGCGAGCAGGGGATGCACGGCTCGGCGGTCGTCATGCTCGACGCCGAGTGCTCTTTTCAGGCGTGCCCGCCCGATACCCGGATCTGGTGGGGCGCCTACCTGGGTACCGACGAAGAGCTATTGGTGGCGGGCACCGTCGGCGAGGTGGGTGCCCGCATCGTGGCGGTGCGGGCCGACGCCCGGGCACGGCGCGGCTGGATCATGGACACCTATTTGCTTAGACCGGCAGACTGAAAGGCGTGCCGGAACTGCCCGAGATCGAAGCACTGGTCGACCATTTGCGGCGCCATGCCGTGGGGTTGCCGATCGGCCGCGTCGATGTCGGCGCGCTGTCGGTGCTGAAGACCTTCGATCCACCGACGAGCGCCCTGCACGGACAGACCGTTGTCGGAGCCGACCGTTGGGGCAAGTACCTGGGCTTGCGGACGGACACGCTGGTGCTGATCGCCCATCTGTCGCGGGCGGGCTGGTTGCGGTGGTCGGACCAGCTGGCCGCGGCGCCGCTGCGGCCGGGCAAGGGCCCGATCGCGCTACGCGTCCATCTGGGCACGCCCGGTGCGGCGCCGGGGTTCGACCTCACCGAGGCAGGCACCCAGAAGCGCCTGGCGGTGTGGCTGGTCGACGACCCGAACCGGGTACCCGGCATCGCCGGCCTCGGCCCCGACGCGCTGGAGCTGGGCCCCGACGATCTCGCCGGCCTGCTGACGGGCAACACCGGCCGGATCAAGACGGTCATCACCGACCAGAAGGTGATCGCCGGTATCGGTAACGCCTACAGCGACGAAATCCTGCACGTCGCAAAGATTTCGCCATTCGCGACAGCCGGGAAGCTGACCGGCGAACAGGTCGTCGCCTTGCACGACGCGATGGTGTCTGTCTTGACCGACGCGGTGAGCCGGTCCGTCGGTCAGGGGGCGGCCACGCTCAAAGGCGAAAAGCGCTCCGGGTTAAGGGTGCATGCGCGCACCGGATTGCCCTGCCCGGTGTGCGGAGACACCGTGCGTGAAGTTGCCTTCGCGGACAAGTCTTTTCAGTATTGTCCGACCTGCCAGACCGGTGGCAAGGTGCTGGCCGACCGGCGGATGTCGCGGCTCCTCAAATAACCGCGGGCCCAGGTCGCTATGCTGCCCGGGTGACTCGTCAGAAGATTCTCATCACGGGTGCCAGTTCCGGCTTAGGTGCCGGCATGGCGCGCGCCTTCGCCGCCAAGGGCCGCGACCTGGCGCTGTGCGCCCGTCGCATTGACCGCCTCGACGAGCTGAAAGCCGAACTGTCGCAACAGTATCCAAATATCAACATCGCTGTGGCGGCGCTGGACGTCAATGACCACGAGCAGGTGCCGAAAATCTTCGCCGAACTCAGCGATGGGCTCGGCGGCATCGACCGCGTTATCGTCAACGCGGGCATCGGCACGGGGGCGAAACTCGGCTCGGGCAAATTGTGGGCCAACAAAGCGACCATCGAGACCAACCTGGTATCGGCGCTGGTGCAAATTGAAACCGCGCTGGAGATGTTCGCCAAAAGTGGTTCGGGCCATCTGGTGCTGATCTCGTCGGTACTGGGCAACAAAGGCGTTCCCGGCGTCAAGGCCGCCTACGCCGCAAGTAAAGCCGGATTGAGCTCGCTGGGCGAATCATTGCGCGCTGAGTACGCCAAAGGTCCTATCAAGGTTTCGGTCATGGAGCCCGGCTATATCGAGTCGGAGATGACCGCAAAATCGGCGAGCACAATGTTGATGGTGGACAACGAAACCGGGGTCAAAGCACTCGTCGCCGCCATCGAACGCGAGCCCGGCCGAGCGGCGGTACCGCGGTGGCCATGGGCGCCGCTGGTGCAGGTGATACGGGTGCTACCGCCACCGCTGACCAAACTGTTCGCCTAG